>Ga0222712_10001844_pt1 | contig 25328 bp, 17 predicted proteins | sample C33_657DmetaG_FD_165043 | JGI IMG/M metagenome (GOLD analysis project Ga0222712, IMG submission 165043) | Estuarine water microbial communities from San Francisco Bay, California, United States - C33_657D | ecosystem: Environmental > Aquatic > Marine > Unclassified | place: USA: California... | reverse complement strand
AAAACCCCAATTGAAAGAAATAATAAAAATTTATTTTTCATGTTGTTTGGTTTTCTATTGTTTAGAAATCAAATGATAAAGAGAAAGCTACGTTTCTGTAGTTAGGGTAAGAACCAGTATCGTCAAATGGACTTCTGATTGAACCAACTTCAGGATCGTAACCACTGTACTTTGTAAAAGTTAATAAGTTACGTCCAATGATTCTAGCATTCATTGTTTTAACAACTTTGCTTAAACCTGGAAGTGCACTTCCTTTTACTGTGTAACCAATTGCTAACTCTCTTAATTTAACAAAAGATGCATCTTCTACCCAATAGCTGTTATTGGTATTTACATCATAAAACGCTTGGTAGTAGTCGTAAGCTTTCTTTTCAGAATCAGCTTTACCACCCATGTCCATGATACCATTTCTGTTATCACGTGTTAACCACTGAGATTTTCTGTTGTAAACATCTCCACCGCTCTTGATATCAAATAAGAAATAAAGCGTAAAGTTTTTGTAAGAAATGTTGTTGCTGATACCCATTGTGAAATCAGGTAAACCAGAACCCATTTTAACGAAAGCCAATGCGCCATTTGCATCATTTAATTTAACTGGCTTTTCTAATAATGAACCTGCAGTTCCTTTAGGAATTACATATCCTTCATTGTTTACTTCATAATCAGCAATTGTTTTACCAGCTGGTAATTGCTTGCTCATTTGAGCTAAAGATCTAACCCAGTCGTAGCCATAAATAGCACCATAGGTTTCACCTTTTTTGATGAAGAATAATCCATCAGGACCAGATTGGTATGGAGGAACTGGAAGTTCCGTGATCACTGTTTTTGTTTGACCAAAAACAACGTTTGTATTCCAAGAGAAGTTTTTAGACTTCACCCAGTTTGCACCTAAAGTAATTTCTAAAGTTTTAGATTCTACAGTACCAGCATTTTGGAACTGAGAAGTAAAACCATCGTTTACGAAAGGAATAAGTGGTACGTTAAGGAACTGATCTGTAGTAGTAGATTTTGCATAGTTCACTTGTAAGTTAAACTTCTTTAAGAAGTCTACGTCGATACCAAATTCAGTTTCCGCAGTTTGAGAAGGTCTTAGGTTTTTGTTACCTTTTTGACCAGGAGAAGTTACACCATTAGAAATGTTGTAAGTTTCATACTGCCAGTTAAAGCCAGGACGTAAACCCGCAGTTCCATGAGCTGCACGTAATTTAAATTCGTCTACACCAGGAATTTTAATGTCTTCAGATAAACGGTATGCACCTGATACACGGTAGTAGCTAGCCCACTTTGCTTCAGAACCGAATAATGAAGAACCATCATAACGGTACATCGCATCTAATAAGTAGCGGTCTTTGTAATCAAGTGAAATAACACCAAAGTAGTTTCTAGCTCTGATGGTTTGTCTTTGAGAACCTGCATCTCTGATTGTTGTAAAGTTTTCCATAGTAGGTAAATCTCTTACAGCAAATTGAGAAGAGTATACTTCAAAATTTTCGTAGAACTTATCTTCAAATAAATAAGACAACTTACCTTTTACACTTAAGTCTTTGTATTTCTTAGGTGCAAGGTTTAAAGTTGCTTGGGTGTTCTGGTTCATGGTATGATCGAAATACTTGTAAAGGCTACCCTTTGTGTACGTGATACCATACGCATTACCACCACCATTACCAACAGTCCAAGTATCATACGGGTTGTATGAAGTATAGTGGTAGTTGTTTGATTCGATTGTGTGTGCTACGTCTAAACTAGCCCACTTTGTAAACTTAACGTTTGCAGAGTAGTTACCAATCCATCTTTGAGAAACGTCATCACGCTTATTTTTCCAAGTAGAATAAAACGGATTACGCTCGTTACTCCAATGGTTGTGACGTAAGTAGTATGGTTGACCATCTACTGGGTTCGCTAAGTTTAAATTGTTATCTGGCTCAGCAAGTACAATGTTAAAGAAGATACCACCACCATCACCAGGATACTGGGTTCTGGTATTGATCACAAGGTTAGTAGCAGAAAGCTTTAACCATGGTGCAATTTGGTGGTCTAAGTTTAAACGGAAGTTTTGACGTGCATAACCATTGGTATTTTGAACGATACCAGTTTGCTTGTTGTTTTCAAAAGAAGCAAACATGTTTGTTTTTGAATAACGGCTAGACACAGCAACATAGTTGGTCATGTTTGTACCGGTACCAAAAAATTCTTTTTGCAAATCTCTATTAACAGCAAAAGGATTATCAAGGTAGTGGTCAGCAGCAATTTTTCTTGAACCAACAATACCTGGGTTGTAACCACCAGCATAGTTTGCAGGGTAAGTTACGCCAGCATACTTGGTGTATACTTTTTGAGTAGCCCAATCAGAAGCTAATTCAAAAGCATGGTTTTCTGCAAGGTCAATGTAGTTAGCGATTTGTTGGAAACCAACTTCATTTCTAACAGTAACCTTAGAAGAACCAATATCTAATTTGTTACCTCTTTTAGAAACGATAGCGATTACACCGTTTGCCGCTCTTGAACCATAAAGTGCAGATGCCGCAGCACCTCTTACCACTTCCATGGCTTCAATATCGTCTACGTTGATGTCTGCTAAAGAACCATCAAGGATAACACCATCCACTAAAATAAGTGGAGAAGAACCAATACCTAAGTTGTTGTCACCACGTAACAAGATGTCAACGCCAGCTCCTGGAGAACCAGAAGTCATGCTAACTCTTGCACCAGCAACTTTACCAACTAGCGCACCTGCTGCAGAAACAGCTGGAACAGCACTTAATCTTTCTTCACCTACTCTTGTTACAGATACGGTCATTTTTTTCTTTGAAGTGGCACTCGCAACACCCGTTACAATTACTTCATCAAGCGCACTTGTTGAAGGTTGAAGTGTTACAGTCATTCCTTTTGCAGCAGACACCTTTGCATCGGTATAGCCAACATAAGAAACGGTAAGTGAAGTACCTACTGCTACTCTAATACTAAATTCACCATTACCGCCAGTTAGTGCGCTAATGTTTCCAGATTTAACAGTTGCTCCAGAAAGTGCAGCGCCTGAATTAGATAGTACTTTACCATCTATAACAGTTTGCTGCGCCAACGCATACTTACTTGATGTAAGCATGAGCACTGCAACCATGAAAAATAAAAATTTTCTCATTTGCATATTATTTGGTTAAAAAATAAGACCCTAAGTTAAGTAATAATTAACTAATTGTTAAAACTTTTTAACAATTGATTGTATTTACTTCATTTTCAATGAATTATAGCCTAACGAACGATCGTTTTTTTCGACCAAACGGCAATATAAAAGGATGAATGGCAAAAAAATATGCTTTCATGGAGTGTCATTTTCAGGTACTTTTGCAGCATGTTAGTACTAGACGGAAAAATTGCAGCAGCAGCTGTTAAAGCTTCATTGCAAAAACAAACAGCAGACATTGCTGCAAATGGAAAAAGAGCACCTCATTTGGCTGCTATATTAGTAGGTAATAACGGAGCAAGTGAAACCTATGTAGCGAGTAAGGTTAAAAATTGTGAAGAAACAGGCTTTTTATCATCACTTATTCGTTTAGACGAAAACGTTTCTGAAGACATCTTGTTAGAAACCATCCAAAAGCTAAATAACGACAATACCGTAGATGGTATTTTAGTGCAACTTCCCTTACCCAAACATATTAGTGATCAAAAAGTAATTGAAGCCATTGATCCTAAAAAAGACGTGGACGGTTTTCATCCAGTAAACGTGGGAAAATTAGTACAAGGCCTCGAAACCTTTATCCCTGCTACACCTTACGGCATCATGTTATTACTAGAGCACTTTAATATTGATACCAAGGGCAAACACGCTGTGGTTGTAGGGCGCAGTAATATTGTAGGACGCCCTATGAGCATTTTACTTAGCAGCAACGTAAACAAAGGCAACTGCACGGTTACCATTTGTCATTCACATACACCCAATATCGAATCGTTTTGTAAAGACGCCGACATATTAGTAGCCGCACTTGGTAAACCCGGATTTATTACCGCTAACATGGTAAAACCTGGCGCAGTCATTATTGACGTAGGTATTACAAGAGTGGCAGACGATACCACCAAAAGTGGATTTAGAATTAAAGGCGATGTTGCGTACAACGAAGTAGCAGAAGTAGCAAGTGCTATTACACCAGTACCAGGTGGCGTAGGACTTATGACCATTGCAGGGCTTTTAAAAAATACCATGCAAGCTTATTTACAGCACGCTTAATTATCACATGAACCAATCAACCATAGCCACAAATACATTACCCGTGATGGAGTATTTTTATACCCTTCAAGGCGAAGGCTATCACCAAGGTAGAGCTGCTTATTTTATTAGACTAGGCGGATGCGATGTAGGCTGTGTATGGTGTGATGTAAAAGATAGTTGGGATGCTAGTAAGCACCCATTACAAACCGTTGATTTTTTAGTATCGGAAGTACAAAAAACACCGGCCAAATTAGTTGTGATAACAGGTGGTGAACCCTTACTGCACAATTTAGATGGTTTAACTACTGCGCTTCAAGCTGCTGGTTTTGAAACCAATATAGAAACCTCTGGCTCATCACCATTATCTGGTAGTTGGAACTGGATTTGTTTATCGCCTAAAAAATTTAAAGCACCACTTGATCATGTGGTAGAAGTAGCACAGGAATTAAAAGTGGTGATTTTTAACAAACATGATTTTGAATGGGCCGAAACCTTTGCGGCACAGGTACCTCCTTCTTGTAAATTATACTTGCAACCCGAGTGGGAAAAAGCATCTAGCATGCTTCCACTCATAACAGAATATATTAAAGAAAACCCAAAATGGGAACTGAGTGCACAACTGCACAAATATATTAACGTACCTTAATTGCATGAAGCAAAAAAGTAGGTTTAGGGGGCTGATATTTTGTGGTGCTTTTGTTTTAATAAGCACTTTTGCGTTTGCGCAAACACCACGTCAATCCAGTAATCCAAAAGCTTTAAAAAAATACAACGAAGCGCTTGTTGCACTCGAAGACAACCGCAACGCCGATGGCATTGCACTACTTGGGAGTGCATTACAAATAGATTCTAATTTTATTGATGCCTACTTGTCATTAGCAGGTGCACTTGGGAATACCAAACAGTATAAAAAAGCAGTAACAGTTTATGAACGCGCGCGTTTAAAAGACAGTATTTATTTTACACCTTATTTACTGCCCTATGCTATAAACCTTGCAGGGCTTGGACAATTTGAAGAAGCACTTACCGCCATTCGTAATTTTCTAACACTCGACGGATTAAGTGGACGCAGTATAAAAGCCGCACAGTACCGAAAAAAAACATTTGAATTTGCAGTTAGCAGTTCGCAAAAAAATAAAAATGCTTCTTATGTTTTTGCGCCAAAAAATTTAGGTGATAGTGTTAACTCTAGTTCTTCCGAATATTATCCTTCTGTAACTGTCACAGATGATGCACTTGTTTTTACAAGACGAACTGGTAATGCTAGGGAAGATTTTTTGCTAAGCGCCATAACTAACAAAGACAGTTTTAATAAAGCAGCGCCACTTGATGGTGATATTAATTTGGAACCACGCAAAGGCGCTATCACAGTATCACAGGATGGTGATTGGTTATTTTTTGCAGCTGATATTTCGGGTGCAGGCCTTGGTGATTTTGATATATACAAATCGGTGTATACACCCACAGGATGGAGTGAACAGGAAAATTTAGGCGACTCTATTAATACCGATTTTTGGGAAAGTTCACCAGCCATTAGCCCCGATAAACGCGCACTTTATTTTAGTAGCACCAGACCCGGCGGATACGGTGGTGCCGATTTATACGTGAGTTATTTAAAACCAAATGGACGCTGGACCGAAGCGGTAAATATGGGCCCTACCATTAATACCGCTGGTGATGAAATGGCGCCTTTTATTCACGCGGATAACCAAACACTTTATTTTACTTCGGATGGTTTACCAGGTTATGGTGGATCCGATTTATTTGTACTCAAAAAATTACCAAACGGACAATGGGGCATACCAGAAAATATGGGATACCCTATAAATACCATCGAAAATGAAGGTAGTTTAGCCGTAGCCGCAGACGGCTACACCGCTTACTACGCAAGCGATAGAGAAGATAGCAGGGGTGGCCTCGACATTTATTCTTTTACACTTCCAGCACATGCAAGGCCATTTAAAACCATTTATGTAAAAGGCGTTGTTACAGATTTGATTTCGAAAAAAGGATTGCCTGCTAATTTAGAATTAACAGACAACGCAAGTGGCACACTCATAAATAAAGTACAAACCGACGAGCTTGGACATTATTTTATTACACTCCCGGAAGGAAAAGATTATACGTTTACGGTTAATAGAAAAGGATATTTATTTTATTCGAGTGCCTATGCATTATCGGGTGCTGCACCTGATAGTACTTACGTTAAAAATATTGCACTAGAACCCATTAAGCTAGCATCTAATTTTGTATTTACACAGGTGCTATTTGATAACAATAGTTTTGCACTTTTACCAGCTTCATTGCCGGAATTAAATAAGCTGTTGCAAATACTAGAAGAAAACCCCAGCATGCATATTCAAATTAGTGGTTACACAGATAATATTGGTAAGGCTTCTGATAATTTAATACTCTCTACCAACAGAGCTAAATCTATTGTAAATTATTTATCGGGTAAAGGCATAGCTACGGAAAGGCTTAGCTACAAAGGGTTTGGTAGTGATAACCCAATAGCCACCAACGAAACGCCAGAAGGGCGTGCACTTAACAGACGTACTAGTTTTACCATTACTAAATTGTAAGTTTTAAGCATATTTACACGTACTAATACTGATTTTTGTTTCCATGTTTTGTGTGAGCTTGCACTGTAATGGACACAGAAATTTCTAACAACGAACTACGCTATCAAATTGCGCTCACACAAATTGAATCGATAGGGCCAAGCCTTGCCAAATTTTTAATAGAACGTTTTGGAACAGCAAGCGGGGTATTTAATGCCTCTAAAAAAGATTTACTCGACATCCAATATTTTGGAAATTATAGAGCCGAAAAAATTATTCGGTTCAATAATTTTACAGCCGCCGACACAGAGGTTTCTTTTGTAAACAAACATGGCATCACGCCTCTATTTATTAATGCGGCGGGCTATCCAAAAAAATTAGCCGCCTGCTACGATGCCCCTACCATACTGTATTACAAAGGATCGGCACCCATCAATCAAACGCGCATTATTAGTATTGTGGGTACCAGACTTCCTACGCCATATGGTAAGTGGCTTACCACTTTATTAATAGAACAACTCGCTCCTTACAACCCACTTATTATTAGTGGCCTCGCTTATGGTATCGATGTTACCGCGCATCAAACAGCACTGGATTGTAATTTACAAACAGTAGGTGTGCTCGCACATTCACTGGCCACTATTTATCCGGCGGCGCACCAGCATATTGCAAAAGATATTGTAGCGCAGGGCGGACTCTTAACCGAACTATCGTCTACAGCCCGCATCGAAAAATTTAATTTTCCAAAACGCAACCGCATCGTTGCTGGTTTATCAGATGCTACTATTGTTATAGAAACAGAAACCAAAGGCGGTAGTATGATCACGGCAAATCTTGCTTTCGATTATGACAGACAAGTGTTTGCCTGCCCCGGAAAAATAACGGATAAAAAAAGCAGTGGCTGCTTGCAGCTCATTCAAACACATAAAGCGGCCATGTTAGATTCTATAGGCACTTTTATTGAAGCACTGGGTTGGGCGCCCATCACCACAAACCAAATAAGCACCAAAGTGCAGCAAAACTTAACAGATCCAGAAAAATCAATACTTGCCATCCTAGACCATCAAATTCCAGTATCTATCGATGAAATTTACCTCAAAAGTATGCTCCCCAACGCTGTTTTAGCGGGTAGCCTGCTCAATTTAGAGCTCTACGGCCTCATTGGTGCCCTTCCGGGTAAAACCTACCTGCGGCTACTGGGCTAAATCATTTTTTTGGCTGAAATATGCGGTTCCTATTATCTTTGCACATGGCAACAAGAAATACAAAGACCGCCAACAAGGCAACAAGTTCTAGATTATTTGGAGAAGGGCTAACGTTCGATGACGTTTTACTCATGCCAGCCTACTCCGAAATTTTACCAAGAGACACTGATATCCGCTCTCAACTTACAAAGTCTATCACGCTTAATGTACCGATGTTATCCGCCGCAATGGATACCGTTACAGAAGCCAACCTAGCTATTGCACTTGCTCGCGAAGGTGGTATTGGCATTTTACACAAAAACATGAGCATCGACAAACAAGCCGAGCAAGTAAGACGTGTAAAAAGAAGTGAAAGCGGTATGATTGTTGACCCTGTTACTCTTTTGGTAGACGCCACCATTGGAGACGCACTTAAACTCATGCGCGATAATAAAATTGGCGGAATTCCAATTATAGACGCTGGACAAAAATTAGTAGGTATTTTAACCAACCGAGACCTTCGTTTTGAGACAGACAAAAAACGCAAAGTCAAAGAAGTAATGACTAAAGAAAATTTAGTGATTGCGCCAGAAGGTACCGACCTCAAAAAAGCAGAAATTATTTTACGCAAACATAAGATCGAAAAATTACCCGTTGTCAACAAACAAGGTAAACTCATTGGTCTGATCACCTACCGCGATATTTTACAACTACGTAATTTTCCAAACGCCGTTAAAGATGGTATTGGCCGTTTACTAGTTGGCGCTGCACTTGGCATCACTTCCGATTTAATGGATAGAGCCGCAGCACTTCAACACGTTGGCGTAGACGTAGTAACACTCGATAGCGCACACGGACATAGCAAAGGTGTTATTGAAGCACTCAAATCATTACGCAAAAATTTTAAAGGACTACAAATTATAGCTGGTAATGTGGGTACCGCAGAGGGCGCCCTTGCGCTTGCCGCAGCCGGCGCCGACTGCGTTAAAGTGGGCATAGGGCCCGGTTCTATTTGCACCACACGTATAGTAGCGGGTGCAGGCGTTCCGCAGCTTACGGCCATCATGGAAGCTAGCATGGCCCTAAAATCTAAGGGGATCCCGGTAATTGCAGATGGTGGTATCCGTTACACCGGCGACATGGTAAAAGCACTAGCTGCTGGCGCCAATGTAGTTATGATGGGATCTGTTTTTGCAGGTACCGAAGAAAGCCCTGGAGACACTATTATTTATGAAGGACGTAAGTTTAAAGAATACCGTGGCATGGGAAGCTTAGGCGCCATGAGTCAGGGAAGTGGCGACCGTTATTTCCAAGACGTAGAAGCGGATATTAAAAAATATGTTCCAGAAGGCATCGAAGGACGCGTTGCATACAAAGGAAATATCTCTGAAATTATTTACCAATACGTTGGTGGATTAAGATCAGGTATGGGCTACTGCGGTGCTAAAAATATCAAAGCATTACAGCAAGCAACTTTTGTAAAAATTACAAACGCAGGTATGAAAGAAAGCCATGCGCACGATATTGATATCACAAAAGAAGCACCTAATTATAGCCGTAAATAATTACACGACTTGAAAAAATCAACCCTACTAGGTTATAGTATTTTAACAGGCCTGTTACTCGTTGTAGCATGGCCTGTTTTTTGGTTTGCGCTACTTTTATTTGTTGCATGGGTGCCACTACTCATCATTGCAAATAACGTTACCAAAAAACTTCATTTTTTTGGATACACTTTTTTGTCGGTACTCATCTGGAATATTGGTACCACCTACTGGATGTGGAACTCCACCGATGTGGGTAGCGTAGCGGCCATCATCGCTAACAGCATACTCATGTGCGTGCCATGGCTATTTTATTTTAGTGCAGCACAAAAAAATAAAAACATTGGCTTTTTTACCCTTATTGCGTCTTGGCTCACTTTCGAATACATCCATTTAAACTGGCAAATTAGCTGGCCATGGCTTACACTAGGCAATGGCTTTGCCATGCATACCAGCGTGATTCAGTGGTACGAATACACCGGCGTAGCTGGTGGAAGTTTATGGATACTACTCATGAACATACTCGTATTCAAATTAGTCCTCGCAAAAAAAGAAAGGCAGCCCATCAAAAAAAACATCGTACAAATTGTATCCTGTTTTATAGTGCCGGTTGTTTGCTCAAACCTGATACTCAGTTATCAAAAAACACAAGCCAACACGAGTTCCAAAAATGCAAATAGTACACAAAATGTACTAGTCGTACAACCCAATATTGATCCGTATCAAAAGTTTGAACTATCCAGCGCGTCATCACAAATTGCTACACTCGTAACTGCCACCGAATCAAACATGGATAGCGCTACAACCCTTGTGCTATGGCCAGAAACCGCCATGAGCGTAGCAGACTGGCAGGACAATATTACCACCAACCCCTACTACCAACCCATATTTGAATTTAGTAAAAGACATCCGAGGCTCAACATTTTATCGGGCATAGAAACCTATAAAAAATATGGCGCCACCAAAGAAACACCCACTGCTAAACAATCGAGCGATGGCAGTTTTTATTACGACGCATTTAATGCAGCCGTATACATTAACAACGGAACGCCACTTGCTTTTTACAACAAAAGCAAACTAGTGCCAGGTGTAGAAACCCTACCTACCTTTTTAAATTTTTTAGGGCCTGTTTTGGAGCAGTTTGGGGGCTCCACGGGTGGATACGGAAAATCAAAAGAAGCAGAGGTATTTACCAGTAATGGTTGCCAGTATATTAGCGCACCTATTATATGCTACGAAAGCATTTACGGTGCTTATGTAGGCACTTACAAACAAAAGAGCGCCAACCTACTAGCTGTTATCACCAACGACGGATGGTGGGGCAACACCAGTGGACACAAACAACATTTACAGTATGCTGCACTTAGAGCCATCGAAACAAGAACCTGGGTGGCGCGCAGTGCCAATACGGGCATATCTGCAGTAATTGATCCACTCGGAAACATCGTAGCACAAAAAGGCTGGGACGAAAAAGCGGTTATTAAATACCCTATTCCAACAAAATCTACGATCACTTTTTACGCAAAATATGGCGATTGGGTGTATATGATTTTTTCATGTTTTGCAGTTCTATTATTCGTACAAGGTGTATACAAGCGCTTTAAAAAATAAGCATGGAAACCCGTTCATTTGAATTTGACAACAGGCAAATGGGTTATGTAAAAACAGGCGCTGGGCCCGCTGTTATTTTACTGCATGGATTTGGAGAAGACCACCACATTTTTACCAGCACAGTTACCGCACTTGAAAAAAAATATACGGTTTACACACCTGATTTACTAGGCACGGGCATGTCGTCCATAAATACATTCCCATCAAATTTTTCGATCAAATATGTAGCAGATAGTACCGCCGCATTAATACAACATGAAAAAATTGAAAGCTGTGTGGTACTTGGGCATAGTATGGGTGGCTATGTAACGGTGGCTTTTGCAAAAAAATACCCACAGTATCTAAAAGGTTTTGGGCTATTACACTCCACCGCTTTACCTGACACGCCCATTAAAATAGAAAATAGATTACGCGGCATCACTTTTATACAAAAGTTTGGCACTACTAGTTTTTTAGAAACAACAGCACCTAATTTATTTGGAACCTACACACAAAAAAACCATCCGCAATTAATTACTGAATTTATACAGTCGATACCATCATTTTCTAACGAGGCCCTCACTTCTTATTACCAAGCCATGATGGCCCGCCCAAATCTTACACTAGTTTTAGAAACCACCCCCCTACCCGTACTGTTTATTTTAGGTGACCAAGACATTCCAGTAGCACTAGAAGATACATTACCACAAACAAAAATGCCGCAGAGAGCCTATCTTTATGTGCTAGAAAATTGTGGCCACATGGGTATGCTTGAACAGCCCATACATTTCAACAAAGCGGTACTCGATTTTTTAGATAAAGTGAATGCATGAAAAAATGGTTACTGATATTATTTGTTAGCGTTTGTTGTACCACTGCGTATGCATCACATATTTCGGGGGGCGAAATGTATTATACTTACTTAGGCAAGTCTCCCACCGATGCAAACAAGTTACGTTACGCCATTACACTTTTATTATACAAAGACACGACTGTTACGGGGGCTATGGTTGCATCACTCTCAAGTAATTATAATATTTCTATTTATAGAGGCGATAATAATACACTGGTTGGCAATTATGTGCTAACCAGAAAAAATTACGAATTCATGAAACTAGGCACTTACGATAAATGCTTGTCTAGTTTTCCGAGGGTAGAATTTGCCGTATCGGCTTATGAAGTGGTGGTAGATTTAGATCCTAACGCTGGTGGATATTTTGCAAGCCATTCACAGTGTTGTAGGGTAAGTGGCGTATTAAATATGAACTCAAACACCGTGGGCATTAGCTACTGGGTAAAAATTCCGGGTAGCGATTCCAATCCATTTGCACCGGATAATTCAAGCGCTACATTTTTAAAAAAAGATACCATCCTTGTTTGTGTTTCTTCACCCATGCAACTTGATTTTAGCGCAGTGGATCCAGATAAAGATTCATTGGTGTATTCGTTTGCTCCTGGTTATATAGGCGCCGGACCGCCACCCAATCAATTGCCACTGCAATCCGATACACCACCCTACACCACCGTATCCTATTTTGGTGGATTTAGTTTTAATCAACCCTTTGGAAATAACTCGGCACAAATCAATTCCAAAACCGGAATTGTAACGGGTAGGTCCCCTGCGGTAACAGGTATTTATTTATTAGCTGTTCGCGTAGAAGAATACCGGAATGGAATAAAAATTGGTGAGCACCAAAAAGAATTTCAAGTAAAAGTTGAAAACTGTTCTATCGCTGCCGCCGAATTAAAACCACAATACATTTCTTGTGATGGGTTTACACTCACATTTGAAAACGAATCTACAAGCCCTAGTATTAGTGGCTACTTGTGGAATTTTGGCGATGGTGCTACTAGTGTATCCACCTTACCTACACCAACGTACACCTATAAAGACACGGGCACTTTTGTTTTAAAATTAGTAGTAACAAGCACCGGTGGCTGTCAAGACTCTACTACATCGATTGTAAAAGTATACCCTACATTTAAAACAGATTTTTCGGTTACTGGTAGTTGCGTGCTCAACAATTATACTTTTAAAGATTTAACCGCTAGCAAATATGGTATTGTAAATAGTTGGCGCTGGAATTTTGGTGATGCTGGTAGCACAGCAGATTCGGCTACAACAAAAGATACCGTTTGGAAATATAGTGGTGCGCAAAATGCAACCGTCACACTTATTTCAACCAACAATAAAGGATGTAGTGATACCCTCACTAAACAAATTGCTATTTTAGATAAGCCACAAATAAACCTGGCTTTTAAGGACACGCTCATTTGTAGTAATGATACCCTTCCATTAAAAGCAAGTATTTCAAATACCGCTACTATTTCATGGACGCCCAATAACACAGCCAATAAACTACGTATTACGGGAACGAATACGGCAAATCCTATTGCCTTTCCCAACGATACTACCAAATATTATGTAACCGTTAATGACAATGGATGCAACGCCACAGATAGTGTTATGGTAAACGTGCTACAGTTTATTAAAGTAGATTTAAAAACAGATAGTACCATTTGTAGGGGCGATAGTTTTGCACTTGCACCTACTTCATTTGCACTCTCTTATTTGTGGCGAAGTTCGAGAGGTGATGTGGTTGACCCTGTTAAAAATCCAATTGTAAAACCTGTAAGCAATACACAATATTTTGTAACTGCTAACCTAGGTCAGTGTCAAGACAAAGATTCGATACTTATTAAAGTAGTGGCAACCCCTGCTGTAACAGCAACACCCGATACCACTATTTGTTTTGGTACGACACTCCCATTACAAGCAAGCATCAGTGCCAGTAAATTTACTTGGAGCCCTACTGGTAGTTTAACAGGCTTTAACACCCTTCGCCCTGTGGCAAGGCCGGTAAATTCTACAAACTATGTGATTGCCGTTTCTGACACACTCGGTTGTACTAAAATTGTTACCGATACCATTCGTGTAACCGTTGTACCGCGCATTATACCAAATGCTGGAAACGACACCATGGCCGTTATTGGAAGACCTATGCAACTTGGTGCTAGGGGTGGTCTTAGTTACTTATGGACCCCTTCTACCTTTTTAAATAACCCTCGAATTGCAAATCCAATATTTATTGGTGCAGCAGGGACAGACTCTGTTGTGTACAGTGTTAGGGTGTTTACGCAAGCTGGCTGTTACGCCGAAGACAATGTTACGGTTACCATCTTTAATGGTATTTCAAATATTTGGGTACCTTCTGGATTTACTCCCAATAAAGATGGCAAAAATGATATTTTAAAGCCCATCACAAAAGGCATCAAACAATTAATTCATTTTAATGTTTTTAATAGATGGGGGCAACTCATTTATACCACCAACCGCTTGGGTGAAGGTTGGGATGGAACCTATAAAAATGAATGGCAACCAAATGGCGCGTATGTATACGAAGCTGTAGGTATCGATTTCGCAGACAATAAAGTGTATACCAAAGGAACAAGTGTAATTATCAGATAAAATAAATTATGAGTAAAACAATTTTAATTACAGGGGCTACTTCTGGTTTTGGAGAAGCGATGGCGCATGTGTTTGCAGCGGCAGGCAACAAATTAATTATAACCGGAAGAAAAGAAAGTTTATTGTCGGGGTTACAAGAAACACTTGTTGCAAAACACAATGCATCCGTGCATACGTTATGCTTTGATGTACAAAATAAAGAAGCTGTTTTTGCAGCTATAAATACAATACCAGATGCTTTTAAAAATATTGATGTACTCATTAATAATGCAGGTTTAGCACTTGGTCGCGACGCTTTTCAGGACGCCAATTTAGACGATTGGGAAACCATGATTGACACCAACGTAAAGGGACTCCTTTACGTGAGCAAAGCTGTACTTCCACTACTCATTCATAATAAAAAAGCGCATATTATTAATATTGGTTCTACAGCAGGTGTAGAAGTGTACAAAGAAGGAAACGTATACTGCGCCAGCAAGCACGCTGTAGCTGCCATTTCAAAATCAATGCGCATAGATTTATTACCACACCACATAAAAGTAACGGCCATTCATCCGGGTGCTGCCGAAACTAATTTTAGTAATACCAGATTTAAAGGAGACGAAACAAAAGCTGCAGCCGTTTACGAAGGATACAAAGCATTAGAAGCAGTTGATGTTGCAAATGTGGCCTACTATGTTACAACACTTCCTGATCATGTATGTATCAATGAACTTGTAGTAACCTGCACCAGTCAGGCCAACTCATTTTATTTACACAAATAAATTTTGCAGGCTTTATTCGAAATGTATTTAACCAAAATCAATTTCGGTATTGTCCCCAATATTTAAACTACGCGACAAACCTTTTACACTCGCGTCACTTCCAATTAAAGAATTGTCAAGCACTACTTCGTGTAAATTGGTGTAGCCGCCAATTATACTATCTCTAATAATAGATTGTGTAATAGTGGTGTTAGGGCCAATGGCCACATGGGGTCCAATAATCGCATTTGATATAGTACAGCCCGCTGCAATACTCACTGGATGAATAATGATAGTGTCTTTATAAATATCGGCTGCAGGTATATGACCGCCCATCTTTTTTAAGAGCGTTGCATTGGTTTCAAGTATCGATTCTTTTTTACCACAGTCAAACCAATTGGCTACTTTAAAAGACCTAAAACGGGTACCCTTTTGTATCATGCATGCAAGTGCATCCGTTAAATTATACTCACCCCTGGTGGTAATATTTTCTACAAAAAGTTGTTGTAAACATTCAAATAAAACAGCTGTTTCGTTGATCTTATACAGTCCAACAAGCGCCATATTACTTTTTGGGATAGCTGGCTTTTCTACCAAATGTTCTATAAAACCATTTTCATCTATAGTAGCCACACCAAAATCGCGGGGATCATCTACCTTTCGAATCCCAATCATACTATCTGGGCTATCTATAATTTCCTTAACGTCAAACTCACAAATGGTATCGCCAAGGGCTACAAATATGGGTTCATCACCAATGAGTTGCTTGGTTAATTCTACCGCATGACCCGTTCCCTGACGTTCGTTTTGGTATACAAAATGCGTTGTTAAATTTGGATAGGTTTGTTTAACGTAATCCTGTATTTTTTCCCCTAAATAACCCACAATAAATATAAACTCGGTAATACCAGCGTCCCTTAACTGATCCACAATATGCGAGAGAATGGTTTTGCCGGCAATAGGAATAAGTGCCTTGGGTTGCGTATACGTAAGCGGCCTCAATTTCGTTCCAGCACCAGCTACAGGGATAACGGCTTTCATAACTTGGGGGATTTAAAACATTTACCCACATCAAATAGGTGTTCGAAAATAGTAAAATTAGGCATTGCAACAACAATTGTGAATAGTTTGCGTGTTAAGACCTCAATTTGAACCTGCATAATCGAGGCCTTAACTTATCTTTGTACCCAAGCACAAAAAATAGCAACCATGCAAAGAGATACCCTTGTTTTTGACATCATCAACCAAGAATTAGCACGCCAACGTAGAGGCATCGAACTCATTGCTTCTGAAAACTTTACAAGTCTTCAAGTAATGCAAGCTTCAGGCAGTGTGATGACCAATAAATATGCCGAAGGGTATCCTGGACGTAGGTATTATGGTGGTTGCGAAATTGTAGATCAAACAGAGCAGTTAGCCATTGATCGTTTAAAGCAAATTTTTAATTTGGAGTACGCAAACGTACAACCACATAGCGGTGCGCAAGCCAACGCAGCACTCATGCTTGCTATTTTACAACCCGGTGATGCTATCTTAGGTCTAGACCTTAGTATGGGTGGTCACTTAACACACGGATCTGGTGTAAACTTTTCTGGGAAAATTTACAAGCCACATTTTTATGGTGTTGTAAAAGAAACAGGATTGATAGACTACGAAATGTTAGAAAGTCAAGCGCGTGCCGCAAAACCAAAATTAATTATTTGCGGAGCAAGTGCTTACAGTAGAGATTGGGATTACGCGCGTATCAGAAAAGTAGCCGACGAAGTAGGTGCTTTTGTACTTGCTGACATTGCGCATCCGGCTGGTTTAATTGCAAAAGGATTATTGTCTTCTCCATTTGATCATTGTCATTTTGTTACTTCTACTACACACAAAACTTTACGTGGACCTCGTGGTGGTGTGATTATGATGAGAAAAGATGGCGAAAACACGCTTGGCTTAAAAGACATTAAAGGAAATTTAAGACTTTGGTCTAATGTGATTGATATGGCTGTGTTTCCGGGCACACAGGGTGGTCCGCTAGAGCATGTGATTGCTGCTAAAGCCATTGCATTTGGTGAAATATTAACCGACGAGTTTTTAGTATACCAACATCAGGTTCAAAAAAATGCACAAGCCATGGCTAAAAACTTTACCGACAAGGGATATGAAATTATTAGCGGCGGTACCGATAATCATTTAATGCTTATAGATTTACGCAATAAAAATATCAGTGGTAAAAAAGCCGAGCAAGTATTAGGGCACGCCGACATTACAGCCAATAAAAATATGGTACCTTACGACGACAAGTCGGCATTTGTTACTTCAGGTATTAGATTTGGTGTTGCAGCTGTTACTACAAGAGGTATGGTAGAATCTGATATGGCATTTGTTGTAAATGCGATAGACAAAGCACTTATGAACCCAAATGATGCAGCGCTTTTAGAAAAGTTAAAAGCTGAGGTAAATGAGTTTATGTCTCAATTTGTTTTATATCCAGAACTATGATACAACGCATTCAAACCCTATGGTTACTGTTAGCTAGCATATGTGCATTTGCATCTGTTAAGTTACCGTTTTATTTTGGTAGCCTAGAAGTACCTGGGCCAACAATTACCATCACACCTTACGATAATTTTATGCTACTCGTATTTGTGATTGCCACTGCATTAATGGGGCTTGTAACTATTTTTTTATTTAGCAATAGAAGTTTACAAATCAAGATGTGTATCGTAGGCCTGGTTTTGAGCTTGGCAAATTTGATGCACTACTTTTTGTACATGAAAAATTTTAAAACGGGTGGACTATCGCTGTATTCGATACTTAGTTTTTTAGTACCTGTGTTTTTTATTCTTGCTATTAGAAGTATTTACAAAGACCAAAAATTACTCAAAAGCCTAGACCGCTTAAGATAAATCACAACCAACTCAATAGTTTGTAGGGGTAATTGTTTACAGCTACTTGTAAATATTTACAAGTATTTAGCGGTATAAGAAGCTGCGCATTTTTTAATGCCCATTGGAACACCTTCATACACAACCGTTCCACCACCATCACCCGCTTCGGGACCCATGTCTATGAGCCAATCTGCCGATTTGATAACGTCTGTGTTGTGTTCAATAACAATGAGTGAATGCCCCTGATCGATAAGTGCCGAAAATGAGTTGAGTAGTTTTTTGATGTCATGAAAATGAAGTCCGGTGGTAGGTTCATCAAAAATAAATAGCATTTGACCATGCCCCTTACCCTTGCCTAAAAAGCTGGCAAGCTTTACGCGCTGGGCTTCTCCACCACTTAAAGTATCACTACTTTGCCCGAGTTTAATATAACCAAGACCTACCGATTGTAGTGGCAGTATGGCGTTGTAAATATTTTTATCCTCTACAAAAAATTCGAGTGCCTGATCGACAGATAATTCAAGTACGTCAAAAATACTTTTGTTGTTGTATTGTACTTCTAACACTTCTTCCTTAAATCTTTTACCACCACAAGATTCACAAGTGAGGTGCACGTCTGCTAAAAACTGCATTTCTACAACTTGCTCCCCTTCTCCTTTACAGGTATCACAGCGGCCACCATCTACGTTAAAAGAAAAATGTTTTGGCATAAAGCCACGCATTTTAGAAAGCGGTTGTTTGGAATACAAATCTCTAATGCCATCATAGGCCTTAATATAGGTAACCGGATTACTGCGTGACGATTTGCCAATTGGATTTTGATCTATAAGTTCTATTTGTGAAATAGAATCTATGTCGCCAATTAATTTGGTATGAAGGCCCACTTTATCGGCGGGTTCACCCTTATATTTTTGAAGTGCTGGGTATAAAATTTGTTTAACCAGTGTTGTTTTCCCACTACCACTCACACCACTAATTACACATAGTGTTTGCAGTGGAAATTTAACCGTGAGGTTTTTTAAATTGTTTTGCCTAGCGCCTTCTACACCAATAAAACGGGTACTCTTTCTTAATTTACTTGGCGCTTCTATGGCAAGTGCACCTGATAAATATTTACCCGTTAAGCTATCCGGATTTTTTATAAGCTCGTTGTAATTACCCGCCGCTACTACTTCACCACCTAGGTGCGAAGCAAATGGACCCATATCAATAATATGATCTGCTTTACGCATAATCATTTCATCGTGTTCCACTACTACTACAGTGTTTCCTAAATCACGTAACGATTGTAATACCCCAATTAAACGCTCGGTATCTCTAGAATGAAGCCCAATAGAAGGTTCATCTAAAATGTATAATGAGTTGGTTAAATTACTTCCTAAATTCCTGGTTAATTGAATGCGCTGACTTTCGCCACCACTGAGTGAGTTAGCAAGTCTATCTAGTGTTAAATAGCCAAGACCCACGTCTAGAAGGGTTTGTAGGCGCTGGTGTATTTCAATTAAAATTCTTTTGGCAATACTATTATCATGCTCCGATAACACAAGATTATCAAACCAAACTTTTACATCACGCACCGGCATTTGACATAGTTCGCCTATATGTTTACCACCTACTTTTATATAGAGCGCTTCTTTGCGTAAACGGTATCCACCACAACTTGTACAAGTAGTGCGTCCACGGTACCTGCTCAATAAAACACGGTATTGTACTTTGTATAAATTTTGTTCTACCTCTTTAAAAAAATCGTGGATGCCATACACTTTACCCACACCATCCCATAACTGCTGGTACTGTGCTTTGGTTAATTGTGCAATGGGTTTATGAATCGGAAAATCTATTTTAGAAGCGCCTTTTATAAACTGTTCTTTCCACCAACTTAATTTTTCTCCTTTCCATGGCGCTACCGCACCTTCAAATAAACTTAAACGGGTATCAGGTATCACAAGGTCCGCGTCTACACCTAGTACCTGGCTAAAGCCCTCACAAGTAGGACATGCACCAAATGGATTGTTAAACGAAAACAAATTAGGCACTGGCTCTTCAAACACAATACCATCAAGTTCAAATTTACTGCTGTAATGCTTAACCTGTTTACCATCCACCTCTATGTATACTTCGCCCTCACCTTCATAAAAAGCAGTTTGTACCGAATCGGATAAGCGGTGCATATCATCTTCATCAAAGTCCTTTACTACAATACGGTCTATGAGCACCCAGGTTTGTGGCGTTGTTTGCGTGGCAGAGGTTTCTTTAGCAAGCGGTAATATTTTTTTTAATGCAGCAGGCGTTTGTTCCATTAGCTCCTCAATGCGCATAAGAGGCTCCGGAGCAGCAGCTACATATATTCTTGAAAATCCTTTTTGTAGTAAAATATTAAGCTCTTCAAGTACCGCTCTATTTTTATGCTGCTTTAATGCAACACCAATTACAACTTTGCTATTTTTTGGAAGGGCACTAATGGCAGCTACCACATCCGACACCTCATCTTTTTTTACTTCTTTACCGCTAACAGGCGAAATGGTTTTACCTGCTCTGGCAAATAAAAGTCGGAGGTAATCATAAATTTCAGTCATGGAGCCCACTGTACTTCGGGGCGTGCGGGTAATTACCTTTTGCTCTACTGCAATAGCTGGGCAAAGGCCTTTGATCATGTCCACGTCTGGCTTTTCCATACGGGCCATAAATTGTCTGGCATAGGCGCTTAAACTTTCGGCATAGCGGCGCTGCCCTTCGGCAAATAAAGTATCAATGGTTAGTGACGACTTGCCACTTCCCGAAACGCCCGTTACCACAATAAATTGACCGCGCGGAAATGCCACGCTTACATTTTTTAAATTGTGCACGCGCGCACCCACTACCTCAATAGCGTCTAGCCCCTTTAATGGAGCCTTTGCCTGCACTGGTTTTGCGCCCTTTACCCCCGCTGTGTCTACTTGTTTTTTTGCTGCCATAAATGTTACACAATGTAAACAGATTATCGCAGCATAGGTTTAGTTACGGCTTAAATAAAGACACATTTTTTTTGCCCCTGCACAATTTTTTTTCAAATTATTCGATGTGAATAACCAAACCCCTCTTTTGCAATGTATCCACAAGCGATCATCCGGAATAAAAGATAACTAATTTGAACCCCGAGAAGAAAAAGAAACTATGAAAACACTCGAGCAGGTTGCAGATTTAGATTTGATACGTTCCTTTCAAGCCGGCGACACAGAAGCATTTGATGTACTGGTAACGCGCTACAAAGACCGTATCTACTCCTCTATTTTGTTTTTTGTTAAGGACACTTATTTAGCTGAAGACCTGTTTCAAGATGTGTTTATCAAAATCATTGATACCCTAAAAAACAAGCGCTACACCGAAGAAGGAAAGTTTTTACCATGGGCGCTCCGAATTGCACACAACCTATGTGTCGATTACTTTAGAAAAGTAAAGCGTACACCAGCCATAAAAACTTCTGACGATCAAGATATTTTTGAAGTGATCAATGTATCACAAGAAGCGCCGGACCAAAAGCTCATGCGCGGTGAAAGCCACGACAAAGTGCGCCGCATGCTTGACCTACTTCCAGAAGAGCAAAGAGAAATCATTGTTCTCAGACATTACGCCAACCTTAGCTTTAAAGAAATTGCTGAAATTACCAATTGCAGCATCAACACGGCGCTGGGCCGTATGCGTTACGGACTTATCAACCTCCGTAAAATGATGACCGAAAATCAAATGACTTTATAAGTTGTCGCTACTACAACACTATTTATTAGCTGCATCAAAAGCAGCTTTAACTGCGTCTAGGTGCTTAATAAAACCTGCTACACTAGGGTCGTAGCCATATTTTACATCACTTAAAGGCTTTCCGTTCAAATCCAAAAACATATAGAGGGGCTGTGCATTAAAACCAAAGGTTTTAATTTCGTAGTCTAGGTTTTTGCCACCAACGGTTTCAATTTTAACGCCGTTTTTATCGGTGTACTGCTCGCTTGCAGGGAGCTCTTCTGTTTCGTCTACATATAAACTTACGAGCACAAAATTTTCTTTGATGCGTGATAATACCGCCGGATCTTTCCACACCTGCTCTTCCATTTTACGACAATTAGGACAGGTATGTCCTGTAAAATCAAGCATGATGGGCTTCTTTAAAATTTTTGCAGCAGCCATGCCTTCCTCCAAATCAAAATACGCCGTTAACCCAAAAGGTACATGTAATTTGTTGGTGTACTTTTTTGGCGGCGCCGCTTGAGGCCCAGCACTATTAGTAACGCCTGATGTATTTCCAATTTTATATTGAAGATCATTTAAATTAAATTCTTGTGTGGTAGCTGGTGGAATAAAACCGCTGAGTGCCTTTAATGGAGCCCCCCATAAGCCTGGCACCATATACACAGCAAAGCTAAAACTTGCCATGGCAAAAAATAAACGAGGCACCGACACGTATGGCAAATCACTATCGTGAGCAAATTTTAATTTGCCCAGTAAGTATACGCCTAACAAGAAAAATACCACAATCCATAGTACCAAAAACACATCTCTATTTAAAATACCTAAATGATAAGAGAGGTCTACGTTGGATAAAAATTTAAGCGCGAGTGCTAATTCAATAAAACCAAAACTTACTTTGATGGTATTTAACCAACCGCCACTTTTTGGAAGTGATTGTAGCATGGATGGAAAAAATGCAAACAAAGAAAACGGTATAGCTAAACCTACCCCAAAACCCATCATACCTAAAATGGGCGCAAGTCCTACGCCTTGCATACTGGTTTGTCCAAGTAAGGTTCCCACAATAGGTCCCGTACAAGAAAACGAAACAATCACAAGCGTTAAGGCCATAAAAAAGATACCAAGAAGTCCACCTTTGCCCGCTTTTTGATCTGCTTTGTTGGCCCAACTATTAGGGAGTGCTAATTCAAAAGCACCAAAAAATGAAATGGCAAAAACAATAAACACCACAAAAAAGAAAATATTAGAAACCGGGTGCGTAGAAATCGTATATAAAATTTTATCGCCAAAAATAAGCGTTAGTATAAGCGTTGGTATGGTGTAGATAAGCACAATAGATACAGAGTACCAAAGTGCATTTTTTAACCCTTCTATTCTTGTTTTACTGCGCTTTAAAAAAAAGCTAACCGTTACTGGAATGAGCGGAAACACACAAGGTGTAATGACAGCGAGAAGTCCGGTTGCTAAACAAAGTAAAAAGATACTCCACATAGAACCTTCTTTGCCGCCATCAGTTGTAGCAGAGGTATCAGCTAGACCATTAGCAGCCGAGCCAGCATCAGTAATCGTTGCATTAATTTTTTCTTCTCCACTTGGAAATTCTTCTCCTTTTATACCAAGCCAATTAAAGGTTCCTTTAATAGCTGTGGCGCCTGCTTTAATACCAAGGGTGTACTTGAAAGTTACACTATCATAAGCGGTACCCTTGTCTGTAGCGCCCGGAATTGCTACAGCACCTGCAACGCCCTCTTCAACAACGGTTCCATGTATAGAAGCCGAACTATCTAATTGAAGTGACGACACAAATACATCTTCAATATTTTTTTTAATGGCTGTAAATATGCGGGTACCTTTTGCAGCCACAGCATGCACGGTAAGCGTTGCAGAGGTATCGGTTAATTTAGTGGCCGAAAAAACAAACTGCACAGGTTGTTTAGAATCCTGTGCAGCTGCGCTATAAATTAATTGTATACTGGCAAGTAAAACAATAAATAATATTTTCTTAGTCATTATTGAAGCTTAAGGTCAAAAGTTTTTTTGCTTGGCGGTAAGCATTGACGGTCGTCACAAACCATATACTCGATGGAGCCGCTAATATTTGTTTTAACACCTCCGCGCACTTTTAATGTTTGCGTATACGTGGCCGTTTCACCAATATAACGAACCGTGGTTTTAAATAGGTCGTCATATACTTGTTTCACTTTACCCACTTCCTTGGTGGCGCCAACAATTGTTACTAATGGATTTTTATTAAAATTAATTTTAGTAGGAACCGGGCCACCTTTGCCAGTAGTTTGCGAATAAATATGCCAATCACCTTCGATGTTTGCGGTAGCTGTAAATGTGTACGTATCAGAACTTACTTTTTTTACCGAATAAGACCAATCTACAGGGTCCTGGATTTGAGCCGACGCCGCATAAGCAATAAACAAAACAGCAAGTATTGAAAATATTTTTTTCATCATAGTTAATTTAACCCAAGTAATTCAAACACTTTTTTACCGTCAATATTCCCAAGTACAGTTGAAGTAGCACGCTCTGGGTGCGGCATCATACCAAATACATTTTTTGCTGCATTACTTATGCCGGCAATATTTTTTGTAGCCCCATTAGGATTGCTGCCTTCTGTTTCATTTCCATTTTCATCACAATAGGTAAAAATGATTTGGCCATTGGCTTTTAGGGCATCCAGTGTTTTTTGATCTGCAAAATAACGGCCCTCACCATGTGCAATAGGTATTTTTAAAGCACCAGTTGCATCATTTTTTATAAATACATTTTTACAAATAAATTGTTGATTGGCATTTTGTAACAATACACCCGGCAGTAAACCACTCTCACATAATATTTGAAAACCATTACAAACACCAAGCACTTTTCCGCCCCTGTTTGCAAAATCTATAACAGATTGCATCATGGGACTAAAACGTGCAATCGCACCGCAACGTAAATAATCGCCATAAGAAAATCCACCCGGAAGTACAATACAATCGTCTGTGGTAAACATGCTAAGGTCTTTGTCTTTATGCCATAACATAATTACTTCTTTACCCAAATCCTGGGCCAAAGCATCCTGCATATCTCTGTCACAATTAGATCCTGGAAATACAACCACACCAAACTTCATAAAATGTATAATTATCTGATAGAATACTGCAAAGGTAACCCTCAAAAAGATAAGCAAAAGGCTAAATTTTCACCAAATGCCAGTTGTTGATAATTATAAGGCCAAGGGCCATCCAAAACAGGAAATTAGGGAGTAATAGCTTTTTAGGGTTGCTATACCCATTAGAAATGGTGGCAGACAGCGGTACGAGCCCCATGAGTAGCACTTGTGTGCCTAAACTACTAAACAGGAAGGGGCTTAAAATAAGGGTAAAAAGGAGCACCATCATGACCCCCCAGTTTTTACGAATTTGTATCACCAGCCTACC
>Ga0222712_10001842_pt1 | contig 25345 bp, 43 predicted proteins | sample C33_657DmetaG_FD_165043 | JGI IMG/M metagenome (GOLD analysis project Ga0222712, IMG submission 165043) | Estuarine water microbial communities from San Francisco Bay, California, United States - C33_657D | ecosystem: Environmental > Aquatic > Marine > Unclassified | place: USA: California... | reverse complement strand
CGCATGAAGTTGATGGTGAGACCTGGCATGACACCGAGTTCCGTCTTCTTCACGGCGAACTGCTCAAAGCGAAGCACGGGCATCGCCTGGAACAGAATCTCCTTGGACCAGATTGTCTGGATTGCTGGGCTAAGGTACTCGCCTGACGAGTAACCTGTAGCGGTTGTTGCTCCAGCGGTGGTAATCGCACCGCCTGCGGGACCTGGATAGGCCATGGGGTTTCTCCTTAGTGATTAGGAATTGTGGGTTGTGTTAGAAACGGCCTCGGGGAGACCGTGCATTCAGGAGCCGTTCCCGCATTTTTGCGTACTGTTCCATTGACATATTGCGGATATCATCCGCCGACAGTTGCTGGTATTCCGTTTGAGTTTCCATTGGCCCAACGGGGGGTGCCGTAACTGGCGCTCCCCTCAGACGACCTTGGGTGGCCGCAGTCGCCTGCTGGATTGACTCAATAATAGCAGAAGAACGCTCCCTGAGTACGGAAATGGAGTTTTCAATCTCCTCCTCCGTGTTACCTGTGATGAGGTCCAGAAGTTCGGGGATGATGTTCTCCTGCTCCTGCTGGAGTCGCTGGTTGCGGTAGTGGTCCAGTGCCTGGAGTTGGCGCTCCTTCTCAAGGAGAGCCTCCTGTGCCTGACGCTGTGCCTCAATGCTGGCAAGGCGCTCCTGCCACTCCTGCTCAACGGTGTTGATGCGCTGGTTGAACTCGTCCTCTTTCTTCAGGAGAAGTTCCTTGGCGCTCATTTCATCAATCTCACGCTGGCGGAGGATGTCTGCTTCCTTGGCCGCACGCTCCTCGGCCTCTTTGCGGGCCGCCTCACGCTCCTGAGCGATGATGGCCATCTGCTCTTCCATGCTCTTCACACGGAGGTCGGCCTCTTCAAGACGCTTGTACATCTTGTCCTTCTCCTGCTTGCGGATGGCTTCCACATCCTCTTCAGTGAAGGTCTTGGTGCTTGTCTTTTTCAGCGCATCATCCACGAACTGCTCCACTTGCGGAGAATCCTTGGGGATGCTGATGATGTCCCCTTCAGGGGCTGTGTTCTTTGCCATGATTAATTACCTCGTTGGTTTGGCTGTTGTTGGCTTGGTTAATGGGTCAGTTGAATAATCGTTAGTCTTCTTCGCCAGGGACCCGCCGTTGGGCGAACCTGGCTCCGTAAGCCTTTGCTACAAGTTGGTTTACCATTTGCTCCTCCATAGGACCGACCACTGGACCAGGCAGTGGACCGCCCTCTGGAGAACCGTTTGCTGGGGACACATTAGCACCCCCAGCAGACGCCATTTCTGGCCCACCAGGGCCAGCGACCATTCCCGTTGCCAGCATGATGGCCTGCTGGATTTGGGCACGCATCATGTCCAGGGCACCCTGGTCCATTGCGTCGTCTTGCAGTTCCTCAAAGATTTCGTCCATCTTCTCGTTCGGGAACTCCTCGCCAAGGATGCGCAGGGCGCCACGCTTGGACTCCAGGCCGAGGCCCATCTTGGCCTGGACCTCGTTGAGTTTGATGAGGACATCCACAGGCAGTGGCTCGGGCCAGTGCACGGTGGTCTTGTAGGTGTTCGGGTCCATGGGGTCCAGTTGGGTCAACTGGTCACGCTCTGGCATGGCCGAACGGGATGGGTCATACACCAGCATTTGTGGCTCAAACACAGCCGCTGTGCGGATGATGAGTTCGTTTACTTTCTCAAGACCCTTGGTGAAATGGACCTTCTTCATCATGAAGCGGTTCATCATTGGCTGGTACTGGATGGCCAGGGCCACGCCAGAAGTGTTGGACACGGGCTGGAACTGGCCGAGAGCAGTCTCAGGGACACCAGTGATTTCGTGCATGGTGCGCTTCAGGAACTGGATGTACTCCAGGGCTCCCGACATCTCACCACGGGACTCAAGGTTGAACACGCTGGCATCCTTGGGGAGACCAGCCCACACCTTCTTGGGACCACGCTCCAACTGGGAAGCCTTGGCTCCAGTGATGATGGTCACGGGGGCGGCGTGATAGTTGATGATGTCGGAGACCTCAAGCATCTTCTCGTTGAGTTCACGGTTCAGCGGGATGATGTCCCAGATGTCTGACTGACCCCATGGTGACGAGGAGATGGATGTGTTCGGGATATGCACGACTGGAATCTGACCGAGCGCATTGGGGTACTCGTCAACAAGTTCGTCGTTGATGAACTGTTGGATGAGGTCATCCGACAGAATCTCGGTGAAGGTGTACACCTGCCGTGTACCCTCAGGAGAGGTGCCCCAGAAACGGTATTTAAGTTTGAACCTGAGGAGGCGGTCCCTGTCGTGTGGGTGGTACTCAGGGAAGCAGTGTGCTGGGTTCAGGGGAATGACACGGATACGACCAGCCACAGGGATTCCCACGGCGTCCACATACGGCTCCTCGTAAGCAACCTTGACAAAGCAGTCACCAGTGACCGATGCCAACTGCCCCATCTCCCACAGTACATAATGCTTGTGGTTGTGCCCCTCCCACACATCTGCCAGGAGGCGGGGGATGATTGCGGCGTTTGCCTCAGGCGTGCGGAACTGGATTCCCTTGCCGAAGCAGAAGTTGGTGATGTAGTCCGACATGGTGCGGACATAGTTCATGTAGAACTGGGACTCGCCCATCTCACGACGGTATGACCAGTGGTGGCCGAGGTACCAAGCCCAAGCGGCCGCATAACGGTTCAGCCGTGGACCATGGACCTCAAACTCTTCGTCCGCAAGTTCAACGAGTCCAAGGGGTGAGATAGCAACGGTAAGGTCAGATGAAGCCGCCCTGTATGAAGGGGACCAGAAATCCATTGCCATGTAGGAATCCTACTACTAATTACTTGGAGGTTTTGGGGGCGGCCTTTTTGGCGGGGGCCTTTTTTGCTGGAGCCTTCTTGGCCACAGCCTTCTTCTCCTGCTCCACAGCAACAGCCACCTCAGCCACGACCTTGGGCGCTTCCTTAGCGGCCTTGGCGAGGAACGAGGCGACATTCTTGTCGCCAACCTTGGTGCTGGCGTATGCCAGACCAGCGGTCACGGCTGTGATAATGCCAGCCTGGGCCTCGGCATCCACATTCCACTTGACGAGGAAGTAAGCGACTGCGCCGAGAATGAGACCTTTGATGGACTGGTCTTTGACTTGTGAGTTAACTGCCATGCGCCAATTGTACTATTTTTTGGGTTCTCGTTCTTGCAGGTAGGTCTGGAAGGGGGAGCCCGTGTAGGGGTCAAACTTGCTGGCTACGGTCAGGGCCTTGGTAGCCACAGTCTTGGCCTGCTGGGGGGTCAGTTTCTTACCACCAATTAAAGCCTGCAAGGCGCCAAGGGCATACGACGACCCTGTCCCAATTGAGTAAATGCCCGAAGTATCCGATGTCCATGAGTAATCACCTTCAATGATGTATAAAGTGCCGTGGACTACAACAACAATCGTTGAAGAATGTTCCGCAATATGGTCAGAACTTTCACGAGAAGGCAGTGAATACCCCTGGTCATCAAACACATGCCTCAACGCAGGAATAAACTGTCTGGTGATGAACTGGTCTAGTTTCCTGCCGTAGGAGTGGGCGGGAGGCGCTGGGGGGATGAAGGCGTGATGGAGGATGTTTATGGCTCTGGCATCACCAGCCGCCCCCAGGATGTACTTTCCGTTGGTGGCCACCTTGGAGGTCCCTGACCCGAGGGTGGTTATCTGGAAGGCAAACCCAGATTCGTCAATGGACGAGATGCGACTGTCGGTAGCCACCAGAGCATAGGTGTCCCCTTGAATACCGACAATCGTGGTCACTCTCCGTACACCTTGCCCTTGTAGAACATGACCCCATCGTGGATAGGGAGCATCTCGGGATGGAACGGACCGTCACCCTCCTTGTAGCGGATGATGCCTAGACCCTGTTGCCAGTCCTCCACGCAGGTGATGGGGCGACCGTCCAGGTCCGAACCACCCTTGGTGGAGGGGACCATGCCGTCCACACGGGCCAAACAACCGAACGAGATGGCCGCAATAGTCTTTGCGCCGTCCCAGTCGTTGCGGGTACGCTCGGCCCATTCCCTCCTGTGGATATGTCCGTACACGACAGACGCCTTCTCAGTAGCGAGGTACTTATGAGCAGTAGAGCCGTTGGACGCCACCTTGGTGCCATGGATTATCTTGATGCGGTTGTTGAGCCAGAACTGGCTCGCTGGGTAGCCAGGGAGATACTCCACACCGAAATCATCAAACCGACAAAGAAACGGAATGGACAGGACAGGCCACGACTCAGGGGTGTTTCCCTGACGAAGACCAAACGATGCCTTGGCGTTATCCAGGATGTAGTTGGTCAGACGAGCCTCATGATTGCCCTCCAGCCAAACGATACGAGCCTGTGGGGCCGCATCACGGAGGCGTGCGCAGAGAGTGGTCAGGTAGTCAATGGTCGCCTGCGTCGTAAGTGCGAACGCTGGGGTCAAGCGGTACTTCCCGAACTCGGGGAAATCCGCATTGTCTCCGTTGAGCGCCACCACATCAGGCTTCTCTGCTTTGACCACAGCAATGGCGTAGTCAATTGCAAGTGGGTCGTGAGTAGACACCAGTGAGCCATCTGTGGCTCTGAAAAAACCTGCCTGAATGTCTGGGAGGACCACACAGGTCTTCCAGTCGGCTGTGCTGGTCTTGACTGTGGTCTTTGGCAACTTGATGGCTGGCCCCTGGTTGACTGGGTTCCACTCTGGACCATCTGCCCACTTGGGGGAAAACTGGATGGCAGACAGGTCGTGAATCTGGGCTTCGCCCTCTTCATCTTTTGTCAGAGACTGATACAGGGAGACACGCTTGACGGAGCCAATCTCGGCCAGGTCAATGTTCTGTCGCTCAAGCATCTCAACGAGTTTGCCGAGCGCCTTGGCCTTGTGTTCTGGGGTGGCGAGGTCTGATGCGAGGTCACTCACAGGAGCACGCTCCAGTCACATGTCGGAGCACCGTGCTGGTGCTGATGATGTGCCCGTGCTTTTTCAGCACGCTGGTCAGCCAGGAGGCGCTGTAGGTGCGTGACCGACCCTGTCCCTTGTCGGCCTTGACCATGTCAATTGCCTTGGCAAATGCCTCACGGTCCTTGTCGTCCATCTCTGACATGATGGTGTGCACCTTGCACTGACTATTGTTGTCTGGGCGAGGACTCATCAAATCCTCAAACAACGACCTCTTGTCCTCAGACATGGTCTCTCCTTGTGGTGTACATGTACAGGGGACTTTCCCCATCATCTAGCGTAGCATGAACTGCGCCACGCTGTAAAGCACTTACTTCTTCGTCAAGTGCCAATCAATGTGGTCATCAAGACGCTCGGCAACATGGTCAACGCTGTCCTGTACTTTCTCCAGGCGAGCCATCACCTTGCCGTGGTCATCAGTGTTGGTCTTCTTCATTGATTTGAATTCTTTGATTGCCACACCGAGCAGACCACCCACGGTGGTGATGAGTGCGACAACAATGGTTGCGAGTGCTGGGTCCATCAGAAATAGGGCTGTCCTTTTCTCGCAGGGCCCTTGCCTCTGGGACTACCATCAGGGTTGGTCAACTCCATGTCTTTAGCGATAACCCATTGAAGTGCCTGTGCTTCCGCAGGCTTGAGACCAGGCATCCTTTTTTGAACGCTGGGAAGAGCAGAAGATGAGGCAATAACATGGGCGTAGTCCTCGTACCTGGTGGGTCCACGACTACTCAACGCCGAACTAATCCCTCTGTTGGACTGTGGTCCCCGCACTGGCCTCATTTGATTAGCCACCACATCAGCGGCACGGTAATCCACTGTCACGACATCCCTGTCACCAGCAAGATTGCGCCAAAAACTGTTTGTCTTAGGCCGTGTTTTTCTGTTGAGAACCTCTCCTGGCTCTGCTCCCTCCCTAATGCGCATGGCATCAGCAATGTTGAAGTCAGTGGCACGAGACAGGTGTGGGTACAACTCAGTCAGCATGGATTCTACTTCTGGCAACCGACCAGACCGCAGAGTTGGGTGCCCCTCTCCTCGGAGAAGGCGGTTGGCCTCAGACACCTTTCTCTGGTGTGACAGGCTCGCCAAAACCATCGCATGGTGCTCTGGTCTCATAGCACCCATCTCATGAAGCACATGGACATTGTGCTCGGAAAAGTCCAAGGCTGGAGATACAGCCGACATCATTCCTGCCCCTGAAGAATGTGTCACGCCGATATCTGCGGACCCTGAGCGGGCCGAATCCTCCGCCAGGTCATACCAAGCACGGCCACGCTCAACTTGGTGGTCAGTAGCGCCCAACATCATGCTCTTCAGGCGGTTCCTGGCCTGGGCAAAATTCTCAGGATTTTTTGTGGGGTTGACTTCAAAAAAAGCCATTACATCTGCTCCCCGTAGTCAACATTGTCCTTGTTGGCCTTGCGGTAAGCGGCCGCACCCTTCTTGCGCATGCGGTTAGGGTCAGAAGGACGGCTGGGACGACGCACTGGGGTCGGCTTCTTGTCAATCTCCAGGCGACCTGGCTTGAAGTTGTCCAGGGGGTCCATGAAGGGAATACCCACACCAGACATGTGGCGTTGAACCTCAATGCCTCCCTGAGGCCCCTTGGGCCTGGGTACATAGGGATTTGTGTAGTCAGTCCCCACATCAGGGGCCTTGAAGAACTGCTCGCTCATCAACTGCGATTTACGAGTCTTCAGGTACCCTGAGAAATCGTAAATGGCCGATGCCCCTGCAAACACAGGAGCAATCGGTAGAGCGGAGGTCGTGGTCGGCCCTTCGGATTCGCCCTGTGTTGCGGGGGAAGGCGCTTCCCCGTCCACGGGTTAGTCCGAGACGACGGTTGGGTTCGGGCGGTTCATGTGGCCACCCGTGTTGTACTCGTACTCAAAGTATGGCATGGCATCGCCTGCAACCGAGCCCTGCACGAACTCACGGAGGACCGTTGGGGCCTCAATCCAGGTTGCGGCACCCACATGGGCACGCTCCTGCATGGTCTGCTCAGGATGCTTGTAGAACATCTCTGGGTTGTTGTGGTTCATGCGAAGTGGCGACGGGGCCGTGTCCATGTATGCGCCCTGGGCGAAGTCCCGTGGCACATCGGTGTCGGTGGCAACACCCTCCTCAAAACGGAGGGGGCCCTTGTTCATCGGGATGCTTGGGGCAAATGCTGGCTCAAAGAAGGTTGGGGACTTCTCTGGGAACATGGGGGCGGGTGAAACTGGCACTATTACTCCTTAGAGAGGGTGTGTGACTTTCTACAAGAATACCATTTTTGTGGGGGGCTATCTGAAGAAGGGGCTGTTGGACGCCTGAATCTCGGGCATCGTGTCCATGACGGTCATGGAGCAGGCGATAGCCAACGAGTCAGGGTAGTCGTCAAATGCGCCCTTTTCGTCAGGAGCGGCGGCTAACAGATAGGGGCCCTTGTACACCTTTTCAAGGTCAGACATCTGCTGGTTGAACCGTTTCCAGGAGCGTGTCCTGCGGGCCTTGGAATGTCCTGGAAGAATTAACTGCTCTCTCTGGATGAGTTCGGTCAAGTGGACCCACCGCTCGTTCTGCGCCTTGGAATCCGAGGACACGGGAAGCACATCAATGTTGGGCAACAGCAGTGCGAGGCGCTCCGCCACGGCTCCGCCGACGCCCTGTGCGTCCACCCCCACACGGAGGATGTCGTAGTGGCGGAGAAAGTCAATAATCTCAAAGTACTGGGATTCCCACTCCTCGTTGTTGATTTCCAACCAGTTGAGGACACGATGCTCGTAGAACCCGAACGGGTCTGGATGGTCCCAGTCCACCCAACACACGGTCACGACAGTGGAGTCGTTGGAGCGGGCCACATCTATACCCGCCACACACGGGGTACGCCACCACTCCTTGACCAGGGGCATGGAGGGGTCGTACAGGCGCTCCATGCGCTCCTCGGTGACGAACATGCCCTTCTCAAGGATGAACTTGTTGCAGTACGACATCTGGAACTCATCTGAGTCCTCGCCAATCCTTAACTTTTCCTTGGCAATGAATTTGGCGTAGTTAGGGTTATATTTAGAAGCCGTGCGCCAGTCGTACTCAAAGTGGGATTCACGGAACTTGCGCCCACCGTTGGCGGAACGGCGTTTGTTGTACTGAATCATCTTGTAGAAATAGGACTTGTAACGGTTGGCAGTTCCCGTGAGGACCATGGTTCCGTTGTTGAAGGCCAGCATCGGAGCAATGGACTTGGTCACCATGACCTCGTCGGCCTCCTGAGCCTCGTCCACAAGAACCATGTGGTAGGTCTTGGACTCAATCTTGGCCTTGGGGTTACAGGTCTGCATACGGCAGAGGGAGCCCGAGTTCTTGAGGGTGATGAGGCGCCCACGGCCACGGGTACCACCGCCAGTGGCCTTGTCGTCAATCTCGGGGTCAAGGAGGAACTCCAGGGCGTGGTCGCTGGTCAGTTTGCTGACGATGCGCCCGAACACCGTGTCAGCCTGCTCCTCCGTGGGGGCGAAGGTGCCGACCCAGAAACCCTTCTCAAACTTGCCCAACCATGTCGGGTAGATGGGGGCCAACTTGGGCAGGATGACCATCATGCCAGCAATGACTGCTGACAGAACTTCTGATTTACCTGACTGACGGGTGGCGACCACGGTCATCAAATCACCATCACCAAGAACGGTGGACTCTACGATGCGGTAGGCAATCGGAATCTGGTAGGGGAAAAACTCCACATCACAGAACTCTTCCGTGAAGATGATGATGCGCTTGACCAACTGGTCAACGAATTCGGCAGAGGTTTCGTCTAATTCCTCTGCGTCACCAAAGTCCTCAAGGGATTCAACAAGTTCTTCTTCAGATATTGACACGGTCACACATTATATCCTCAGTCTCCCCCCTGGGGCTTGAACCCAGAACCTGCGGATTAAAAGTCCGTTACTCTGCCAATTGAGTTAGAGGGAGTTGGTAGGTGCGGTGGGGCTTGAACCCACACTTGGGGGATTTTAAGTCCCCTGCCTCTGCCGATTGGGCTACGCACCCATAAGTTCGGGGAGAAGGACTTGAACCCTCAATAACAGGACCAAAACCTGCTGTGTTGCCAATTACACCATCCCCGAGTGTTCAGGGGCGTGACTGTATCTCGTCCCACAGGTCGTTGACAAGTCGGATGATTTTGCTGACCTCTTCGGCCTCACCTCGGTGGAACTGCCACTTGTCGTAGGTGGACCCCAGTTCCATCATGCAGGCATTGAGCCAACCCCGCAAGTCGGAGTCGGACATGTTCTGGATTCTTTTAGGCCGTGAGTTTTCTTGCGTCTTCTTCTTGAACACCATGCCAGTTGCCTATCTCCCGTGGCTCAGTGTCCAGGTACCTTCCCTGGACTGCGGAGAGGATACCTTCTGTCTCGTCAAGTGTCTGCGTCCTGCACAGACCAATCTGGAGGCAACGCTTGGCCACCACTGCGTACACACCTCTGCCACGGCGCCAGGGCTCTGCCACCTCGTGCATGGTTCCCAGGCCGACAGAAAAGAACCTGTTGTCCTTCTTCAGAATCCAGTAGACGGGCCCGACCACATACAGGAGGTCGTAGGTTCCGCTGAACGAGCGCCATGCGTAGAGCACGAACGGCACGATGAAGAACGGGTGGAATGTGAGCGCCATCACGCCGTACACAACCATGAAGATGTGGGCGTGGTAGAAAAGAATGGTCAGTAAGACATTCTTAAAAGTCTTCAGTATGGTACCTGTCTTCACGACTGCTTATTCTCCCTTTTGGATATGAGTTGAGGTGGGTGTTGATGAAGCGACCCTTTGAGTTGCTGTTGGCGAATGTGTCGTAGACGGTCTTCGGCACATTCTTGTAGCGCCACACATCGTTGCCGTGCTTGCCGTTGATGTGCGGTTGGAACCTAACATACACCGTGCCGAGAGTCTGTGGGGTGACCACGCCAGCCTGCTCCAGTTTGTTGGGAACAAACTTGTGGACCGCCACTCTGGTGCTACGGCGGGGACCCTGGCCGTAGTTGTCTTTGGGCGGCTTGGCGTCCTCCACATACTCTGTGGGAACCTCGGGGAAGGTGGTGCGGTACTCCCTCTTGGCACCAGGGATTAACTGGAATTCGTCTGGGAGCCCAGTCTCGTGTGTCTCTGGGTCCGAGGTGGGACGGGGGATGATGTTTTCTAATGATTTGTTTGCCTCAATATCGGCAAATAAATCAGTTAGGTTGCGCCTCAATCGGGGTCGTGGTGCCATTGTTCTGTACCTGCTCTAGGGCGGACTTCAGGATTGCCACCTCAATGTTGAGGCGGGCGATTTCATTTGACAGTTGCTTGATGACTTCTTGCGGGTTGATATCCATGTAGATACCTTAGCGCATCAGGCCCCTGGCTTGGGGAGAGCCCGCCATGCGGCCTCAAACTTGGCGGCATCCTTGGCCATCTCTGGTTCAAGTTCTAAATGCAACCACTTGCCCCCAAATGAACCTGCATTATCAGATTCGGTAAACTGCTTTACCCCAGCGGCCCCCTCGCCCCTGGAACAGCGAAAACCTCGGCCATACCCAGGCTTGCCGTCCTTGACATTGGCATCAAAAGCGTAGTCGTGAATCTCCACAATTCCCAATTCCTTGGTGTACTTGAGGAACCACTCCCACATCTCCACGCCGACCTTGCGGTCGTCATATCCAATATCGCAGGCCGCCCCAGTGGCATGCACACTGAGGAATTTCTCCATGCCAGGGTCACCAATTTTCTTGCCCTCTGTCTTGGAATTTCTCATCAGTCTGGCGGCATAAATGCCCAGGTTCTTGGTCTTCCAACGCTTTCCGCACAGTTCAACCAGTTTCTCTGTGCCTGGTTGGGCCTTCTTGCCGTCAAACGATGGGTAATAGGGGTACTTGCGATTTGCCATGCCCTATTGTAGCCTAAACGGCTCTGGTGACCGTCAGGATGACGGATGGGATACCAGGCTTGATTGGGGCAGTCAAGGACTCTGTTTCTGCGTACAGCCTCATAGTGGCGTCGTCGGACAACCACACAATCTCAGCGTAAGACCCTGCGTCCATGGTCATGACGAAATTCCATGCGGCCACCAATTTGATGTTGTTTTTTGCCATGGTCAGGCGTGTATTGGACCACGGCACATCATTCCCGTTGTAACGCAACCAAATATCCACATGGTCTTCCCCAGAATCCGTCTTGTCCAACTGGGCGGAGAACTGGATGTTGTACACACCTGCGTATGCCACCGTAATTCTGGAATCAGAAACAATGGACACATTATGAGCCTCTGCCTCGTTCCTGAACTTCATGGTGTTGGCTAGGTTGATGCCAGCAGAGTTTTGAATCTGTGTGTCGTAAAATGAGCCATAGTCAGGTGTCAGGGCATGTGCGATGTAAGCATCTGAGCGCAACCAGAAGATGTTGGTCATGTGCTCATCATCGGCGGACACGATGATTTGCTCACCCACGGCAGGGACCACCCATGCGCCGTGTTGCTTGGCCCTACCAATGTAGGAGATGTGGACCTCTGACAGTCCCGTGACGGCGGGAATCTTTACCCGAATCTCACCTGTGGATGAATTGGCGTAGGTGACCAGCGCCCTGTGGACAATTGAGTACATCAGCCAAACTTTCCTGACAGCACTAAATCAAGAACTGTGTTTTTGTTCTTGAAAGTGCGAAGTTGGTTTGACATGAACGATTCGGCGGAAATGCCGAACCTGGACGACTCAATTGCTGACTGCCAGGTTCCTTCATCAAGAAGATTCACAGACTCATCAATCAAGTAGAAGTTTTTGAAACGGGTAATCCCATCAAGCAACTGCTGACGCTCAAGGGACACCAATTCCTCCGTGTCCCACGGCAGGCTGTGAAGTTGAACCAGTGCGCTAAGAGACGAACATGCCATCCTCTTGAATAGTAACTTCATGAAATCATCGCTAGTAGGGGATGTTTCCCCTGGCCTCTGCCGTGCATTGAGGCTTCCTGTCAAGTAGTTACTGACTTGCATTGGGGTCTGGGCCTCAAGCAATGACACTTCGGTTTCTGTTAAGCCCAAAAACTGAACAAAGTCGTGCGCTCTTTGCGACACCTCGTCTGTGTTGTTAAACGGGTCATCATGAACCTCTGACCACTCATACACCAGCCTGAGCAGTTCTGCCAGGGTCCTGGTGGTTGACGGCACCTCGTCACCGTCCACTAGGTAATCCGACAATGGTTGGCGAGTTTTCCCCTCGCTGTAGGCAATCTGAGCGCATCCGTTGAATGGCAACAGCACCTCGTAGTGCCTAATTTCTGCGGCCTCCCCATATGGGATGGTTGGAACATTGAAAAGCATGCCACCGTACTTTCCCTGGTCGCACCGCCAATCTTGCGATGGAATAGGGGCTGACTTCATAAACAGAAAAGTACCGATGTCCGAGGACGGTGGCCTGTCATAAATGTCAATTGCCCTCTCAATGTACGAGAGGTTGACTATTTGTTCACTAAGACCATCAGATACTACGACATTCTGGTACGACAGGAATTGAATAGGGTCTTTCCACACGGCCAAGAGGGCCCCGCCCTCTTCAACCACATCAACAAAATCAACGGGGTCGTTTCCTTCAGGAGCAATAGAACTCACTGAATAGTTGCCTGTTGAGGACAGTTTGCCCAAAAGGTAAAAGCATTTGTATGTAGAAACTAAATCGTTAATCATTTTAGAACCTATGCCAATGCACTTGCGGCGTAGTACCTAAAGTACACCATGCCAGCCCCGCCGTACACATTGTAACCACTGCCTCCAGTGCCGTAACTGGAAGAGGGGGTACTGCCCCACCCGTGGGAACCCGTGCCTCCTCCTCCTGCACCACCTGTTCTGCTTACCCCTCCTTGTGACAGGGTTACTGCCGCACCACCACTGCCACCGTATCCGACATTTCCGTCTGCATATCCGTCGTTGCCCCAGCCCCCTGCGCCACCCCCACCTCCTGAGCCGTATCGTGTCCCATTTTTGTCGTTGCTAAAACGACTGATACCTCCAGGGTTGCCGTTTCCTGAATAACCCGTCCTTCCGTCCACCGAAAACACTCCGCCACCCCCACCAGCAACGGTCAAGTTTCCAGTGGACAAAGAACCACCATTCCATCCGTGTAAATACGAGGTCCCTCCTGCGCCCGTGTTGAGTCCGCCTCCGCCAACCTGTACATACACCCCGCCGTTGCCACCCACGGTGAGTGAACTGACTTGGTAGTACGAACCCCCACCACCGCCTCCATCTGAGCCTCCGCCCCCTCCTCCAAACATCATGACATAGTAAATAGTAGGTGTTATGGTGCTACCGCCAGTCGGCGTAATGGTCGGGACATAGAAGGTGAAAGTTCCAGAGGTCTTGTCCAGTGTCTGTAGCGACCAAGTAGTAAAAGTGGTGTTACCTGAAGTAGTGGAACCAGCGGAGTTAGTGCCCACAGCACGGACATAGTAAAAGGTGCCGACAGACAATGAAGTCTGGTTGGAATAAACCGATTGGCTACCACCTGTGAGTCCAGTAATGGTGCTTCCGTCAGTCCATGACGAGCCGTTGGTGCTGTACTGGAACTTGACGCTGGTGGTGGCCCCGTTGGGATTCACCGTGGCGTTGAAGGTCGCCCTGTCCTGGTTAAAGTTTGTGACGGCGTTAATCGTCACTGAGGGGGCTATGGCAGTGAATTTACCAGATGCCGCAACGATTCCGTTCAGCCTCATGTCGTGGAGGTGTCACCGAAGAGGACCCATGTGTCTGTTGCCCTCTTGACAACCGTGGCCACAGACCACTGTGCCCTGAGGTACGCTCCGTTGGCGGTGTTCACCGTGACACCCCCTGTCCCTACGATTTGAGTCTTACCAGCACCCGTTTGCAGGATGTCAATGGTTGCGCCCGTAGGAAAGGACACAGAGGAGTTCAACGGAATGGTTACGGTATTGGCGGAGCCAACATTCATCTCCACCATTTTTTGGTTGTCGGTCAAGGCCAGGGTGTACGAGGCGGTTTGAGCATTTGCGGTCACCCCTGTCACGGCCACTGTGGGAGTAGCGCCTTCACCAGAGTTATTGGTCAGAGTAATACCTGTGCCTGCCACGAGAGATGCCACATAGTTACCAGCGGTGTCGGTTCCCAAGTCAATAGGGTCGTTAACCCACGCAGAGCCGTTCCACTTGAGGAAATCTCCTGATGTGGGACTGGGCGTTGTCACATCCGACAAACCGTCCAGAACCACGCTGTTGGACACGCTTTGCAGACCCCACTTCTCACCGTCATAAATCCAAGTACGACCATTGGCGGTGTACACCTGGTTAGTCGTAGGGGAGTTGGGGAAATCAATCGCCATTAGTCATACCTGGAAATGGTTCTGGTGCGGGTCGGGCGAGCCATTCGGCGTATTCCTCGTCGGTCATGGGGCGCACCAGGTCGTCAATCTGGATGTTGGGTCGGTCGTCAGATGGTGTTTCTGTATCCATAGACACGGATGGTTCCTCCTGTAATAGTTGTTCCGCAAAATAGCGTGAAATCTGTGTACTGGGTGCTGTTAGCCAAATACCCTGCCATATCTGCACGACCACCAGCAGGGTGATTATAGATGTAGGTGTTTTGGAAGAAGGTGTTTTTTGCAAGATAAGGACCGTTTACAAAAATGTCAGCATGAAGGGTGTTGATGGATGCAATACCTGCCGCACCATATTCTGCGGCGTTTGCCGAACCAATCCAAGACGGTGAGTTTCCGTAAGTCAGGTAAGTGCCTGTGTAGTAGTAGCCAGTTCTTGTACTACCAAGATACATATTTATACCGTAATCGCCCGAATTTGAGGCACCACCCGAAAGAATTATTCTGTACGCATCAAACTCGCTACTGAACGCACCCGTCACGGTCACGCTTGAAACACCTGACCCGACCTCTTGCGTCTTTATCAGCACCATTCCTGGTGGGGTGTCGGCATCGGTCAGCATGACCCATGTGGAACCGTTGTACACAAGAGTCTGTTTTGTGTCAGTCTCATAGATAACTTGACCGTTGAAGGGTGCTGTTGGCCGTGTGGTGGAGGTACAGACACCTGGGCGAAGACCTGTTGCGTTAGATGAGATAGGCATTATCCCGCCAACTCCATCAAAGTAATCATTGACAACGCACTATCCGTTTGGACATTGACCCCGTTCGTGTTGTTCGGATTCCAATACTGAGTCTTGTATGTCACAGCAGAAGTCGTTGTCGGAGAATCAAGATATGTTGTGGAAATCGCGGCCCCCATGTTGATTGCTGTACCCGTGTAAAGAAACAAACCACCTGAAAAGTTGGACAACACTGTTGAGTCCCTAAGAAGACGAAGACCCATACGGTTTTCTGCATTCAGGTTGTTTTTGTAACATCCGTTTTGGCACACATTGACAAGAATCTTGCTGGAAGACGACTTGGGTGTGATGGTCGCTGTCAAACCTGTGTCTGCTGGTGTTGACGATGACGAACCGAGTTGTGTTGAATATGTGGCATTGACGACCTGCAACACGGTTCCTTGCGTCGGGGTGGTTGCGGTGATGTACCGCCATGCTGTGCCGTTCCAAATAGCCATCATGTCGGTGTCGGTTTCGTAGATGCACTGCCCCTCAAACGGGGAAGCAGGACGAGTCATACTAGTGCAAACACCAGGCTGGATGAGTCTTGACGACGGAATGTAATTGGACAAACTCATGTTTAGTTCCTGTACCCGTACACACGAATAGTGCCTGACCAAGTTCCAGAACCAGGATACAGATACAGGCCCTCATACTGTGTGTTGTTATTGACCAAATCACCATATGTGCCAACAAGAAAATCAACATCTGAACTAGATGTTGACTGAGAATTGACCACAGTTCTTTGTGCTAACTGCGGGGCAATAAAATCTGCTACAAACTCGGAATAGTTATTCCCAATCCAGCCAACCCGCATCTGCGTTTGCGCCGCAAGCCAAGTTGTTGCAACGGCGGCACCAGTGGATGTGTTATAACCACAGACATAATAGTTGGCAACAGTGTCCGCTGTGGTGCCGTTCACCATGCGGCAGTATACAAAATCGTTGCTGGTCGTGGACCCGAGGCCGCTATATATAACCCGATAATTGTCATATTGGGAAGTGAAACAGTTGTCTATCTGCTGAGCAGACGAAGTGGTTGTAAAAGTTTTGCTGGCAACCAGCACCAAACCAGGAAGCAACGCATCAGTGCCCAGACCAGCGGAGATACCCATTACAGTTCTTTTTCCCAGCCAACAACAGTGATGTTGACACCAGTCCTGTCACAATACCCGTACAACTGTTCAGTGGCATCTAGCACAAGGGCGGTGTCCCACACAATTGAATCAGACGACGCAATCGGAAGAGCCGATAACACCCTGTTAGATGCGGTGGCCGCTGTCCCAATAGCAAGATAGACGAGTGCCTCCACACCATTGGTGTTGGTCAAGATTACCTGCTTTAGTGTCCATTGCCTGCTTGCACCAACGGCAGAACCCACGGTCGCATTGGATGTGGTCAGAGCAACAGGTCCAACTAGGCGCTTTTCTGTTCTGTCTCCAGTAGCCATTTATACTCCAATGTCCATTGTGATAATAGCGGTGAATTTGCTGTCGTTCATGGGGTTGGAGTTGCTACCTCCACCTCCACCAATCTCAATCCAGAAAGAGTCATAGTACACGAAAGTCTTTCCAGTGTCGGACTCAAACCAAATCTGACCAGCAGACGGGCTGGACGGTGGGGTGTCAGAAATGGTTGCTCCACCAGCGGCATTTGCTGGTAAGAACTTGGTTCCGTTGTACTGGAACACTTGACCGTTTGACGCACCAGCCGTGTCAATCTCAACGCCTTTGACTTTGAGGGACTTGAGAAAATCAGCCATGGTTCTACTTTACTGGAGGACTAGCCCCCGTGTCAGGCCAGGATGACGACTCGGTAGGCGTTGGCGCTTGGTGCCGAAGCAAAGGTCAGCGTGGTTGTGGTGCTTGTGTTGACCACATCAGCGTAGACCACCTCGCCAGTGGCAACCGTGTACACCGCCACCACGACATCTGCGGTACCCAGACCGTGGGTAATTGAGTACGAGGTGCTGGAGGTAGACAGTGTCTCTGAGTGCTTCTTCTTGGTCCACTGTGGTGCGGTACCACTGGATGTGAGCACATAACCAGATGTACCAATACCGAGCGTGGTCGTGGTGTCCAGGGCGCTTTGGTACACCAGTGAGCCAGCCAGACCACCAGCCACATTTGTTGCCGTGGTGGCGGTAGCGGCATTACCCGTGTACTGCGTGGACGACAGGACCTGAGTACCAGCAACTTTGATGACCTTTCCAGCCGCCAGGTCAATGTGCTCGGACGAGGTCCACGACGAGGTGCTGGAGACCCAGTTCCAGGTCTTATCCCCGTCCACACCTGCCAGGAGGGTAATACCACCACCGTTGGCGGTGGTGTTAGTCGGGGTGGCCACAGCACCCAGTTCCAGGTTCTTGTCGTCCACCGTGATGGTCGTGCTGGAAATAGTGGTTGTGGTGCCGTTGACCACCAGGTCACCAGCGATAGTCACCGTGCCCGAGGCATTACCGATGCTGAGAGATGTAGCCGCACCACCGAAGTTGATGGTCGTGGCAGTGGTGTTCAGCAGGTCAAACGAGGTGCTGGCAGTCGTGATGCTCGTGGAAATTGCTGGCGAAATGCTGAATACTGCTTTTGCACCAGAGGAATAACCAGTCTCGTCGGACAGGACCCCTGCCAGGTCAGCGGACGATGTGGCGGCAAACTGGCTGAGACCAGTGCCAGTGACGGCAATACCAGTGATGACACCAGACGAACCATTTACCGACACCACACCAGTGGCAGAAGTGAGATAGGTGTTGGTGTCAAGTGACCAGGTGTTGGCGCCTGTTCTGGTCAGAATCCCTGTTCCCGTAAGGGCCGCAATAGCCGACAGGTCGGCATCATAGGGTTGGAATGTCCCCGAAGCGCCAGAGGTAATTGTCTGCCACGCAGTGCCGTCGTAGTACTTGAGGACCTTTTGACCAGCGGTGCTGTCGTAGTAGATACCACCCTCTTTGGTGGCAACAGGTGTAGGAGGAGTGGTGGCATTTTGAATGGCAAAGTTTTGAACCTCATTGCCACTGGCATCAATATTAACTAGAAACTTTGCCATGATTCCTCACGATAAATAGGCTTTGCCACCAAAAGTGGCATTGAACGACACAGAAAGTTGGTTTTCCGATATATATGTTACATTACCGATGACCGTGTTGTTTCCGCTGTCTATCACTGTAACCGACGGGAAAAACCCCAGATTATGGGTGATAGTCCAGGTAGATGCGGACGACAGTTGGTTGTGTGTGTACACACCCCCCACTGGAATCACAAAATTAAGGGTTTGCGCAGGGGCGGTCCCTGTAATGGTCACCTGAGGAACACCAGATGAGGTGGATGTAACGCTCCCTACGGACAGCGTGTTGGGGGGACCTGCAACACCTGGGTCATGGACCTCAACGGTGTCCGTTTTCGTATCAGTTACTACAACGGTTTTATAGGGTTTTTTGGTGACGATTACGGTGCTCATACAGGTGGTGCCGAGATAGCGGCCTCTACAACAAGGCTTCCAGACGAAATACACGACCAGTCTCCAGCGGAGTCCTTGACAAACAAATCAAATTGATAAGACCCTGCGGAGATGCTATTGGTATCAGAAATGTGTATTTCCAATGTGTACCCCGTCTTGGGGGCGATGTAGCCACGCTTGTTGGCTGGACTGAGGCCAATAATTGTGGCTTCGTTAGGGGCCGTGGCGTACCAACGCAAGTCCAGCACAGTGGTTCCAGCGGTGTTCTTGGCTTGCATGAAGGCGTCAGTGACCAGGATAGTTACCCCATTGTCATCCTTCCAGGTGTAGGACTGGCGGAAATCCGTGTACTTCTTGAATCGGATTTCCATGGCTTGCGAGTCCTCCAGAGGGGTAATGTTGTCCAGACCAGACACCTCAATTGTACCCTTTGCGACAGGGCGCTCAATATCGGCTATCACCGCCATCACATCGTAGTTGAGCATGCCCGTGGGCAGGTCTTGGGTCTCTTCTCCTGTCAAGGACAAAAGGATGCCGTTTTCGGTGGTCAGGTCAACCGTGACCTCCTTGACGGTCAAATCTCCTGTTTTGATGTAGCAACGGGCTGAGGTGGGGCGCACCAGACGGCGTGTGCGCCTATCTTTGACGATGAGCAGGCGCTCCCATGGGAGACCCTTGGTGAGCCGATAATTGACCGTCTGGGATTCGTGTGGCATACAGTAATTGTACTTCAGTCGTCAGATTTGAGAAGAGCGGCCCCAATGTGGGTCACCAAGGCTACGCCGCTAATCCACAACCCGTAGGTGCGGATTTGGCCAGACAGGGTAATTAACACCAGTCCAGTGCCAGCCAGGGTCCAGGCAAGGCCCTGGAGTTCTTCAAGGAATCTTTGCATTACTTTCGCCTACGGGAATCAGAGGTGGATGAAGAAGAGGTGGTAGACGAGGAAACAGAGACTGTTGGTGCCATAAATAATACTCCAGATGCGGCCACGATGACTTTGCGAGTCCGCACATTGACGGTGGAACCCAATGGGACATAGGTCTCAAACTTTCCACCGAAGACATTGATTTCGTTTTCAAAAGCGGCACGGACATCGTCTGGTGCATCCTGCACCGCCTCAATGAGGGCCTCTGCCTGCTCGTCGGTCAGTTCTTCCACATCAACGGCATCAAACACTTCTTCTGCCTGTGTAGCAGACAGTTCCTGGAGCGCTTCTGCTGAGGTCGCCAAAGCCAACGCCTGCTCGGGTGGCATGTCTGGCTCCACAGGAGGTAGTGTGGTGGTAGTCGGAAGGAGAACTGATGAACTGGTTGTTGGGGATACTGTCGTTTGCGGGGGCAGGCTCGTGGTGGTCGTCGTTGTCGCAGGGGGAGCGAGAGTCGTGGTGGTCGTTGACGAAGAAGAAGTCGTGGTCGTGGGCACCACAGTCGGTTCAGGTTCAGTGGTTGTGGTGGTCGGAGCAGGTTGAGTCGTGGTCGTTGCGGGCACAGTTGAAGTGGTCGTCGGCGCAAGAGTGGTTGTCGTTGAAGTTGTCGTCGTTGAGGTAGTAGTCGTAGATGTCGTCGTGGTTGTTTCTGGCACCGTTGTTGTTGTGGTGCTTGTTTCTGGCGTGGTGGTGGTAGGAGGGTTGAGGGGAGCCATGCTCGGCTCAATGCGGTACGAATTTCCGTACCAGCGGTCAGGGTCACCACAGCACACCCCAGCCCTCAGTCGGTAAGTCACGCCAGGTTGCATGGAAAAACTGACATAGGAATCCAGACCAAAATAGTCATCATTTGCAGTGACCAATTGCTCGCCGTTGTACACCCACAGCATGGAGTCAATTCCGTACTCCCATGCGTATGTACGGATAGTCATCGTCATTTGCTCTGACGATGTGAAGTAGAAATCACGCTCGGCCTGTGTGGCGGTGTAAGTTTCGGCTTTGGCGGGATTTGGCGAATAGAACCCCAGCAGGGTGAGAGCCACCCAGAGAAAACAACTTGTAACCCGCACTCGGGTTTTAAGCATCAAGCAATTGTACTAGACACGAAGAGGGACCACCCGCAGGCAGTCCCCCTCGGTGGGTAAAGACCTCACCAATAATTATACACAAAATGAGAATGATTGGGAATTACCGCACTTCACCAGTGTCCTTGGGGTCCCACTGGTCGGTCTTTTGTAGACGGTGCGCTTTCATCATAATGTCGTACTGAGTAGATGGAACTATCAGGGGGTACTTTGATTTTGGGTCCAACTGGCGATAGGTGAAGTCCACAATATGTGGAACACCACTAACATTATGCTCGCTGGCATAGTGCTCAAAATCATCGCCGTCCGTGTCATTGAACCCAACGGACATTCCGTGCGAAACATTCTTGGAACTTAGAAACCGTTGAAAGGCGGCACGGGCAATACTACAATTTCCTTCCGCACAATGTGGTTCAGAAAACTCCTCATCAGGAGTCCCGTACCCCTCAAATCCAACCTCAGTTAAAGGAGTTTTCTTAAACTCTGCCACATGTCGGAGAAATTGGTATTTACTAAGGTGTTCACTCGTACTCATCAATAGACCCCCTCACAGCAAGCATCACGGCTCCCACAAGAGACGCACCGATAATGAGCGTGTTCAGGTACCATCTGACCGCCGCACCACACACACTGGGTAGAGCAATCCTGGGAAGCATCAGAAGGAGACGCTGGCTCCATGAGGTGCTCCATGAAGGGCATAAGAGACGCTGTAGGCGATTTCGTCAGGGCTCCAGCCGAGCAGGAGCATGGTCTTGACAATGTCATCACGGGTGGTCATGGTGACCCAATTGCACTTCTTGATGAGGGCAACGGCCTGCTCAGGCGTCAGGGTCTTGGGGGCGTTGGTGTCCAGTTTCAGGAACGGGCGGATAATCTTCTGCATCAGTAGTCTCCTAAGGCGTATCGTGCAACAAGTGGCTCTTTCTTAAGTAAAGCACTGGTGGCCCTGTGGTGTCCACTCAAGAGACGCATTTGTCCAGTGCCTTGGTGGATGTACACAAATGGCATCTGGTTGCCGATGTCCTCTTTGTCAGCAAACAGGGGGCCAGACTGACCATGCTCCAGATAATGAAGCACGCCCTCGCTTTTCACCGACGGCTGGCTACCGTGCAGGTACCGTGGGTCAAACTCTGCAATGTCCTCGTCTGACGCAATGGCGACGGCTCGGGCCACCTGACCGTGGTCGTACTGTTGCCCAGCCGAGTTTCTGGATGCCTGTTGCCACGGAATGGCGGCTATGGGGCTGGCGGGCTCATGCGACAGGTATGGGCTCAGCCTCCAGTTGGGGTCCCTCTTTTGTATGTGGGCAACGATTTTCGGGTCATACTCAGGACCTTTGCCAAAGATTGAGTACAGACTGTTTGAGCCGTGCGCACGCTGGATTCGTGAGGTGACATCCGAGTAATGTGGGTTCTTGAGATAAGCCATGTCCAGGTATTCACCCATCTGGCTTGGACTGAGGCGATGCGTTGACATGCCGTTAGAATAGCGTGGGTTGGGCTGGTGGACGCTTCCTGCTGGGTTTTTGTTGCGGAGAACCCTGGAGTGATTGTGCCCAGTCAGGGATGTCAAACGCCACATTAGGAGTGAAATCCCCAGCGTTGATGAGATACGAGTTCTGTGCCCGTGTCTCCGAGGTCAACGCCTTGAGAGCCTTGTCGCTGAACATGCGGGAGTGGCTTCCGTATGCGGCCTCCTCGCCCTCACGGGAGAAGTTGCGACCAATGGCCATGTGTCCGAACGCATCGTGCACGGCACGGAACATGTCGTTCTCCTCGTCGGTGAACACGCCGTGGCCACCCGTAGCCGCCGTAGAGAGCACCTTGAGACGGTTGTTCTTCATGACATCGGCATGAAGGTCTTCAGGTCTGTCATAGGGGTTGTCCTGGGTCACTTCAACACGGATTCCCAGGCCACCCTTGTCTTTTGGTGAAGTCAAATAATTGAACTGGTCCCGAGTTTCCTTGCGGAGAGCCTCGTAACTATCCGCCAGTTCTGGTGTCATCTCGGCACCACCAGATTGAATCTGGCGTTGAACAATGGGGAACAGGGAATGGTAACCAGGACCAACGCCGACACCCTTGAATTGGTCAGCATTGTGTGTTTTCCCGATGCGCTCGGCATACCTAGCGGCGCCTTCGGCTAGAGTGGGGACAGGGGGAGCAAAGCGCCTATCTGTCTCCATGTAGTTTTCCATACCTGGAAGAAGGGGCTGTTTATCCATTACGACACCACCAGAATGACATCCCAGGAGCCTGCACCTGTCTGGATGGTCTTAGAGACTGTGACCCTCTTGTAACCGCTTGCACGGGCCAGGTTTATGGCAATCTTCATGGCGTCTGATATCAGAAGCGTGTTTACCTGGTAAGTGACATACATGATTTACCACAGAAATAATCTGTGAATTCTCAGAAGTACCCGAGATGCTGACCAGCCAGTTGCTTCATGGTCTCAGTGGTGTTGCAGTCACGGCAAGACTCCACATCGCCACACTGACAACGCTGGCTGGTGATGCCATGAATGAATGCCACCTGGCGCATCTGACCAGGGCTCAGAGTCTGGACACCACCTGCGCCGAGCCTACCTGGCTTGTAGCCTGGAATGGCTTCTTGCCCAGAATCTTCAGAATCTTGCTTGCTATCGGGGGCTGGGGTTCTCTTTTTTGCCATAGACTAATTGTACCTCATCTCAGAAGTCCTCTAGGCCAGGGAGTTTGGGGTGGTCAAACTGTGGGCTCAGGTTTTTCTTGGGAGCAGGGGCGGGGCGGTTGCCACGGAGGATTTGCCTCATGGTTTGCCGTGCCTGAGCCACCTCATGGGGAGGTATTTCATTGACATGAATGGGTAGTTCCGTGCTAGTCCCAGCCTCCATACGCCTAACTTCTTTTTGACTAATTGTCATTTTATTGGTGGAGAAATCGGTTTCGTTAGTGGCTTCCATGTTGGGATTATTTGGGTTGGGGGAAATAATTCCAAGTTGGTGAGCATGCTGGGCCAGTTTACTGCTGTATCGGGATAGGTCAGCGTGAGGCGTAATTTGTGCTACTCCATGTTGGTTCATGGCAATAGCACCAAGAGTCATAGCATGTGCTGTCATTTTAGGGTGCGAAAACAAACCAGTAATAGTGAGTTGTTTTTTTTCAGTAAACAATTTGTCTGGAAAAAGTTTTGGTTCTTCCTGTAATTGTTCTACCAAATAAGAACGCAGACTAGGGTTTGTGTCATTTCTTCCCAAAAGATACAAGTCCCGTTCAAAAGAATGTTGTTGTGGGTCTTTCTTCGCTTCATTGGCTATATTCTGTATATAATCAGGGTGTAGACCAGTACCTAGTTGTTTAGATACAGTTCCCATCGGATGACCCTGATAGTCCGCTTCACTTGTTGAAAAATGTGGGATAAATTGTGCGCTTAGGTGTGTGGTTAACGATGCAAGTTTGTGGCGTTGTTTAGGATGCTCGGTGCCACTTAAAGCAAAAAATTCTTGATGCCCACTTTCATCTGGGTCGGTACGGAAGTACCTAATTCTGCTCATTACTTGGCGCCCTTTTTCTCAACCTTGTTAAAGACATCATTTATCTCTTCAACAGTCAACTTTCCATCGTCCATGAAGGCACGGGCCAGACCCTCCACCACGAACGACACTCCGCCGATGCCTGCCATGAGGACGGCCTTCCACAAGGGAACTCCAGCAATGGCGCCTGCGCCGACCACAGACAGGCCAGTAGCGGCAAATGTGGCGAGTATTCGGAGAAAAATGAGTTTCATGACTTTTTCCTTTCTGACACCTTTGCATCAAGGTCGTCGCTTACTGCCTGCTCCCTGGTCTGGACACCCACGAACCTGACAGGCCCGTTTGCACCAATGGCCTTCTTGGGGATGATGAAAGACACGGAGCCGATGTCCTCACGCCTGTTGCGGTACGGGAGAACAGTCCTGGTCTCTGCGGCCTCCTTGGCGTCTGCTGGGGTCTCCTCCCACAAACCTGGTTGCACACCAGCCATTTTGTCGTTGAACTCCTGTGCCAGTTCAACCTGCTTCTGAATAAGTGTTTTGCCACTGCTGGCCAATCTGGTGGACGGCTGACTCAGCAACTCACCAATGGTCCCTTTGCGGACCCTGTCCATGATGGCGTTGTCTTCCTCAAGAATCTGGTTCTCCTCACCCCACACCACAGGGGAAACGGAGGGATGTGACATGTCAATGTCGTAGGCGTGCACGAACGGCCTATGCTCACCCATGATGTCCAGGGTTGATTGAAGGGAGCCCGTGTGGATGACATCTGGATGGAAGTTTGAATCAGGGGTCCACATGTGGCGGGACAACGGCTTCTGCAAGTGGACAGGGGTGTCCTCCCACGATGAGTGGTAGACACGGGTCCACTGAGGTCCGTCTGGCTTAGGCATTGACCTATTGTACTTCACCTGCTAAATTGAGGTGACAACCGAATGTAGCGCAGTTTGGTAGCGCACCTGCTTTGGGAGCAGGGGGTCGCAGGTTCAAATCCTGCCATTCGGACAAAACCTAGCCCACCTCATAGTAACTATCTCTAACGGTTAGTGGGCTAGGTTTTACGCCCGAGTAGCACAGTGGTAGTGCGAGCGCCTTGTAAGCGCTAGGTCGCAGGTTCAATCCCTGCCTCGGGCTCAACTCTTCTTGTAGTAGGAGGGGTCAACCTTGACCCCTTGCATGAACCCATAAGGGTTGTCTCCCGCCCTTGGGTCCTCAAGGTTGGTGGGGACCACCATGTGCGGGTTGATTCCGTGGGCCACCACTGTCCTGTGATGGCCGTTCATGAGGATGGGCTCTCCT
>Ga0222712_10001840_pt1 | contig 25349 bp, 37 predicted proteins | sample C33_657DmetaG_FD_165043 | JGI IMG/M metagenome (GOLD analysis project Ga0222712, IMG submission 165043) | Estuarine water microbial communities from San Francisco Bay, California, United States - C33_657D | ecosystem: Environmental > Aquatic > Marine > Unclassified | place: USA: California... | reverse complement strand
ATTGCCGCTGCAGACGTCGCCCGTAGAGCGCATGCCAGCGATAGAAAATCTCAACTTCTTGCCCGACATGGGCAGAATGACTCCGACATTGCCCTGGGCCGCAAGAACTGGCTGTTCGCCGGCTCACTGCGCGCCGGCCAGCGCGCCGCCGCGGTGATGAGCCTGATCCAGTCGGCCAAACTTAACGGCCACGATCCACACGCCTACCTCAAGGACGTGATGGACAAGCTGCCGACCTGGCCCAACAGCCGCATCGACGAGCTGCTGCCACATCGTTGGACGCCAGCGGGCACCTAAGCCCGATCGCCGCGCCCGTCGTCAAGATGGGTTGGCCGGACGGATACGCTGGCATCGTGTACACGATTGGAGGATCGTGGAGACGATGGAACAGTTTTCAAGCGATGGCCGGCCTCGCCGGCGTGAATACAGCAAGCCTTTCAAGGCGCAGGTTGTCGCCCAGTGCGGGCAGCCTGGCGCCAGCTTCGGTGGTATTGCTTTGTCCCATGGCCTGCACTCGAACATGGAGCATCGGTGGCTTCGGGAGGCGCGGCAAGATCAGGCTTTCACGCTCACTGCGAGCCAGGGCGAGCCAGCCGCATTTGTTGCTTTGCCGCTGCCGTCGCCGGTAAGCGCTGCGGGCGACCAGGTTGGTGCCGCACCACCGTTGCTGCAATTGCGACTTCAGCGAGCGGACTGGGTCGTCGACACCTCTCTTTTGTCGCAATAATTGCGACAGGTAGATCCTTGGGTGCGACAATAAGCCTGTCTGATTACTCGGGGGCCCCCATGTCTGAACGCATCAACGCTCGTCTGTCGCAACCCTTGGCTGAATTCGTGGAGCGAATGGTCGGCAAAGCGGGTCTTTACGAAACGCCCAGCGAATACGTGCGCGACCTGATCCGACGCGACATGGAACGGCGTGAGGGTCAGTCTGTGCAGGATGGCATCCTTGCCGGTTACCGGGACGTGGCGGCCGGCCGGGTCTTTGCCTCCAGCGGCGGCTTCAAGGCCGACATGGCCGTGCTCGACCGCAGGGAAGCCGATGGCTGGCAATGATGTCCCATCATCACCCGCAACGTTCCTGCTGACCCGGAATGCGGCGCTGGATTTACGACGTATCCACGCGCGGTCAGTCCGTGAATGGGGCGAAGACGCTGCCGACCAGTACATCGCCGATCTGTACGCGGCGATGGGCGTTGCCGCAGCCAACCCGCAGAAGGGGCGCTTGCGGCAGTACCGATCGGCGCCATTTCTGATGGTTCCAGCGCGACAGCACTTCGTGATCTACGACCTCGTGCCGCAAGGTATCGCGGTGCTGGCGATTCAGCACCAAGTGCGCGACATCGAGACGCTGATTGCAGAATTGACCCCTGCTTTCGTGACCGAAGTGCAGCGTTTGAAGCGACAAGTCTGATGCATTCCGGCCGCGCCAACCCGCAGCAGCTCGCGAATGTACTCATCGGCTCGGGAAGCCAGTTGGCACACGGTCAACCATCCGCCACCAATTTCGCATTTGTTAGTAACGTTCCGTGGCGACCCTCAGGTGTCTTCAGGTGCCCTCAGGTGCCAGTAAGGCTCTGCGAGTGCCCTGAGGGTCACTGCTAATGACTACTGGTCACCGCGTGCCGGTGCGAATTCGGGGTCTAGAATGAATCGCTTCATGCTGATTCCCTGTCACTTTCTACCCTGAGTTGTATTGCCTTGCCTACATCCTTGATTGTTGCCCTTTTCAGCCTGCTGGCTGTCAATGCTGTGTTTGCTGCTGACGCGGCCTGTGACGCGGCTGCTGCCGAGAAGAAGCTGGCTGGCGCCGCCATAACCACTTTCCTCAAGAAGTGCGAGGCTGACAAGGCCGCTGCAGCGCCTGCCGCACCTGCGGCCTGCGAAGCGCAAGCGGCCGAGAAAAAGCTGGCCGGTGCTGCCAAAACCAGTTTCCTGAAAAAGTGTTCGGCTGACAGTAAGGCAGCTGGCGCTGGCGCCGCCTGCGAAGCGCAGGCAGCCGAGAAGAAACTGGCGGGTGCGGCCAAGAACAGTTTCGTCAAAAAATGCGTGGCTGACGCGGGCGCCTGATCAGCTTGAAGTTTTTAGTGTGCGAGGCGGTCGATAGATCGCCTCTTTTCATTGGGACGGGTAGATTCGCACTCGCTTTCAGGAGTTCCCATGTCCCAGAACCGTGGCGCACCGCCGCCCGTTGTGACCTGCGTGATGAGCGTTTCGGCGGCGAGCCTATCGACGTTTCTTTTGTCGGCACTCTGCGTCTCGACCAGGAGGCCGCCATTGCCAGCATGCTGCGTCACGATGCCGGGGTGCTATGCGCCCCGACGGCCTTCGGCAAGACGGTCACCGCCGCCGCGCTGATTGCCCGGCGAGGTGTCAACACCTTGGTGCTGGTGCACCGAACTGAGTTGCTCAAGCAGTGGCAGGAACGTCTGCAAGCGTTCCTGGGCGTCGGCAAGGGCGTGGTTGGCACCATCGGCGGTGGCAAGGCTAAACCCACCGGCAAGATAGACATCGCCGTGATGCAGTCGTTGTCCCGCCAAGGCGAGGTGAACCCGCTGGTCGAGGGGGACGGACAAGTCATCGTCGACGAGTGTCTTCACGTTGGGGCAGTCTCGTTCGACGCCATCCTGAAGCGAACCAAGGCCAGATTCGTGCTCGGCTTGACGGCCACTCCGATCCGCCGCGACGGGCAGCAGCCGATCATCTTCATGCAGTGCGGACCGATCCGGCACACGGCAGCCAAACCGGCCGGGGTACCGCGCGATCTTGAAGTGGTACCGCATACGCGACACGCCAGGATCGACGTGGCGGCCGATGCCGGCATTCAGGACGTCTTCCGATACCTCGCCAACGATGCTGCCCAAACAGCCGCTATCGCTGCTGAGGTGCGCAGTGCCGTCGGCCAGGGCCGCAAAGTGCTGGTGCTCGCCATGCCCGTGTCCTTGAAAGGCACACGGCAGCAGTACGCCGGGCGTCTACACCGTGAGCACGTGAGCAAGACCGATGTGCGCATCATCGACTGCGTGGACACGGGTCACCCGGCTGCCCGGCGTTGCTGCGGATGTGGGACGAGCGGCAACGTGGCTCCAGAGCGATGGGGTACAGGGTTGGTTCTGATTCACATCTTGCCATCGAACCATAAAAAGACTATATTAAGTCTTGTCCAAGTCCGGAGCCCTGCCATGCGCTACTCGTCACAAGTCAAGCCGATCAGCTATCTCAAAGCCAACGCAGCCGAGGTTTTGACGCACCTCGCAGAGCAGCGTGCACCGATGGTCATCACCCAAAACGGAGAGGCCAAGGCTGTCCTGCAGGATGTAGCCTCGTTCGAAGAGACGCAAGAAACGCTGGCGCTGCTGAAAATCCTTGCGCTAGGCAACCAGGACTTGGCCGCTGGCAAGGTGAAACCCGTGGCCGATGTCGTTGCCCGTCTTCGCGCCAAGCGAGCCGTGGTCTGATGTCTGGCACACCGGCCAAATTCGAGGTCTTGCTCACCGATGGGGCAGAGCAGGACCTGGTGGCCATCCACGACTACATCTCCGAATTCGATTGCGTAGCCAACGCCAGCCATGTGTTGGATGAGTTGATGGACGTCGTGGAGAGTCTGTCGAGGTTCCCGGAACGCGGTAGCTATCCAAAGGAACTGGTCGGCCTTGGCATCAAAGAATACCGCCAGACATTCTTCAAGCCGTACCGCGTGATCTACCGTGTCACAGGCAGCCACGTCATCATTTACCTGATTGCGGACGGACGCCGTGATATGCAGAGCGTGCTTGCTCGCCGCCTGCTGGGCGCTTGACCCGCAGCAACCCGCACCAGTGCTCTTAAGTGCGCAAGAGTGAGGCTGGCCTCGCCGGTGCATACAGCAAGCCTTTCAAGGCGCAGGGGATGAAACCAATAAAGAAATCAATAACACCCATTTGTCATCGGCGGGGCAGTTGGCTTTATGCCAAGCAATCAAGTCCTCAAATCGCTACACGCCCATAAAGCCCCCGTAACTCACGCTATCCGAGATTGCCACTGAAGCAAGCGCATGCAAACTCTCTTTAGCAGGGGGTGGTGTGTCGGGCATGCCCAAGCTCAACATCAGGACTCATCAACGTCGGCCTCCTTGGTCTCATTGCCACCCTCAAGAAGTCGCCGCAGCGTAAGTTCCGATCGCTGCTCGATCATGGCCACGATTTTGACTACGATTGGCTGATCCGCAAAAGCCGGCGAAGCCTGAAGTTGGCGTGCGGCAAGAGGCAGCTCTTGTGCCATGTTCAGCACACGCTTTCTCGTCTGCGCCTTGGACAGTCCTGCTGCCTGCGCGAATTGTGCCCAGTGCCGTGCCTGCACTTCGGTGAATTTGTACTTGCTGCCCAGTTTCATGGCCATCTTGGGCGTGAGGTGCTCGTACACAGCAGTGGACAGCACGTCATACAGCGGTGCCAGTGTGGGTTCGCCCCCCGAATACAGCACTGAGAAATTCTTGGCATGTGCGTCATGGTTGCCGATCAAGACATTGAACACCACGGCGTCCAAGAGCCGCAGCACCTGCGGCGCACTTGGCCGAGTGGCATGGCGAAGCAAGTCAAAGCACGCCTTCAGGTCAGGGCCGCCTTCGTTCTGGTACTTCATCTCGGGAACAACGCCCAGGGCCTGGCAAAAGTCTTCCTGGTGAAGGCGCACCGGCTGGCCATCCGCATCGATGCGGCGGTCGTAGCGGGAAACCAGTAAAACTTGACGATCGTGAACATGAAAGATTTGCGCCTGTGCTGTGGGCATGCCCATGGCCTGCGCCAGTGCCAGACAAAAGCCTTCGTTGACCACGCTGTCCTCGACCGACGCAATGGCTGACTTGAGGATATGCGTGCTGGGTTGTCCGCCTATGGGCAGGCCGATTTTTTGACCGTCGAACACCACCGGCAACTTGTCTTGTGCACCGGCCAGTGACAGCCGAATGCCATCCCGCCCTGCCAGCATAGGGCGACGCGGCAGTTCATCCAGCAAGGCGATTAGTTGCGTCTCATCAAGCCACTCGACCCCGGCCTGCTCTGCAGTGGCCGAGGAGCGCCCCACTGGCACAAAGGTGATGGCGCCAGCGCACTCACCACCGATGGCGCTCAGCAGTGCAAAGTCGTTTTGGCTGGACACCTGACACTGCTTCGCAATCAACCGACGCAGGTTGCCCTCGGGCAACAAGCCTGCAAAGAAGGCGCGGCACTGATGGTCATCAAAGGGCTCGGACCCGAGCGGCAACGACTGAGAGAGCGCCACTTGGTTGGGCCGTGCCAACCAATCTGCGCTGTACCGAAAGCTCAGCCGACCGTCCACCAACGACAAGGTCCCAACCGATTGGTTGAACAACCAGACAGCGATCTCATGCGCCATGGCCACCTTCTTGTGCCTGAGGAGATACAGGCTGCAAACCCGTCAATGCCAACGATCCACCCAAAGCATCAATCACTCGCAGCACTTGCTCCAGGCGCACCGTGGGTTTGCCACCCTCAAGATCGACGATGAAACGTACACCGACACCAGCGGCCAGCGCAAGCTCTGGTTGGGTCAAGCCCATCCGCTTCCTGGCTACTCGCAACTCAGTTCCCAGGGTTTGGGCAGAAGATATGGTGATCATGGTTATGCGACAAATAAGTTCCCGTTCGGGAAATTATCATACATACCAAATTCAACTGCAAGATATATTTACCGTTCGGGAACTTTACTAACCCAGGCAAGAGTTACAAAGCATAATTTCCCGATCAGGACTCAAATATGGAAGCAGTAGAGACCCTGGCCATAAGGTGCATCAGGCGATCTGTTTGGCCCTTTCTTTGGGGACGGTGTGCACTATATGTGCGCGGTATCCGTCCGGCCAACCCATCTTGAATCGGCCCAGCGCTTAGGCGCTGCTGGCGTCCGCTTCTTTTTTAGCGGACACATGGACGCTCTTAACCCAGACCAGACTCCCCGGCATCGGACGGGTTGATCAATAGCCCTGGAACAAGAAGTCCAGCGCTGCAGTTATTTGCGCCTGTTCGCCCGTGAGCGAGGCTACGGGTGTCTTCAGGATCCGCTGAGGCACTGCGCCCATCTTGGGCGTTTCCAGCAGCAAATCTTCGCCCTGGACCGTCAGTACCGGTGTCAGCCGGTTCGACAGTTTCACCTTCGGAAAGGTCTGAAGCTTGCGCAGCGGAATCACCACCCGGGTGTCCAAGCCGTCGAGCAGATCGCTCTGCACATCCAGCAAGAAGGGGGTGGTCGCTGCATGCTTGCCTGGGTTGGCATAGACATCAAAACGCGCCATCAAAAGCTTCCCCACTCGTCCAGGGGCAAGCCTTCTGCCTCGACGGTCGCGTTGTAGGCGGCGACGAAGTCGGCATGGTCCTCACGCCACTTGCGCGCCTGCTCGCGTCGCACGAACTCACGCAGGTGGTCGTCGCAGACCTGAGAAATGTTGATTCCCTGCTCTTTGGCGACTTCTAGCACGTCGCTGCTCAGGCTCAGATTGATGGCCCGTTTACCCGGCATGCCAGTGCGTGCCCGGCGGGTGCTTGGTGTGGCTGGCATAGCAAACTCCATGCGCATTTAAAGTGCGCATAGATTAACGCATATTTCTGATGCAATCTGTGGACCAGCGGCGTGCTTGAGCTCAACTTCACGATTCCCCAGCTTCAGTCGCCGGGAATGGCCAGAAGTCAGATAGACCTCGCGTGTTCCTTGTATCGACCACGGTATCCATTCCCCATTTAAACCCACGGGTGATAGACGAGGCGCCCGGTTGAGGGGTTTCGGAATTGAACCCGGATCCACAGCCATTGCCGTCGTTGCAGAGCGCCGGTCCATCGGACGTCACATGAAAGAAATCTTTCATACTTGCAATTTAAATTAAAGAATGGTTTAATTTCATCGTTGCAGCAAAAGCGGACTTTCAATGAATCGAGACACCGGGACCTACGTCATCTCCACGACTCTGAGTGAGCCGGTGCGGGCGTTCGTGCCCCATCCATTGCCGCCAGCAAGGCCAGCTTTGGCGCCTGACCTCTACGCCGATCTCAATCGCCAAGCCCAATTGGCCCTCGCACGCCTGGCCGGCGTGTCGGGCCTGGTGCCTTCGGTGGATTGGCTGTTGTACAGCGCCATCCGCAAGGAAGCTGTGCTGACGTCGCAAATCGAGGGCACACAGGCCACCCTGACCGATTTGTTCGATGAGGAAGCTGGATTCAAGGTCAGCAACACCGACGATGTGGAGGAGGTGACCAATTACCTGCGTGCCTTCCGCTGGGTTCAAGAGCAATTGCGTGATCCCCAAGGGCTGCCAATCAGCGTGCGGCTGCTGTGCGACGCCCATCGTTTCCTGCTTGATGGCGCCAGAGGCGCGGGCAAGCAGCCAGGAGAGTTGCGTCGATCACAAAACTGGATCGGCGGCACGCGGCCGGGCAACGCCGCTTTCGTGCCACCACCGCCGGAGCACGTGCCGGCTTTGCTGGCAGATATGGAGCGTTTCATTCATGACGTTGGGACGGAGTTACCGTCCATGGTGGGGGTGGCACTCATCCATGCACAGTTTGAAACCATCCACCCCTTTCTGGACGGCAACGGGCGCATCGGCCGCTTGCTGATTGCCGCCCTGTTCGAGCATTGGGGATTGCTGGCCGAGCCGCTGATGTATATGAGCGGCTATTTGAAGCAACACCAGGCCGAGTACTACCGTCGTCTGTCGGCCATTCGTACCGAGGGCGATTGGGAAACCTGGGTGACCTTCTTCCTTGAGGGTGTGGCCGTGGCAGCCGCAGACGCAGAGCGCAACATCATCGAAGTAGCCAGTCTGGTGGCTGCGGACCGCAAGCGCTTACTACAGTCGCCCAAGGCGGGGCCGGCCAGCTACCGCTTGTTTGAAATGCTGCCCATGATGCCGCGCTTCACGATCGAGCGCGTTCGCCAGCAACTGGATACGAGTTTTCCGACAGCGACGGCTGCGGTCAAGGTCCTAGAAGATCTGGGCATCGTGGCGGAAATGACGGGCCAGAAGAAAAACAGAAATTACAGTTATCAAGCCTACGTCGAACTGCTCTCTCGGTGACAAATACGCGCCATTTCGCAGCCTACCTCACCGGCAATTATGGGCTCGGCGAGTCGTTCTGCTCTCGGGCAACCGTCCGCCACCAATTTCGCATTTGTTAGTAACGTTCCGTGGCAACTCTCAGGTGCCCGCAGGTGCCCGCAGGTGCCAGTAAGGCTCTGCGAGTGCCCTGAGGGTCACTGCTAAGCACTAACGGTCACCGCGTGCCGATGCGCGCTTTGACGTGCTCCCGCGTAGGGAATCCTCCTCAAAGTCCGTGATATCGGACAGGCGTTAGCGCACGCGGCCCAGGGGGAATTTGGGGTGGCCACGGGTGGGGGAATTTGAAGTGGCCATCGGGGCTTTGTTTGCTCCGCCAGAAGGGGGCAGGGCAGAGGTATTTAACATTAAATTTGACTTATAACAATTTAAATGTTAGAGTTATTTTCATGTTAGAAATACCTCTGCCCCAGAGAACCGTCCAGTACCTCAATCAGGTTCTTGGCGAGGGAGCGGTGTACCTGCGTCCCAGTCCCCAGGCAGCTGAGCTACCGTACTTTGTGCAAGACGCCTACGACATCATGACCGGTGACTTCCATGGGCATCAGATCACCCTGGCCTGCCTCAAGCACGCCAAACCCATCCCGGTTGAGCAAATCGAGCTAGGTACGCAGCGCATCCGTCAGGCATTTCAAACCCCACTGATTCTCGCCATGCCGGCCCTTAGCCCTGGTGAGCGTAAGCAGCTCATTCAACGTGACATTGCCTTCGTCGTCCCTGGCAAGCAATTGTTTGCACCAAGGCTGGGCATGATTTTGAGTGAGCAGTTTGGAGCGCCCACTCTCCAGCGTCAAACGCAACATCTGAGCCCATCAACCCAAGCCTTGCTGTTTTGGTTTCTGCTGCATCACCCCTTGGACGAGATCTGGCATCCCTTTGAAGATGCTGCTGCCATGGGGTACGCCGCCATGACTGCCACACGTGCGATCCGCGAACTGGTGGGGTTTGAGCTTTTGGACTTGTTGCAGCAAGGCCGCTCCAAATACCTGCAACTCAAGGCCAGCCGCCGTGAGTTGTGGGATCAGGCCAAGCCGTATCTGCGCACGCCCGTGCAAAAAACTTTGTGGACTTTCGATGCCGACATCTTGAACCTACCGGGGGCCATGGTTGCTGGCGAGGATGCCTTGGCTCGCTTGACCATGCTCAACGAACCACGGCAGCGCGCGGTCGCTATTGCGTCGTCTGCCGTCGCACAAGCTCGGCTGCGAGGTGTGGTGTTTGAGCCTGGTGAGGTGGCTGATGGGGTGGCAGTTCAGGTTTGGCGCTATGTGCCGGCCATGCAGGGCAAGACCAACGTGGTTGACTCGCTTTCTCTGTGGGTCAGTCTCAAAGACAGTGCCGACGACCGGATTCAAATGGCTTTGGACGAATTAGAGGATCAGTTTCGATGGTAAGGGGGCTGTCGTTATTTCAGGAATGGTTCAAGGATTTCGGGGACCACTACGTCTTGATCGGCGGCACCGCAGCCAAGATCACCATGGCTGAAGAGGGGCTTGAGTTTCGCGGCACCAAGGATCTGGACATCATTTTGCATATTGAAATGCTCACACCAGAATTTGGCCGCAAGTTCTGGGCATTTGTGCAGGCGGGTGGGTATCAGCTGCAAGAGGGTGAAATCCGACACAAACCTTGTATGTACCGATTTCAGAAACCGCTGGGAGACGACTTTCCTTACATGCTGGAATTGTTCTCGCGCGTGCCAGATGAGGTGAGCTTCTCACCGCCCGGTCATTTGACGCCCATTCCATTCGACGAACAGATCTCGAGCTTATCCGCCATCTTGCTAGATGAAGATTACTACCAGTTCGTGCTCGATGGTCGTCGCAGCAAGCACGGTATTCCAACATGGGTGGGCGAAGACAGGCTGATTCCCTTGAAGGCTATCGCATGGGTGGAGATGACGCAGCGCGTGGCACAAGGTGAAATCATCGATTCCAGAAAAATTAACAAGCATCTGGCCGACGTAGTTCAGCTTTCAGCGCTGCTGCGGCCTGGCGTGACCATCGAAGCGCCGATCAAGGTGCAGAACGACCTCCGGCGCTTTGTCGAGCGGGTGGCTGGCTTAGATCCAAGGAAATACGCTGTTCCACTTAATCGGATTTCTGCTGCTTACGGTTTGGCAAAAGCCTAAATCTGAACGGTCCTTACTTGGTCAGGGTCAGACACCGTCTCGGTGTCCACGCCGATGGCGATGACGGCACGCTTTGTGTAATTTGTGATGCGCAGGCCCGGCCGCACGTCATCACCTTGTGTCCCGCGAAGGGGAAACGTGCGCAGGCTTTCGCAACTTGACTGTTCAGCCAGCTCTCCACGGCGCGATACCGCGCGATCAGTGCCCGCAGCCCGTCGCGGATCACCTCGCTTTCGCTGGCGTATTCGCCGCTGCGCATCTTTGTCTTCACAAGGCCTGCCATGTCCTTGGGCAGAGTGATGCTCATTTGCTGGGTAGTGCGCATGGCCGACTCCTTCAAAGCGGATGGGATTAAATCCTGCTCCCACCAGGGCCACTTGTCCAGCCTGCCGCCGCTGTGACCCGCCCCCTCCGTCCCTAACTGCTCAACAAGCTGCTCGACGGCTTTGACGGCAAACTGAGCAGCAGCAAGTGGGCGGCCATCGCAAAGTGCTCACAGGACACGGCGCTGCGCGACATCACCGAACTGCTGGAGCGCGGTGTGCTGAAAAAATCCGCTGCCAGCGGCCGCAGCACCAGTTACGAATTGGCTGCTTCGGCTTGACCGCTTGCAGTCGGCCATCGAGGATTTTTGCAGCCGCCTTGAAGTGCTGCCCTATGGTGTGAAGGCTGTCGTGACCGTCGCTCCAACCAGAGACCCTGGCCATAAGGTGCATCAGGCGATCTGCTTGGTCATTTCTCTGAGGACGGTGTGCACCATCGCTCTGACGCAACGGATTTCACCAGCCATCGTGGCTGCTAACTCAGGGTGCACGCCCACGATCTCAGCGTTTTCTGCCTCGACCTCGGTGCACAGTGCTTGCGCCTGTGCCACCACCCGGCCCCTGAAACTTTCGAGCACGCGATCGGCAGTGCCTTTGGCCAAACTCAATGCAGCACCAGCCTCCAGCAGCACGCTGCGACTGATGCTTGAGAAGTGCCGCACACCCAAAATCGGCCAAGCCAACTGTGTTTGCTCTGGCCAGCCTTTCTTATCGAAAGCGGGTGAGTCGTAGGCAGCGATGCTGAGCAGGTCGTAAAACGGTGCCAACTGAACGCCCTCATGGCTGACCATGAAGCTCAGATTCTTAAGGTGAGCGTCGCTGTTGCCCACCAGCACATTGAAAACCAACCAACCAAAAAGCCTCGATCGAGCCACTGCCGGGCTGCGGCATGCGTTCGCCAATGCCGCCAGACTTTCCATGCTACCCTGGCTGTATTTGAAGCTGCGATCCAGGCCCAGCAATTGACATGCGTCAATCACATGCAGCCGCTGCCAAGTTTGCCCTTGCACGAGTCGATCAAAGCGATCCACCAGGTACACCGGAGACGGTACATAACGTCGGTGCACATCAGGCACATTCAGGCCCAGCCGTTTGGCCAGCCGCATCACAAACCATTCGTTGATCACTGAATGGGCGTAATCTTCACCTGGATGGTCTGGCTTCAGAATGTGGGTAGACGGTGTGGCACCGGCAGGCTCAAACAGCCCGCCGTCTTGCAAAACGACCGCCAACTTGTGCTGAGCGCCTGCCAAAGACATGCGCTTGATGGCGGCATGGGTCAGCGGTGCTTCGGGCAGCTGTTGGATCCGGACTTCCAGCGCATCGTCCGATAACGATCGCAGCGATCCCGCAGGCTGAGGCTCAGCATCAGGGGGCAACAAAGTCACCGAACCCGCGGATTCCGCACCGTACCAAGCCAGCAAACCGAAAGCGTCTGCCGCATCCAGCCTGGCGTCTCCTGCCAGCAAGACACGCTGGCCTTCTTCGGGCAACAGGTTGTCGAAATACCATTGCACAGGGCGCTTGCTTGCGCCGTCCAGCAAAGGCTCTGGGGTCAGTGGCAGGTGCGGGCTGAGCGCAAAGCCAGCAGGGCTGCCCAACCAATCGGTCGTGTACTGAAAACTCCAGAGGCCATCGACCTCTTGCAGAGTTCCCACCTGTGCCTGGTTGATCGACGCATGCAAAGACCTGCCTTTCATGGCTTGTCCTTGCTGTTCGCGGGCCTGTACGTGGCCACAATCTCGGGCACATCCACAATGACCCGCACACCCAACCCCTCAAGCACTTGAAAAAGCTTTCCCCACTGTACGGACTTACTGCCGCGTTCGACTTTACCGAGGAAGTTTTCGCTCACGCCCATGCTGCCCGCCGCATCGTCCTGACGAATCTTCTGTGCCTTGCGGCTGGCGCGTATCACCTTGCCGAGGGCCGCAGCGCTTTTGATGGGTACTTGCATAAAAAATCCTCACTTTTGTCAGGATTTTCAACTACGCAGCCAGACTTGGCAAGAAATCCACTCGATTGCGAGGATTTCTTACAATAAAGATTTGGTGCGATAAAAATCCACACGATTGCAAGGAAAAAAGGCAGTTAGAACGCAAGCATGTTTTTGCGTGAATGCGCGGCGCTATTCCCACTAGCATCCACAGCCTAGCCCGCTGCCGCTCCGAGTCTGTGGCCCTCCTGCCCGCGAGCGCAAGGTGTTGTCGTCATTGACCCAAGCAAAAATGATGATCCGGGACTTGGAGTCAAATCGGGAAAACAAGCGAAACCGCCGGCCGATCTTTGCACGGCGCCAATGGCGAAACGCGCTGCCCATGGTGTTGCCCTGCCGATACTCCTCGCGATGGGGGGCGCTGTGCACGGTGTCAAAGATCAACTTTGAAAGCGCAGCAAACAGCCGGACGTTCGCGTTCGACTCATAGCCGGAAGGGTCTTGCTGCTTGGCTCGCTCAGCGGCGGCATGCAGCTTTTGCAGCTGCTCTGTCAGGCATTCGTGAAACACCAGCGTCCAGCCGTGGCGTTGGATCACAGCGCCACGTCGCCTTCAATGTCGGCATTCAGATCGGTGGGTTGGTGCAGCGTTGCCAACATGGCTTGCGTTGGATTCGTTCGTTTCGTTGGATTCGTTTATAGGGTAGTATTGCCTTGTACCCTTTGGAGAAACCACCATGACTACCCCCAGCCGACGCCCCCCGCGGCTGCCCAGTGATCACGAGATCGTTCAGGCCCGCGAAGCCAGCCGACAGCTCGCCCGCCTGCTGCCTACTGACGACGGCAGCGTCAATGCTCCGGCGCTGCGCCTTGTCACCGACGACAACCATCACGAGATGATTGCCATCCCGCCCGGCGCCTTGCGTCTGCTGGTGGACATGCTGACCCAGCTCGGACAAGGGCGCGCTGTAACCGTGTTGCCACAGAATGCCGAGCTCACCACCCAGGAGGTGGCCGACTACCTCAACGTATCCCGCCCTTACGTTGTGAAACTCATTGAGGAAGAGAAGTTGCCCGCCCGTAAGGTAGGCACGCGCCGCCGCGTCGCGTTCGAAGACCTGCTGCGCTTTGACGAGCGGCAGCGCGCCCGCCAACGCACCGCATTGGACGAACTGGCCCGCATCGATGCTGAACTGGGCCTCTGAACCCCGGCCCGTCGCCTTGAGATGAGCCATTTCACCGCCGTCCTGGACGCCAATGTCCTGCACAGCCAGCCCCTGACCAGCCTGCTGCTGGAGCTGGCCGTGGCGCGGCTCTACCGTCCAGCCTGGAGCCAAGACATCCACGCCGAGTGGCGCCGATCTGTTTTGCGAGCCAGGCCTGATGTGGACCCCGCCACGTTGGATCGCCGTCGTGCCGCTATGGATTCCGCCCTTCCAGACGCCTGTGTCAGCGGCTACGAACCCCTCACAGAGGTGCTGACCCTGCCCGATCCTGACGATCGCCACGTGCTGGCCGCCGCTGTGCGGGCCAAGGCCCAGGTCATCGTCACCTTCAACGAACGAGACTTTCCTGCCGACACGCTGGCGGGTTTTGATGTCGTGGCCCAACACCCCGATGTGTTCCTGCGCCACCTCGTGGACCTGCAGCCGACCCTGGTGCGTGCGCGCATCGAGCAAATGCTGCAGGGCTGGCGCCAGCCCCGTAACACGCCAGAAGCGTTCATCGACGCGCTGGAGCGCTCCGGCCTGCCGGACACTGCCGCAGCGCTGCGGGAGCTGTTTTGTCATGGCCGTTGACCAGGCAGCTGGCAAGGGCGCACCTTGCCAGGGTCTTCGGTGAGTCATCTGTTGATGAGGCTTTCGAGTTCGGCGCAACTGCTTATGATGTCTGAGAAGCTGGGCTGGTGTGTTGCAAGTAACCCGTCTTCCAGCATCGCCAGGTAATCTTTCTCGAGTGCCTCCATCGCAGCGCCCTTAGGAACGATCTGAATCTCAGTGCCGACGGCTGCCATGTAGTCGATCGGATTCTTCTCGACATCTTTTTCGGCAAAGAACACGGACTTGTGTTCAGCCACTGCATGAGCAAGTTCAAGGTTCTCGATCGCTGCTTGAGCATGTCCTGAGTTGGCCATCGCGGCCAGGTCATACCAGTGCCGTGAATAGCGCTCACCGCGCAATCGTCCCTGTTTGCAGTACACATGCGCTGCTGTCGCTTTTTCCCAGAAGGTCCGCTCGGCGGCCATTACCAAAGGTTGGGCCGTCGGGAACAGAATTCCATTGATTGCCGGTGCCATGTCGCATGTGACGGCGTGACGTCGGTGAGGCTCCCCTGTAGCGCGCCCACCAAACTCCAGCTGAATGGTGGATGCCGCATAGCCAGTGCCGACCTTGATGGGTTCGTAGGCCAGGATCAGCTTTTCTTTCTCATTGCCAGCAGGTGAAATTTTGGCCTGCAGACCGTCACGGGTCAGTGCCGACCGCAGAATCGGAAGCACTTCGCCCTCAATCCACGGCGGCAACCGGTCGCGAACCCGGCCTGTGATTTTTTTGGCTTGACTCGCTGAAGCTGGGATCGGATTGCCATCGTGCAGCAGATCCGAAGCCACCTCGCGGATGTCGTAGGTCAGGTCAATGTCTTCCGAGAAGCGATCAATAATCTTGTAGACCTTGGACAGCGATGTGCCACCTTTGAAGGTCAGTTTGTCCGCAAGGGCTGACTCATAGATGGCAGACAGGGTCCAGACTACCCAGATGTCTTTTTCCAGAAGGTGTGGAGGGCGGCCAGTCCGGGCGGCAGCCACTTCGAGTGCTTCGGCCCTGTCTTCGCCGCTGAGAGTGAACCATGAATCAGCCAATGGCCACCTCGCTTACTGCCTTTGCCATCCAACTTGGCAGTCCGGCACGGGCTTGGCGCATCGCCTCCCACTCCTGACTAGGCAGTTTGTTTTTGAGCACTTCCATAACCATGGGCGCTTGTTCAGGGCCAAGCCAAATAAGTGCGCGGATGGCTTTGCCAGCTGGGCGTTTACCGAGCAACATTTGCCACCGGCTGCCGTGCTTGAGCTCAACTTCACGATTCCCCAGCTTCAGTCGCCGGGAAGGGCCAGAAGTCAGATAGACCTCGCGTGTTGGCACCTGTGTGGTCAACCCCAGCGCGTTGGCCTCTGCAGCGCCGCTGGCCACCACAGTCTCGCCACTGGTTGACTCGATCGCTTCGACCACGGCTTCGGTCGAGGGAGGGCGCACGCCAAACCGCCCCTGAACTGGCAGCGAGTAGACGCCTCGGCCAACCCTGAGGAGCTTACCTTCACGTGCCAGGCGAGAGAGGGTCTGATCAATCGCCGCCCGAGAGCCCTGGTGCAGGAACTCCTTGGGCGAAAGCAGGCCTCCCTCGGGGAGGGATTGCGCTTGCGATAGGATGGATTGGGCAAGTTGGCTCATGGCTAGGCTCTATTTGTCAGAAGTTTACTTTATTTTCTGACAAAAAGGCAAGGCAGGGGGCGAATGACGGGGGTGTTTGGCGGGTCACAATCGGCCGAGCTCCATAACCACGATCCGCATGCCCATCTCAAGGACGTGATGGACAAGCTACCGACCAGGCCCAACAGCCACATCGACGAGCTGCTGCCGCAGCACTTGGCGCCAGCGGGCATCAGCGCCTGATCGCCGCGGACGTCGCCAAGATGGGTTGGCCGCGGACGGATACGGAGCACCGGGTATCCGAACGCAGATACGGGCAATCACCGCTTTAAACGCGCAATTTATGCGGCGATTATCTTGACCGTGCGGTGAATGCTGGCCACAATCTCCGCATGAAAAGCGAAGATAAGGGCTACGTCTGGCAGCGGCGCGATTGGCCGCACTGGGTCTATGACCGCCAGCGCCTGGCCCCGCTGCTTGCCCAGGTGCACCGTGCCCAAGGGCATCTGCTGGGGTGCATGCACAACCTGGGGCTGGATTTGCGTGACCAGGCCATGCTGCGCGTCCTGACCGAGGACGTGCTCAAGACCAGTGAGATTGAAGGCGAGAAGCTCAACACCGACTCGGTTCGCTCGTCGATTGCCCGTCGACTGGGCGTTGACATCGGTGCCCTGGCACCCACAGACCGTCAGGTGGACGGCGTGGTGGACATGGTGCTCGATGCAACCCAGCGGTACCAGGAGCCCCTCACGGCAGAGCGATTGTTCGGTTGGCACGCCGCGCTGTTTCCCACCGGCTACAGCACGCTCAGCAAAATCCGTGTTGGGCAGTGGCGCGACGATGCGCAAGGCCCTATGCAGGTGGTCTCAGGCCCCATCCATCGACAGAAGGTGCATTACGAAGCACCACCGGCCCACCTGCTCGGTGCCGAAATGCTGGGCTTCCTCAACTGGTTCAATATGGACCGGCACGATGACCCGGTGATCAAGGCGGGTCTGGCACACCTGTGGTTTGTGACCATCCACCCCTTTGACGACGGCAATGGCCGCATCGCACGGGCGGTGGGCGACATGGCACTGGCGCGCGCCGAGGAGTCGACACAGCGGTACTACAGCCTGTCAGCGCAGATTCAGCGCGAGCGCAGCGACTACTACGACCGCCTCGAAGCCACGCAAAGGGGTGGCATGGACGTTACCGATTGGCTGCAATGGTTTCTGGCCTGCCTGCTGCGCGCCGTACAAGGGGCTGAAGAAACACTGGCGCAGGTGCTGGCCAAGACGCGGTTTTGGCAGCGCTGGGCCGGTACGCCGATGAACGATAGGCAGATCAAACTGCTCAACAAGCTGCTCGACGGCTTTGACGGCAAACTGACGAGCAGCAAGTGGGCGGCCATCGCAAATTGCTCTCAGGACACCGCGCTGCGCGACATCACCGAACTGATGGAGCGCGGTGTGCTGAAAAAATCCGCTGCCAGCGGCCGCAGCACCAGTTACGAATTGGCTTCTTCCGCTTGACCGCTTTCAGTCGGCCATCGAGCCCTGCTTTTCTCCCTGTGTTTCGCGAGCGTGAAATTGACGATCTCCATGCTGCCGTATACACTTGCCATATATTTTGGATAAAGGGCCCAGCATGTCAATCGGTACCGTTTTCGTCAACAACCGCACCCAAGCCGTACGCCTTCCCTTGGACGTCCGCTTCCCGGAGGGTGTCCACAAGGTGGATATACGCGTCAAAGGCCAAGAACGCATCATCGCTCCCGTCGGTCAAACCTGGGACAGCTTCTTTTTGGGTGGCCCGCATGTGAGTGACGACTTCCTGCCCGAGCGTGCCTCTCAACAGCAAGCGGAGCGGGAAGCCCTTTGATGCTGCGCTACCTGCTTGACACCAATATCGTCATCTACGTGTTGAAGCGTCGGCCCATCGAGGTGCTGGCCAAGTTCAACGCCAACGCCAACCGCATGGCCATCTCATCCATCACCCTGGCCGAACTGATGCACGGCGCCGAGAAAAGCCAACGCGTTAGCGAAAACCTACTGGCCATTGAGGACTTTTGCAGCCGCCTTGAAGTGCTGCCCTATGGGGCCAAGGCTGCCCAGCACTACGGCGCCATCCGCGCGGCCCTTGAAAAACTCGGCCAACCCATAGGGGTGAATGACCTGCACATCGCAGGGCACGCCCGAAGCGAGGGCCTGGTTCTGGTGACCAATAACGTCGCGGAATTTGAGCGGGTGCCTGCGCTTGAGCTGGAGAATTGGGTCGCCGATCGCGGTTGAATGATCGACTTCATGGCCCCGATATAGAGAGCACAGCTAGGACCGCCTGCCCTTTGTCTGGTTCGCCGAAAGGGGGCAGGTCAAGCAAGCCTAGATACCTCATTCGAAACGAGGCAAAGCAATGTACCGCAAAGCTTTGGGCACCAATTTCCGTCCGCTACTTCAGGCACGCGCCCGATTCGAGTGCTCAGATCGGGCTTGGCTCAACCCCATAGCCATTGAGTACGCGTGGTAGAGCTCTGCCTAAAAATGCTTCGGAGATAATTACCTGATGTTCGAGTCGCTGCACACACATTTGCGCAAGCGCCTTTCCGACAGCGATTCCGCGGTCGAGCGCGACATAGTGGAACTGCTTGAGGTCACACCTGACGACGCAGCTGCGCGGCGCCTGCAGCGCTACCACCGCAAGATCGACGTCACCCGTAAGCTGATGAGGTGCTACGACTCGCAAATCGAACGGGCTATGTCCGAGCAGACCGTCTCCAGTGAGGCTTACCTAGGCCTGGCGCTGATCTTCATGGCCTGCGCTCAGCGCGAAAGCGCACTCGACGAGCGTTCTCGGGCCAATGTGCTGCGCTGGGCCAACTCGGCATTCCACTGCATTGACCTCAGTCGCATAGCGCCACGTCCGGCAAAAGTCGATGCTGCACTGCAAGAGATGCTGCACAAAGGCTGCTCGGTGTGAAGCCACTGGCGCTGACCGTTCTGGTGCATGAAGGTCCGATGGCACGGGCTTACCTGGGCATGCTTCGCGCCGCCGGCTTCCGCGTCGAGCGCCTAGTACTGATGCTTCAGAAGCGCGATCCTGGCTCGCAACGTCTGCTCCCACCCTGGTTGCCGGCCGCGCTTCGTCGTCCGCTCTCGCGTAAGGTGCAAGACCTGCGTATGAACCATTGGCCGCGCGAACTGCTGCGCCGCCACAATACAGTCTGCGCACCGTGGCTGAAGGCGCTTGCGACGACCTACGCCTTCGACCCGGTGGTATTCGACAGCCTTACTGAGCGCCCGAACTACGCCCGTTACGCAGACAAAATCGACGAGGTTCTGACTGACGGCCTGACCGACCCCGCGCTCGCCCATCATCTAGAAGCCTTGCCGGGACGCGCCGCCGTGCTGTTCACCGGCGGCGGCATGGTGCCGGCCGCGCTGCTTGCATTGCCGCGTTGCCGATTCATCCATATCCATCCCGGCGTATTGCCGCAGGTTCGGGGCGCAGACGGGCTGTTGTGGTCGCTCCTGCTACGCGGTCGTCCCGGTGCCACTGCGTTCTACATGAGCCCAGGCCTGGACAGCGGCGATGTGATCGCGACTGGCGAGTTCGTGCTGCCGCCGCTACCCGAGGGCTTCACCGCGTTCGACCCACGGACTGCATATCGTCTGCTCTACTCATTCGTCGACCCAGTGCTACGCGCACTGATGTTATTGCGGGTGCTACAGCTTGGCGACTCCGACCTGTTTATGCTGCCGCGGATTCGGCAGGAATCTAATGACGGGACCACCTTTCACTTCATGAACGACGCGGTCCGGCGCTTCAGCTTTGAACGCCTGCAGAATCTGAGTGATCGGGGGAGGACGTGACGATCGCCGTTATCCTCGGCGCCGGTAAGCCGGCGCGCGGGCAGCTGCCATCGGCCCTGTTCGAGCTCAGTGGCAGAGGACGCGTGCTCGATTGGCAGGTTAGTGCCTTGTCAAAGGCGAGCGCTGAGGTCGTGTTCGTCGGCGGCTACCAGTTGGCCGAGATCGTCGCGCAGTACCCGGGGCTTACCGTCGTCGTCAATCCGCATTGGGCGTCGACGGGAACGGTCGCGTCGCTACTGCGCGTAACCGTTTCGACCGACCGAGCATGCTTGGTCAGCTACGCCGATATCCTTTATCGGGAAGATCTAGTGCGCCGCTTGCAGGAGCATCCAGCAGAGGTCGCAATCGCAGTCGATTCGCACTGGCGAAGCCGGTACGAACAGCGCTCGGCGGCCGACCTCGACGCGGCCGAGGTTGTGTGCCTGCAACAGGGCGAGTTGCGCAGTGCTCACGGCCGCGGCGCACCGGGTAGGCCCTCGAAGGCCGACGCCGAATATGTGGGCCTAACCAAACTCGGACCACGCGCAGTTGCTTTCTTGCAGTCGTGCGGCTCCTCGCCGGAAGTCGCGCGTTGGGACATGCCGCAAATGCTTAATGCGCTACTTGCGCATGGCATCGCCGTCGCGGTTGTCGATTGCGAAGGCGACTGGGCCGAGCTGAACGCAGCTCAGGACGTTGCGCGTTTCGTGCTGGGCACCAAGGCCCAGACCCTAGAGCGCCTGGCGCCGATGCTGCGTTTCAGCCGCATCGGCGCGCAGGTGACGTTTACCGTCGGCGATTGGAACAAGACGCGAGGCGCCATACTTGAGAAGGTGCGCGTAGCCTTCGGTGGGCTAGATCTGGTGGTGCGCAGCAGTGCGCTAGGAGAAGACAGCTTCAACGCCTCGGGCGCCGGCCGCTTCGAAAGCGTGCTCGGTGTCAACGGCGCGGACGACGAGGCCATCGCGAAGGCGGTTGACCGCGTCGCCGCGTCTTACGGCGATAACAATCCAGCGCACCAGGTGCTAGTCCAGCGCATGGTTTCTGACATCCGGCTGAGCGGCGTGGTGATGACGCGCACGCTTAGCCATGGGGCGCCCTACCGCGTCATCAATTACGACGCAGGCTCGGGCGCATCCGACGCCGTCACATCGGGCGCCGGTGAAACGCGGCTGTTCAGATTTGTGGAGCCACTTCTGGCCGTTGCCGCATGACGGACGAGGCAACTAGCTTGACATGTGCCGGAGCCATGGCGGGAGTCGTTCATTGAACTACACTTCAGGCATGAATTTCGAGTGGGGTGGGGGCAAGAGAGGTGAAGCGCTATGAAAACAGTTCGCATGAAGATTGACGTTCAAAGTCCCAACGCTAAGCAAATCGGCCGTATCGATGTAGAGCGCGTTGATGCAAGCACCGAGGCTGACATTGCCAAGCACCAGGCTGAGGACGATGCCAATGCAGCGCTGGACTCGGCGAAGTTCGCACGTCGGGTTCGCCGTCGGCTTGGCTTTAGCCAGGTCGAGTTTGCCGAGCGAATTGACGTGTCGCTAGACACGATCCGTAACTGGGAGCAAGGCAAACGCTGCCCAACCGGCGCGGCAAAGGCACTTTTAAAGGTTTTGGACAAGGCGCCCGAGGCTGCTTTGGCAGCCTTGCATTGATTCTCCGTGGCTGCTAAGCACTCTAGTGCGTATTCCGGCGAACGTGACCGACGATTCCGGTCTGAACGTGACCGATTTTGGTGTCGACCGGAATGGCCGGTCACGTTGGTCCGGAATACCCATCTAGTTCTCGGTCACCTGGACTTCAGGACCCACATGGTCAGACATGCCTTCATTGACCGACTCAAGGCCTGCGGTGATTTGCCCGTACCCATTGCCGAAGCCATTTTGAAAAGGCAAGCATCTAATTGCCGCACCAAGGACTGTTTTCGGCTGAACTTCAACTCAGTGGGTCACCACCTCATCGTCTTGCAGACTGGGACGCCATTGGCCTCGAGATTCCTTGACCACGATTTTTTGTTTCACCAGACGCTCGACGGTTTTGATCCGTTCGACTGCCTTGGCAATCGGTTCATGGCCTTCTGCTTGGGCCGTGTAGAGCAGGCGCACGAGCTTGTCCGCCCAGCGTGGCACCTTGCTGGTTTTTTCCCATCGTGCAACCGACTGGCCATCAATGCCCATCAACTTGCCCAAAGCTGGCTGCGACAGCAGCATGCCCGCGCTGCGGATGTAGCGAAACTCCGCGCCTGTGAGCAACGATGCCTTGCGGGTCAGCGCCATGCAGATGGAGCGCGTGAGGCCATCGAGGTTGTGAAAAGCCACGCCCTCGCCATAAGGAGTCTTCTTGATTTCGTATCCATTGGCCAGCCACACGTTACGCAGGCCGCCATCTGTGTAGTGGTACATGTCAGTCCTTCTTGACGTCTATCACGGTCACAACGACCAAAGCGGTTGCGGGGTACTCTACGTACACCACAGCCGCAACTTGCATACCAGCCACGAACCTCTGCATGCGGCACAAAAGGCCCGGGTGTTTCATGTCCGGCTCTGGTGGCAGCGCAAAACTGCCTAGGCGCAAGACCTCGAGCACCATCGGATCGTTGACATGTCGCTGGCGCATGCGCTTTCTGGCATGCGTGGTGAAGGCCACATGTGTGGAGTCTTTTGCAGACTGCCGGATGTGTCTCTCCAGTTGACGATCGGATGGAGAACCCAAGACTTAAACCTATTATTTTGATAGGCCCGATTCTGCCATAGACAAGAAATCTTACGTGTCTAAGTAGTCGGCGTTGCAAAATTCAGCCCACAGCCTGAGCAAGATGCAGGCTGCCGTTTTGGCGGTGACCAGTTGCCCATTTGACGGCGATGGCCACGATAGCGGCCAGCCACCCGATTCCGCCACGGCTGGCGGCGCTGATACAGCTCAACACCGGCATGCGCATTTCAGAGCCTGTGCTTGCACGCTTGGATGACTTGGTGCTGGACCATAACATTTCGCACTTGTGGGTGCGTAAAAACAGCCTGACCGACCGCAAGACCCAAGCCAGCATCCGCTGCGTGCCCTTGCTGGGTGTGTCGCTGGAAGCGGCCCAAGAACTGCACCGCCGTGCGGTCAGGCAAAAAAGCGACTGGCTGATGCCGCAATACGCATCAGAGATTGGCAACACCTCGTGCGCCGCTACGCTGAACAAGTACATGCGGCACCTGGACTTCAGGACCCACGTGTTCAGACATGCCTTCATTGACTGGCGGAAGGGCTGCGGAAATGTGCCCATCCCTATCGCCCAAGCCATTACAGGCCACGGGCGCCACGCTTCTAATTTGCCCGGTATGGCTCGGTGGGTTCAGGGGCAGCGGTGGCCATGCTGGCGGGGGCGCTGGGCTGGCCGGTGACTGGCTGCGTGGTGAAAGGCTTGATGGTGTAGGTGCGGCCGTTGTGGGCGATGTACCGGCGCAGCTCGGGCGCCATGGCCTCCGGCACGATCAGGAGGGTCATCCAAGCATCAACATTTCGGCCTCCGCCATGCGCTCGATGGACGAACGCGGATCGCGCTTGCTGCTTTTGATCTTCGACAAATGCTGCGGCCGAATTGGTAGCTACGGGCCCACCTTGGCAGACAACATCTCCAGCGTCAGGCGGCGCTGGCTGCACGGTAGTAGCTCAGGGTTGAGTTCATACCTGAAATGGGATAAGCTGACAAAATGCCTGAAACAGAGAAGCTGTTGATCTGGGTTGGCGGGAGCAAGCGCGACCTCATGGCTCTTCCGCTCAATGTGCGCAAATTCTTCGGTCATGCCCTGGATTTCGCTCAGCGAGGGGATAAGCATGACGCGGCAAAGTCTCTCAAGGGCTTCGGCGGTGCCGTCGTCCTTGAGATCGTCGAGGACGATGTAGGCGGTACCTACCGCGCCGTTTACACGGTGAAGTTCGCGGAAGCGGTGTTTGTCCTGCACTGCTTTCAGAAGAAGAGCAAGAGCGGGATCGCCACGCCGAAAGAGGACATGGACATCATTCGCGCTAGGCTTAAGGTGGCCGAGGCGCTGGCAAAGGAGCTACGACATGGCAAAGCGCATGATTGAAGGTATCGAGATCGAAACCAGTTCTGGCAACGTGTTCGCCGACCTCGGCTTGGCCGACGCCGAAAAGCTCAAGATCAAGTCCGGTCTGGTGATCGAGATTTCCCGTGCCGTGCGTCGTCTTGGCTTGACTCAAGAAGAGGCTGGTCGGCGCATGGGTATTGCGCAACCGAAAGTGTCGGCGATGATGCGCGGTGACTTCGCCAACCTCTCCGAGCGCAAGCTGATGGAGTGCCTGAATCGTCTCGGGTACGACATCGAAATCAAGGTGCGGCCTGCCGCAGAGCCGATCGGTCATCTGACGCTCGCGATCGCTTGATTTGATGCTCATGACCAGGATCATTAACCACATTGACCTGGCGCTGTTCGCAGCACTGGTCGCATTTGGCTGGTACGTCCTAGCATGCAGGCCCTGGGGGATCGGTCATGACCAAGCAGCTCGTTGATGCAGCAGTTATCAGCGCTCGAGCTGGCGGCCATGTGTTGGAGGCATTGGATATGAGTCCTTATATCGTTCTCGCGCCACTGGGCGCACCAGTGTCGTTTTCGCCTGACGTCAGCATCTTGCGAAACACCCGGTAGGCATCGTCGCTGCTCTTCGCAGTCAGGACTCTATGAACGCGCTGTTTGCCACGGAAGCCAAGCGGAAAATGGTGGCTTGACGTGGTGCAGCAGTTGCACCGGCATTGGTATGGCGGAGGCTGAACCCATGAGTGATTTTTTCCATCCCAAGCTGCAGGCTGTTGAGGCCTTGGCGCCGTATCGGCTGCGCACGACCTGGACCACGGGCGAGGTGCTGGACGTCAATATCGAGGCAGTGTTGCGTGGCATCCCCGCCCTGACCAGCCTGCTCGATCCACAGGTCTTCAGTAAGGTGCACCTCGCCGAGTGGGGCCATGGCATTGAATGGTTTGATGCGGAGCTGGGCGCGGACAATGTCTATGCTTGGGCTAAGGAGCAAGCCGGTGAAGTGAGCCACCAGATGTTCGACACTTGGATGCATCGCAACGGGCTGTCGCTGAATACGGCTGCCGATGCCCTGGGCATTAGTCGCCGCATGGTGAGCTATTACCGAACGGCGCAGAAGGCCATCCCTCGCGCGATCTGGCTGGCCTGTCTTGGCTGGGAAGCAACCCGGCCAAAGCCTAAGACCCTGCCGCGTGCATTGCCAACCGCCAAGGAGTACGCGTTGGCTCACGCGTGATGTGGAAAAGATGGCTAAGAAATATCTCAGTGAAGCTTTTGCTGTCGTTCAGATTCGCAAGATAGTCACGGTACATTCAAGGTGGTGAACGCTTCCATCAGCCGATCCCCAGCAAGTTCGGCTTGGCTGAGTAGCTGATCCCAGTCGTCAGGCGGGTGGCCGCTCTCGAGCATCTTTCGAAAGACGCGGTAGGTGTCATGTATGCGTCCGGCGAACCCATCTTGAGTCCACCTGATGAAGCTGGCATCGTGTACACGATTGGAGGATCGTGGAGACGATGGAACAGTTTTCAAACGCTGGCCGGCCTCGCCGGCGTGAATACAG
>Ga0222712_10001839_pt1 | contig 25357 bp, 26 predicted proteins | sample C33_657DmetaG_FD_165043 | JGI IMG/M metagenome (GOLD analysis project Ga0222712, IMG submission 165043) | Estuarine water microbial communities from San Francisco Bay, California, United States - C33_657D | ecosystem: Environmental > Aquatic > Marine > Unclassified | place: USA: California... | reverse complement strand
CAGTCTCTGTCATCGGCGCCATGCGCTCAATCGGAAGCGATACCAATTTGGCGTCGTTGCGATAGGAAAGGGTCGATTAACCCTGAAAGCGGCGATGTTTTCGCACCTTGGTCAAAATCATGTCCTGTCATTCTGGCATCGAAAGTTGGGTGCCGCCCCTAAAGTTCTGCACCGAACAGTCCAGCCTGAGAGGCTGGGGCGTCCGGTCGCGAGTCGGAAAAGCCCGAAAGAGTGATCCCCAGCAACCGCACGCCCTGCGGCAGCGGCATCAGTCCGTTTAGCAGGAGGGCCACAATGTCGCGGATGGTCTCAGCATCGCTGACCGGGCGGGAAACGGTGCGGCTGCGGGTAACGGTGCGAAAATCGGCATAGCGGAGTTTGAGTGTGACCGTTTTTCCCGCAAGATCGCGACGGCTGCAGTGGCGCGAGACTGTTTCGATAACCTCATGTAGTTCGGCCATGCACGCTTCATAGGTCGTCAGGTCGCTTCTGAAGGTTGTTTCGCTCCCAATGGATTTGCGTTCCTGATTGGGATTGACCGGTCGGTTATCGATGCCGCGCGCTGCCCAATAGTAATAATGGCCTGCTTTGCCGAACTTGAGTTGCAGGAAATCAAGACTGCGGCTGCGCAAATCTTCTCCGGTGATGATGCCATAGCCTTCCATTTTCGCCGCTGTGGCGGGGCCAACCCCATGGAATTTGCGCACCGGCAGCGCGGCCACAAAGTCCGCGCCCTGTGCAGGTTTGATGACATAGAGCCCGTCGGGCTTGTCCATGTCTGAGGCGATTTTGGCGAGGAACTTGTTGTAAGACACGCCGGCCGATGCCGTGAGGGACGTCTTTGTTTTGATCTGGGCGCGAATCGCCTCTGCAATGCGTGTGGCGGATGGCTCCCCCTTCAGGTTTTCAGTGACGTCCAGATAGGCTTCATCGAGGCTCAATGGTTGGACGAGGGGCGTCCAAGACAGGAAAATGTCGCGGATCTGGCCAGACACGTGCCGATAGACGTCAAAGCGAGGGGGCACGAAGATCAGGTCTGGGCAGAGCCGCCGTGCGCGCGCTGAGGGCATGGCAGAGCGGACGCCGAAGGTGCGGGCTTCATAACTTGCCGCCGCAACAACCCCCCGGGCGCCACCGCCCCCGACCGCAACAGGCTTTCCGCGAAGTTCTGGCGCATCACGCTGCTCGACCGACGCAAAAAAGGCGTCCATGTCGATATGGATCACCTTTCGGATGTGCGCCTCTTCCATTCTTGCCGCCGGTTCAATCGTTCCTTTTATGTTCCCTATCGCGATTGCAATGGGTCGTCAAAGGGATAGGCGGAAACGGAGTTAGGCGTTGGTGTCGGCTGCAGGGTTTGCACGGACGATATGGTCAAGCACGGCGGAGTGGAGTGCCGGGCGGAACGCCATGCCGGCCTCGCCGTCTTTTGCCCAGACCATCTCTGCGTCGAAAGAATTGTAGTTGCCAAAGGACAAGAGGAGATATCCGCAGCGGGGGGCGGCGGCGGTATAACGCACGCGGCAGCCCGCCGACGTGATATCGATCACTTCAGCGTCCATTTTGAGGCCGTTGGTCCAGCGCAGCTTGCACGGCATCGATACCGGCCAACGCGGTTCCCTGCGCTCTTCAGTAATCGGACAGGTCGTAGACATTCGAACCCCCAATGTTCGCAGAACCCTTTAGAACCAATTTGGATTAAGAAAGCGTGATTATGGAGGTTTTAATTGTGCGTGACGGCCAAAAAAAGATCGCTGCGTGCGCCCAAATGGCGGGCGGGTGAGACTCCGCTTGCCGTTGGCGGCGCTGCCGACTATAGAAGCGTCGTCTTCTCGACATCGTTATAAATGTTGAGGTCGGAACCAACCGGTTCCGGCGCCGAGACTGCATTGTTTTTTACACGACCAAATTGACGGAGACCTGATGGCGGATATCGCCGCACTGACAGCACTCATAGAACCTCTGGCGGAAGCCCAGGGGTTGCGGCTGGTGCGCGTCAAGATGTTCGGCGGCACGACCGACCCCACGCTGCAGGTGATGGCCGAACGGCCCGACACGCGCCAGCTGGTCATCGAGGACTGCGCCGCTCTGTCACGTGCCATATCCGACTTATTCGATGAGCTTGATCCCATTGAGGAGGCTTATCGGCTGGAAGTCAGCTCGCCGGGCATTGACCGTCCGCTCACCCGGTTGGAAGATTATGCCGATTGGAAGGGCTTTGATGCCCGCGTGCGGATTCCAGACGGTTTTGAAGGCCGCAAGCAGGTCGAAGGCCGTCTTTGCGAGCTGGAAAATGATGTGATTGTCATGATCACGTCGAAAACGCGCGAAACAGTGCGCATACCCTATTCCGTGATCGGTACCGGCAAATTGTTGCTGACCGATGCGCTCATCAAAGCCACCGCGCCGCTCTCTTCCGAGGGTGCGGACGTCATTTCTGTGGAAAGGTAAGACCCATGTCCAACGCCGTCTCTGCCAATAAGGCTGAGCTTCTTGCTATTGCCGACGCGGTTGCCCGCGAAAAGCTGATCGACAAGGCGATCGTGCTTGAGGCGATGGAAGACGCCATCCAGCGTGCCGCCCGCGCACGTTATGGTGCTGAAAATGACATCCGCGCGAAGATCGATTCGACGTCGGGCGACATGCGTTTGTGGCGCGTCGTTGAAGTCGTCGAAGAAGTGGATGACTATTTCAAGCAGGTCAGCCTGAAGGATGGCCAGAAGCTGCAGCCGGGCGCCGCGCTGGGTGACTTCATTGTCGACCCGCTGCCTCCGATCGAGTTCGGCCGTATTGCGGCTCAGGCCGCCAAGCAGGTGATCTTCCAGAAGGTCCGCGATGCTGAGCGTGAACGTCAGTTTGAAGAGTTTAAGGACCGCGCGGGTGAGATCATCACCGGCGTCGTCAAGCGTGTCGAGTTCGGCCATGTCGTGGTTGATCTTGGCCGTGCCGAAGGCGTTATCCGCCGCGATCAGCAGATCCCGCGCGAAGTGCTCCGCATCAATGACCGCGTCCGCGCGCTCATCTTCAACGTCCGTCGTGAAAACCGTGGACCCCAGATTTTCCTGAGCCGCGCGCATCCTGATTTCATGCGCAAGCTGTTCGCGCAGGAAGTGCCGGAAATTTACGACGGCGTCATCGAGATCAAGGCTTGCGCCCGCGATCCCGGAAGCCGCGCCAAGATTGGCGTCATCAGCCATGACGGTTCCATCGATCCGGTCGGCGCCTGCGTCGGCATGAAGGGCAGCCGCGTTCAGGCGGTTGTGCAGGAACTTCAGGGCGAAAAGATCGACATCATTCCTTGGTCGACCGACATGGCGACCTTTGTTGTGAACGCGCTCCAGCCCGCCACCGTCAGCCGCGTGCTGATCGATGAGGAAGAAGAGCGCATCGAAGTCGTCGTGCCTGACGATCAGCTCTCCCTCGCCATCGGCCGTCGCGGCCAGAATGTGCGTCTTGCCTCGATCCTGACGGCCTCGGCCATCGACATCATGACCGAGACGGATTCGAGCGAGAAGCGTCAGCGCGAATTCATCGAGAAGTCGGAAATGTTCCAGCAGGAACTCGACGTTGACGAAACGCTCGCCCAGCTGCTGGTCGCCGAAGGCTTCAGCACGATGGAAGAAATCGCTTACGTCCAGCCGGATGAAATCGCCTCCATCGAAGGTCTGGACGATGAAATCGCGTCCGAACTTCAGGAGCGTGCGCAGGAATCGCTGGATCGCCGCGAAGTCGCCAACCGTGAGGCGCGTCAGGCTCTGGGCGTTGAAGACGCTCTGGCCGAGCTGCCGCATCTCACCGAAGCGATGCTCGTCACGCTCGGTAAGGCCGGCATCAAGACGCTCGACGATCTGGCTGATCTTGCCACCGACGAACTGGTCGAGCGCAAGCGTCGCGATGAAGGTCGCCGTAACCGCACCAACACCACTGAAGCCCGCGGCGGCGTGCTTTCAGATTATGCCCTGTCGGAAGAGCAAGGCAACGAGATCATCATGGCAGCCCGTGCACACTGGTTCGCCGACGAGGAGACCGCCGATGCGGGAACCTCAGCATGAACCAGAACGTCGTTGCATAATTACAGGTGAACGGGGTCCGAAGTCGGGCCTCATTCGCCTCGCGGTCGGGCCTGACAATGTTGTCGCGCCCGACGTCCGCGCGCGCGCTCCGGGCCGGGGCGCGTGGATTGGTGTTGACCGTCCCACGCTCGAAGAGGCGATCGCCAAGGGCAAGCTTAAAGGCGCCCTTGCGCGTGCTTTTAAAACGGGCGGTGTGACGGCGCCTGATGATCTGCCGGACCTTATCGAAGCGGCCTTGGCGCGCACTGCGCTGGACCGGCTGGGACTGGAATCTCGGGCGGGTATGCTGTTGACCGGGTCGGACCGGATTGCGGAAGCGGCGCGGGCCGGCAAGGTCCGGCTACTCATCCATGCCGAAGATGCGGGAACCGATGGCAACCGAAAGCTTGATCAGGCTTGGCGGGTCGGCTCCGACAGCGAGGGCAGTGGCCAAGCGGGACTGGTAATTACGGCCGGACGCGCTATGTTAAGTCAAGCCTTGGGCCGCGAAAACGTTGTCCATATTGCCGTAACAGACAAGCTGGCAGCCGGTCGTGTCGGGCAAGCGGTAGACCGCTGGCACCATTTTATAGGACGCCAAACTCTCGATGGCCTTGCGCAAAATGCGCCTGAGGTCCACGGGGGCGCGGCGCATGTTGATTTGATTGAAGGACGCGAGAAAAGCGAATGAGCGACTCTAACGACAAACCGAAGCTGGGCATGCGCGCACCGCTGGGTATCAAGCGGACGGTTGAAACCGGCCAGGTGAAGCAGAGCTTTAGCCACGGGCGGTCGAACACCGTTGTGGTCGAAGTGAAGCGCCGTCGCGTCATCGGGAAGCCCGGTGAGGCCGAAGTCGCCGAAACGCCCGCCGTCGCTGAAGCGCCTGTTGTGGCTGAAGCACCCGCGCCCGCGCCGGTCGTTGCCGCGCCGCCACCGCCGCCGCCCGCACCGAAGGCTTATGAGCCGCCGCTTTCCCGTCAGGAAATGCAGGCCAAGCTGCTGCGTGAGGCAGAAGAAGCGCGTCTGTCGATGCTGGAAGAAGCCCGCCGCCGTGAAGATATTCAACGGCGCGAATCCAGCGAAGATGAAAAGCGTCGCGCTGAAGATAATCGTAGGGCCGAAGAAGCTGCTGCTGAGGCGGCCCGCGTTCTGGCGGAAGAAGAAGCCCGTCAGGCAGCCCTTGCCGCCGAGCGTGCGGCCAATGCGCCCGCCGCTCCAGCGCCTACAGTCCCCATTGGCGATGATGATGATCGTGGCGCCCGTCGCCCCGGTGGTGCGCCTGCGCGTCCCAACCGTGGCCGTGTCGTCGATGACCGCCGCCAACATGGCAAGCTGACCGTAACGCGCGCTCTGGGCGACGACGGTGACGTCCGTGCCCGCTCGCTGGCCGCCCTTCGCCGTTCACGTGAAAAGGACAAGCGTGCCCATCAGGCAGGTCCGTCCGTCAAGCAGGTCCGTGACGTGCAGGTTCCGGAAGCGATCACCGTTCAGGAACTCGCCATCCGTATGGCCGAACGTGGTGCGGACCTTGTGAAGGCACTGTTTAAGATGGGCATGCCCGTCACGCTGACGCAGACCATTGATCAGGACACCGCGGAACTGTTGGTCACTGAATTTGGCCACAACATCGTCCGCGTGTCAGATGCTGACATCGATATCGTCAATGATGAAGACGTGGATGCACCCGAAACATTGCAGACGCGTCCACCGGTCGTTGCGATCATGGGCCATGTTGACCACGGCAAGACCTCACTGCTCGATGCCCTGCGTGGCACCGACGTCGTGTCGGGTGAAGCCGGTGGCATCACCCAGCATATCGGCGCTTATCAGCTGACGATGAAGGATAAGTCGAAGATCACCTTCCTCGACACGCCGGGCCACGAAGCCTTTACCGAAATGCGCGCCCGTGGCGCCAACGTGACCGATATCGTCGTAATCGCGGTCGCCGCTGATGACGGCCCCAAGCCGCAGACGGTGGAAGCGATCAACCATGTGAAGGCCGCCGGCGTTCCTATGATCATCGCCATCACCAAGTGCGACAAGCATGAAGCCAATGCCCAAAAGGTGCGCGAGCAGCTGTTGCAATATGACGTGGTCGTCGAAGCCATGTCGGGTGACGTGCAGGACGTTGAAGTCTCGGCCAAGGCCAAGACGGGGCTTGATGACCTGATTGAGAAAATCCAGCTTTTGGCTGAAATCTCTGAACTCAAGGCCAATCCTGACCGTACTGCTGAAGGCAAGGTGATCGAAGCCAAGCTCGACAAGGGCAAGGGTCCGGTTGCGACGATCCTCGTTCAGCGTGGCACGCTTAAGACCGGCGACATCTTCGTCGTTGGCGCTGAAAGCGGTCGCGTTCGTGCGATGACGAACGACAAGGGCATGCAGATCAAGGAAGCTGGCCCGTCCATGCCGGTCGAAGTGCTTGGCCTGACGGGCGTTCCGCAGGCGGGTGATACGCTGACCGTCGTTGAAAGCGAAGCACGTGCCCGTGAAGTCGCGGCTTATCGTGCCGAAGTCGCCACGCGCAAGCGGACCGGCTCCGGCCCGGCCTCACTGGAATCGATGTTCTCCGCGCTCAAGGAAAAGCAGGCGCAGGAATATCCGCTGGTCATCAAGGCCGATGTGCAGGGCACCGTGGAAGCGATTGTCGGCAGCCTCGCCAAGATCCCGAACGAAGACATCAAGGCCCGCGTGCTGCACGCAGGCGTTGGCGGTATCACCGAAAGCGACGTCACATTGGCGCGCGCATCGGGTGCGCCGATCATCGGCTTCAACGTCCGTGCCAATGCCAAGGCCCGCGAAATCGCCGAACGCAATGGCGTTGCGCTGAAATATTACGACGTGATCTACGATCTGCTCGACGATATCCGTGCAGGCATGGCCGGGCAGCTTGGCCCCGAATATTTCGAAACGGTCGTTGGCCGCGCCGAAATCAAGGACGTCTTCCCCGCAGGCAAGCATGGCAAGGCAGCCGGTATCCTTGTGGTCGATGGCTTCATCCGCAAGGCGCTGCGCGCGCGCATCACCCGCGACGATGTCATCATCTACAACGGGGCGATTTCTTCGCTGCGTCGCTTCAAGGACGATGTGCCCGAAGTTCGTGCCGGTCTGGAATGTGGTGTGACGTTTGAATCGCACACCGACATCAAGGCAGGCGACTACCTCGAAACCTTCGAGGTCGAAGAACGCGAACGCACGATTTGAGCGGGGATACGCCTGTTCAGCGTATTCGAATAGCTGGGAACGATTATGTTCTCATGCTTGAGGATGAGTATCACGCGCTGGCAAATGCCGCGACTGCGCTGTCTAAGAGCTTCAAGAGTCCTTCGGCTATTGGAGAGGTCAAAGAAGGCACGCCCATTTTCTCGGGTGAGGAAAGTAAGTTGCGCACTTGGAGGAAGTTTAGGGGTTTGACCCAAAAGGAACTCGCTTCTCGCGTGGGTGCAGCACATTCATACATCGCGCAGATCGAGAACGGCACGAGGATTGGAAAGCCGGCTTTGTGGCGGTCCATCGCTGACACTCTCAATGTCACCATAGACGAAATATTGCCCGACCTATGACCAATACTGACGAAACCCGGTCTGTCCGCGTCCTCCGCGTGGGGGAGCAGGTCCGCCACGTGCTTTCCGAAATCCTGATGCGCGGCGACGTGCATGATGAGTTGCTGGCAAAGCACCCCGTCTCCGTCACCGAAGTGCGCATGTCGCCCGATCTGCGGCACGCCACAGTGTTCATCAAGCCGCTGCTCGGCAAGGATGAGGCAGCTGTGCTGAAGGCGCTGCGGACCAACACGGCGTATCTCCAGCGCGAAGTGGCGTCGCGCGTGCAGCAGAAATATGCGGCCAAGCTGAAGTTCTTAGCGGACGAGAGCTTTGATGAAGGCACCCATATCGACACCTTGCTGCGCGCGCCCAAGGTGGCGCAGGACCTGACCAGCGACGAGTAATGGCCAAGCTCTATTTCTATTATGCCAGCATGAATGCGGGGAAATCGACCACGCTGCTGCAGGCCGATTTCAACTATCGCGAACGCGGCATGGAGACAATGCTGTGGACTGCGGCGCTGGATGACCGCTACGATACCGGCGTCATCACCAGCCGCATCGGGCTGCAGGCAGATGCGCACAAGTTCTCGCCCGATACGGATCTTTGGGCCGAAGTGACCGCTGAGAACGCAACCCGGCCCATTGCCTGCCTGTTGCTGGATGAAGCGCAGTTTCTCACACGCGATCAGGTTCTTCAACTCGCACGGCTGGCCGATGAGGCGAACATTCCCGTCGTTGCCTATGGCCTGCGCACCGATTTTCAGGCGGAACTGTTTCCGGGGTCTGCCGCACTGCTTGGCATCGCCGACACGTTGGTTGAACTGAAGGCCGTGTGCGAGTGCGGGCGCAAGGCGACCATGAACCTGCGCGTCGATGCGGCGGGCAACGCCGTCAAAGAAGGTGCACAGACGGAAATTGGCGGCAATGACCGCTATGTCGCGCTGTGCCGCAAGCATTTCATGGAAAAGGTCCGTGGCTGAGGCGCCTGACGCGCTCCATGGCTGGATCGTCATCGACAAGCCGCTCGGCATGGGGTCCACCAATGTCGTCTCTTGGGTGAAGCGCGCGCTGCGCGAAGGCGGCTATGCCAAGGTCAAGGTTGGCCATGGCGGCACACTTGATCCGCTGGCGACCGGCATCTTGCCTGTTGCACTGGGTGAGGCGACCAAACTTGCCGGGCGGATGCTCGATGCGTCGAAGGTTTATGACTTCACCATCACCTTTGGCACCCAGACCGATAGCCTCGATTTGGAGGGTCAGGTCATTGCACAGAGCGATGTCCGGCCGACTTTGGCGGCGGTTGATGCTGTCCTTCCCAAGTTCACCGGGCCGATCACGCAAATCCCGCCCGCCTTCTCGGCGCTGAAGGTGGACGGCAAACGGGCTTATGATCTTGCGCGGGCGGGCGAAGACGTGGTCCTCGCTGGGCGGGATGTTGTGATCCATGGGCTCCAAATTCATGAGCCCCTCCCCTTCAGGGGAGGGGTCTGGGGTGGGGAAGTAGGGACGCCATCTCAGGCGGGAAGCCCCCACCCCAACCCCTCCCCTGAAGGGGAGGGGCTTGTTGAGAGCATCACCCTCACAGCCCAAGTCTCCAAAGGCACCTACATCCGCAGCCTTGCCCGCGACATCGCGCTGGAACTCGGAACCGTAGGCCATGTCACCATGCTCCGCCGCGTTAAGGCGGGGCCATTCGGGCTGGATGGCGCGATTTCGCTGGACAAACTGGACGAAAACGCTAAGGCACGCACCCTTGGCGGCCTTGTGTTGCCATTGAGAACAGCGCTGGACGACATCCCGGCGCTTGCTCTCGAAGCCGGTCAGGCCGCAGCGCTCCGTCAGGGGCGTGTTCTGTCCGGGGTTGCCGCACCCAACGGCCTTCATCTTGCAACGCTGGCCGAAGTGCCTGTCGCGCTGGTGGATGTGCAACAGGGCACCGTCACGGTGGAACGCGGCTTCAACCTCTAAAAGCCCGATGTCGAAGGAACTGAAGACATGACGATTACCACTGAGCGCAAGGCTGCCCTCATCAAGGAACACGCCCGCACCGAAGGCGACACGGGGTCCCCCGAAGTCCAGGTTGCGATCCTGACCGAGCGCATCATCAACCTGACCGAGCACTTCAAGACGCACGCGAAGGATAACCATTCGCGTCGCGGCCTGCTGACGCTGGTCAACACCCGCCGTTCGCTGCTCAGCTATCTGAAGAAGATTGATCAGCAGCGCTATCTGGCGCTCATCGCGAAGCTCGGCCTTCGCAAGTAATTGGAAGGGCGCCTCCGGGCGCCCTTTTGACATCCGGAAGACTTTTCCGGAGTTTATTCCGGCCTGCCGTAATTCGGTGACAGGTGCGGTTGCGCGGACCAGATGTCCGCATTTGAAGGAAGCCGGCAGGCATAGGGCCGCCGGTTTGAAGGAAAAATGATGTTCAACACGAAAACTGTATCCATCGAGTGGGGCGGACAAACCCTGACACTCGAAACGGGCAAGGTTGCCCGTCAAGCCGACGGCGCGGTCATCGCGACCCTTGGCGAAACTGTTGTCCTGTGCGCCGTTACGGCCGCAAAGAAGGTGAAGGAAGGGCAGGACTTCTTCCCGCTCACCGTCAACTATCAGGAAAAATATTCGGCTGCCGGCCGTATTCCCGGTGGCTTCTTCAAGCGTGAACGTGGCGCGACAGAAAAGGAAACGCTGGTTTCCCGCCTGATCGACCGTCCGATCCGCCCGCTGTTCCCAGAAGGTTTCTACAACGAAATCAACTGCATCGCGCAGGTGCTTTCCTATGATGGGGAAAATGAGCCTGACATTCTGGCGATGGTCGCTGCCTCGGCTGCGATGACGCTGTCGGGCGTGCCTTTCATGGGCCCTATCGGCTGCGCACGCGTGACCTATCTCAATGGCGAATACATCCTGAACCCGACCGACGAACAGGTTGCCGAAGGTGATCTCGATCTCGTTGTCGCTGCAACCTACGACGCCGTGATGATGGTGGAATCCGAAGCCAATGAGCTTTCGGAAGAAATCATGCTCGGTGCCGTTCTGTTTGCGCATGATGGCTGCCGTGAAGTTGTGAAGGCCATCGTGAAGCTGGCTGAACAGGCCGCTAAGGAGCCTTGGGACATGCCAGCTCAGGCCGATCTCGGCGCTGCCAAGGACAAGCTCAAGAAGCTGATCGGCAAGGACATTGCCGCAGCCTACAAGCTGACCGACAAGTCGGCCCGTGCCAACGCGCTCAACGAAGCACGTGGCAAGGCCAAGGAAGCTTTCGCTGACGCCACTCCGCAGGACCAGATGGCCGCGCAGAAGCTGATGAAGAAGCTGGAAGCAGAAATTGTCCGTGGCGCCATCCTGAAGGACGGCACCCGCATCGACGGCCGCACCACCACGCAGATCCGTCCCATCGTCGGTGAAACGCACTTCCTGCCGCGCGCGCATGGCTCTGCCCTGTTCACGCGTGGGGAAACCCAGACGATCGCCACCTGCACCTTGGGCACCAAGGACGCAGAACAGATGATCGATGGTCTTGGTGGCCTGCGCTACGAAAACTTCATGCTGCACTACAACTTCCCGCCCTATTCGGTCGGTGAAGTCGGCCGCTTCGGCGCGCCGGGTCGTCGTGAAATCGGTCATGGTAAGCTCGCTTGGCGCGCGCTGCACCCCGTCCTGCCGACCAAGGAAGAGTTCCCCTATACGATCCGTCTGACCAGCGACATCACCGAGTCCAACGGCTCGTCGTCGATGGCGTCGGTCTGCGGTGGGTCGCTTGCGATGATGGATGCCGGTGTGCCGATCAAGCGCCCCGTCTCCGGTATCGCCATGGGCCTTATCCTCGAAGGCAAGGACTTCGCGATCCTGTCCGACATTCTGGGTGATGAAGATCATCTGGGCGACATGGACTTCAAGGTCGCCGGTACGTCCGAAGGCATCACCACGATGCAGATGGACATCAAGATTGCCGGCATCACGAAGGAGATCTTCGAAAAGGCTCTGGCTCAGGCGAAGGAAGGCCGTGCGCATATCCTTGGCGAGATGGCCAAGGCGTTGAACGAAGTCCGCAGCGAACTTTCGGCACATGCTCCGCGCATCGAAACGATCACGATCGACAAGTCGAAGATCCGCGACATCATCGGTACGGGCGGCAAGGTCATCCGCGAAATCGTCGCCACCACGGGCGCCAAGGTCGACATTGATGATGAAGGCGTGATCAAGATCTCGTCGTCGGACATCGATCAGATCGAAGCCGCCAAGAAGTGGATCCTCGGCATCGTCGAGGAAGCCGAAGTCGGCAAGATCTATGACGGCAAGGTCGTCAACATCGTTGATTTCGGTGCTTTCGTGAACTTCATGGGTGGCAAGGACGGTCTCGTCCACGTGTCCGAAATGCGCAACGAACGCGTCGAAAAGCCGACTGATGTCGTTTCCGAAGGCCAGGCCGTGAAGGTCAAGGTTCTCGAAATCGATCCGCGCGGCAAGGTGCGCCTGTCGATGCGCGTCGTCGATCAGGAAACCGGTGCCGAACTCGAAGACACCCGTCCGGCACGCGAGCCGCGTGAACCGCGCGGTGATCGTGGCGACCGTGGGGATCGTGGTCCCCGTCGTGACGGCGGTGGCGGTGATCGCAAGCGTGGCCCCGGTGGCGGACGCGGCGGTGATCGTGGCCCACGTCGGGAAAGCTCGGAAGGCAATGAAGGGGGCAACCCCGATCACATGCCTGCGTTCCTGAAGAGCGACGACTGATCGTCTGCGCTTTTCAAACAACGAACACAAAGAGGGGTCGCAGAAATGCGGCCCCTTTTTTGTGGGGTTCGCGCGTTCGGTACTCCGGCGTAGGCCGGAGTCCAGGGGGGAAGGGCTCCGTGCTTTGTCACCCCTAGGCTCCGGCCTGCGCCGGAGCACGTGCTCAGTCTAAACTACCCTCAATCCAGCGCGACAGGCTCCACCGCGGGTTTGCGGGCACGGTGCAAAGCATCAATGCTGAAGATCGCAATCGCGGTCCAGATCAGTGCGAAGCAGGCGAGGCGGGCGGCGTTGATCGGTTCGTGCCACAAAAAGATGCTGAGGAAGAACACGATCGTCGGCGACATATACTGGACGAAGCCAAGCGCGGTGTAGCTCATGCGTCGGGCCGCAGTCGCAAACATCAGGAGCGGAATTGCAGTGATGAGGCCGCTGCCCATCAGGAGAAGGTTGGTGTCGGTTGAACTGCCAAAGCCGCCTTCGGTCGCCAGCCCACCGGCGAGCGCCAGACAGGCAAGCGGGGCAAGCAAAGTGACTTCCACCGCGAGCCCCGGCACAGCCGATACAGGTGCCATCTTGCGGACGAGGCCATAGCTCCCGAAGCTGAGCGCCAGTGTCAGGCTGATCCAAATGGCGCCGGGTTCTTGAAATAGCATGATGCCAACGCCGGTGGCCGCCACGCCCACGGCGAGCGCCTGTGGACGGTTCAGCCGTTCCTTCAACACGATGCGCCCCAGCAGCACGTTGACGAGCGGGTTGAGGTAATAGCCCAGACTTGTCGCCAGCACCTGCTGGTGCATCACTGCCCACATATAGACAGTCCAGTTGATCGAAATGAGCGCCGAACTTAGCAGCATGACGCCCAAAAGGCGCGGCTGAGTCATCGCGGCCCGATAGTCGTTCCATTGCTTGAGGCCGAACACGCAGGCCAGCGCCACAGGCAGCGACCACAGGATGCGATGCGCCAGCACTTCAAAGGCGGACAGCGCACCAAGAAGCTTGATGTAGATCGGCATCGCCCCCCAGATGGCGTACGCACCGAGTGCAAAGGGCAGGCCACTTTTCGGGGTGGAGGCGGAGGATGTCATCAGCGGGCCATGGGCGGGCAGTGTGGCAGCGTCAAGGCGGTGGGATGGCAAGGCAATCGGTTGGCAATGACGCAGGAGGCTGTTTTTTTCACTTTCCTAAAATGGGGGAGACGGGGCATGATCAGCGATATGAAGAATCTGGCTGTCTTATTTGCTCCCGCGGCTCGGCTGGCTGGCGCGCGAAAAGGGATGCACCCTTTTTGGCACATCATGGGCCTTTGCCTTTTGAAGGCTGCGATGCTTGCCGCACTGGTGATGGCCTTTGCCCCTGCGGATGCTGCGCAGCGCAAGGCGGCGGCGCGCCCCGTCGCGCCCCAGCCGGTCGATACCGCGCCCAAGGTGCGGGTCATCCTTGCAACATCGCAGGGCAACATCACTGTCGAGGTGGACCGGGAGCACGCCCCCCTGACTGCCGCCAACTTCCTGCGCTATGTTGACCAGCGCCGCTTTGACGGCACCGTCTTCTACCGCGCGATGCGGCTGGGCACGGACGAGGCGGGCAATGGGCAGGGCCTTATCCAGGGTGGCACGCAGAATGACCCCAAGCGCATCCTGAAGCCCGTCGCGCACGAACCGACAACCACGACCGGCCTCAAGCATCTCACCGGGGCGCTTTCCATGGCGCGCTGGGCACCCGGCACGGCGACAGGGGATTTTTCGATCCTTGTCAGTCCGCTGCCGGCGCTGGATGCCGATCCCTCGCAGCCCGACGACAATACCGGCTATGCTGTCTTTGGCTATGTGGTGGATGGGATGGATGTTGTCCGGAAAATCCATGCAGCCCCGACGTCTCCCACGCTCGGTGAGGGGCATATGAAGGGACAGATGCTGGCGCCGCCGATCAAAATTCTGACGGCGCGGCGGGCACCGAGTGTGCAGACGCAACCGGTTCTGCCAACCGCTCCCATCCGGTAACCTTTGATATTTATCACGATTTGGCGACGCCTTTTGGATTTCCTGCTTTGCTGATCTGAAAAATGACACTACCGTTTCGGAACGATTAATATTCGATGTGGTTATGAGTGCGGGCATTGGTGCGGGATGTCCCGCGCATAGCTCGTCAGGGGGTAAAAGTGCTCGGTAGCGTAGCAGCATCTAAGGCCGCAAAAGCGGCCGCTTTGTGCATCTGTCCGATTGTCGGGACGGCGGTTGTGACCACGCAGGTTCCCGCTGTTCGGAAGGCAGTCCACTCCGCAACGGCCCCTAAGGAGGCCAAGCAGCCGAAGCGGGCCCGCCTCGCGCTCCGCAAGCCCGTCCAACAGACGGCGCAGGCGGTTCCGGTCTGTGCGGACCCTATTCCGGTGGTGCTCGGGACTCAGCCAATCAAGGTGAGCGCAGCAGAGGCTGAACCCGTCAAGATCTCTCTGGATGAGCCATCCGTCCCGTCGAAGCCGCAACTGTCCGCCTTGTCGTCAGGCCCTGCTTATGCGTTCCGACCGTTGGCCAGCGTACCGGAGCCCGCGGCCTGGGCGCAGATGCTGGGCGGTTTCGCTATTGTCGGCGCGACAATCCGCTATGCGCGCAAGTCGCGTCCGGCACCGACAGGTCCGCGCCAAGCCTGACGTAACGTCATCCGATCCGCCATTGCATTTGCCCCAAAGGCGCTGCAAACGGCCGGTCATGACTGATCCTCAGCAACTTGTTTCCGACCTAACCTCGCTCCTCACCGTTCAGCGCATGGGCGATGGCTGGTATCTCGGCAAGCGCAAGCCCGGCGGTGTCGGCCGCGTATTTGGCGGGCAGGTGATTGCGCAGGCCCTGATGGCCGCGCAGGACACTGTCGCGCCGGACCGGATCGCCCATTCGCTGCACGCCTATTTCATGCGGGCCGGCAGCGAAGATTTTGAAATCACCTATCGGGTAGAACGCGACTTTGACGGCGGCAGTTTTTCGACCCGCCGTGTAATCGCGCTCCAGCAGGACAAACCAATCCTCAACCTTGCCTGCTCCTTCCAGAAGCTGGAAGAAAGCTACGAGCATCAGGACGCGATGCCGGACGTGGTCGGGCCGGAAAATCTGGCCAACGAAACTGAACTTCGTCAGCGCTTTGCGGAAACTATACCGGCTGAATCGCGTGAACGGTTCACCCAGCCGCGCCCCATTGAGTATCGTCCCGTTGATCCGCGCGACTGGCTCGGCATCGAAAAGCGCGACCCGGCGGTACAGAGCATCTGGTTCCGTCTCGCGGCGCCGATTGACGATGCACCCGCCATGCACCGCGCCATTCTGGCCTATGCCAGTGACAGCTATCTGCTGGGCACCAGCACGCTTCCGCACGGCGTGACATGGGTGACGCCGGGCTTCATGTCCGCCAGCCTCGACCATGCTGTGTGGATTCACGACGATGTGAACGTGAATGACTGGCTGCTTTATCATTGCGACAGCCCTTGGGCTGCGCGCGGTCGTGGCTTCAATCGCGGGTCGATCTATACCCGTGACGGTCGGCTTGTGGCCACTTGTGCACAAGAAGGTTTGATCCGTCGGCCCAAAGCAGGCTGATGTGATTCCCAAGCGGGCTGCAATCGTCTAGGCGCGACCCATGGCTGATGTGATCGACCCGCCCGCAGGCTCTGACGACCCGTTCGACTCGATTGTCGATGCGCCGTTCGATGCCGCGCTGTCGGAACGCTATCTGGTCTATGCGCTGTCGACCATTACGGCGCGCTCGCTCCCGGATCTGCGCGATGGTTTAAAGCCAGTTCACCGCCGCCTGCTCTGGGCGATGCGCCAGCTGAAGCTTGATCCAACAGGCGGCTATAAGAAATCCGCCCGCGTCGTTGGCGACGTCATCGGTAAATACCACCCGCACGGCGATGCCAGCGTTTATGACGCGATGGTCCGCCTCGCCCAGAGTTTCTCGCTCCGCTATCCGCTGGTCGACGGTCAGGGAAACTTCGGGAATATCGACGGCGATAACGCCGCTGCCTACCGCTATACCGAAGCCCGCATGACGCCCGCTGCCATCGAACTGATGGCTGGGCTGGATGATGGCACGGTCGATTATCGCCCGACCTATAATGGCGAGGATGAAGAGCCGGAGATTTTCCCCGGTCTGTTCCCGAACCTGCTCGCCAATGGCGCGTCGGGAATCGCTGTCGGCATGGCGACAAGCATTCCGCCGCAGAACGTGGCTGAAGTTATCGATGCCGCCGTGCATGTGATCGACAACCCCAAATGCGAGCCCATCGAACTGATGGAATTCGTAAAGGGTCCAGACTTTCCGACCGGCGGCCAGCTGGTCGACAGCCCGGCGGCCATTGCGGAAGCCTATGCGACAGGCCGCGGCTCGTTCCGTGTCCGGGCGCGCTGGTCAGTCGAAGATCTGGGCCGCGGGACCTGGGTGATCGTCGTCACTGAAATCCCGTATCAGGTCCAGAAGGGCAAGCTGATCGAAGCGATTGCCCAGATCGTGAATGACAAGAAGCTGCCGATCCTCGCCGATGTGCGGGACGAATCGGCGGAGGAAATCCGGCTGGTCATCGAACCGCGCAGCCGGACGGTTGATCCGGACGTGCTGATGGAAAGCCTGTTCCGGATGACCGATCTGGAAAACAAGTTTCCGCTCAACCTGAACGTGCTTGGGGCAGACCGCACGCCGCGCGTCATGGGGTTGAAGTCGGTGCTGGTCGCCTGGCTCGACCATCAGATTGAGGTGCTGATCCGCCGGTCGCAGCACCGGCTGGGCAAGATTGATGACCGGTTGGAACTGCTCGACGGCTATCTGATCGCCTATCTCAACCTCGATCGGGTGATCGAAATCATCCGCACCGAAGATGAGCCCAAGCCGGTCATGATGGCGGAGTTCGGCCTGACCGACCGGCAGGCCGAAGCCATTCTCAACATGCGCTTGCGCAGTCTTCGCCGTCTTGAGGAAATGGAACTCAAGGGCGAGCGCGACAAGTTGATGGCCGAACGGGAAGGACTGGTGGCTCTGCTCGACAGCCCGGCCAAGCAGAAGACCCGTTTGAAGAAGGATCTCGCGGCGCTGCGCACACGATACGGCCCGGAAACGCCCATCGGCCGCAGGCGCACGCTGGTTGAGGAAGCGGCCCCGGCGCGCGAAATTCCGCTCGAAGCGATGATCGAGCGGGAGCCGATCACCGTCATCATGTCGCAGCGCGGCTGGGTGCGGGCGATGAAGGGCCATGTCGCCCTTGATGCGGCGGATGCGCTCAAGTTTAAGGAAGGGGATGGCGCGGCCTTTGCCTTCCATGCCCAGACGACCGACAAGATATTGCTCGCTGCCGAAGATGGCCGCTTCTTCACGCTCGGCGCGGACAAGCTGCCCGGCGGCCGCGGCTTCGGGGAACCGGTGCGCCTGATGATCGATTTGCCCGACGGACTGGCGATCGTGAACCTCCTAGCTGCCCGCGCGGAGGAGCGCCTGCTGCTCGCCGCGAATGACGGCAAGGGCTTTGTTGTCAAAAGCAGCGAGATCATTGCCGAAACGCGCAAAGGCCGGCAGGTGGTCAATGTCCGTGCGGGGGCGAAGCTCGCTGTAGTGCGGCCCATCAGTGCGGATCATGATTATGTGGCCGCCGTTGGTGACAACCGGAAGCTCGTCGTCTTCCCGCTCAATGAACTGCCCGAAATGGGCCGGGGTCAGGGCGTGACGATCCAGAAATATAAGGATGGCGGCCTTTCCGACGTCGTCACGTTCAAGCTGGAGGACGGCCTGAGCTGGGCGATGGGCGGAGATACCGGCCGGACCCGCACGGAAACCGATTTGACGCCTTGGCGTGTCGCCCGCGGGGCTGCAGGCCGGATGCCGCCGCTCGGCTTCCCGCGCGACAACACCTTCGGTTAAATCAGGCGGTTCGGCTAAGTCAGGCTGTCCGCAATCTCCTCGACGCGCTTTGCATCGGGGAAGCCTTCTTCAATCCACTGACGCTCGGCCGCTTGCAGGACGCGGGCAACCTCTGGCCCGGCCTGAATGCCACGCGCCACGATGCTGCCGCCGGTGAGCGGAAATTTGGGTGGCGTCCAGCCAAAGATGGCTGCCGCATCTCCGGTGCCGAGCAAGAGCCGGTCTATCGCGGCCTCAACCCCCAGCCGATAGGCCAGCGCTTTTGGGTTGGTATTGTCATCGACGCTGCGTGAGGCGAGGGTGATCAGCTGCTTGCGCTGCGCATTTGAAAGGCGCAGCCGGTTCCCCACGTCTTCCGCCAAAGCGGGGTCTGCGGGGAGGAGCGCAGCAAGGCGGCGAAGGGCATCGGGTTCTGAGGCGAGGGCCTTTTCCCGCTCCAGCAATCGCCCCAAGGATGCGGCATCTGCAATTTCGGGCAAGACAGGCACAAAGATGCCATTATCGATCATAAGCCCGATGGCGCTTTCGGGATTGGGCAAGGCGAGTATCGCCAGCAATTCCATGGCAATGCGTTCCCGGGACAACGCCATCAGATCATTGGCCCGGACCCGGCACGCAGCAAGGCTTTCGGCATGGGGGGTGCCTTTGCCGAAGCGGGCATTGAACCGGAAGAACCGCAAGATGCGCAGGTGATCTTCGGCGATGCGGGTCAGCGGTTCACCGATGAAGCGCACGATGCCGGCTTCAAGATCCGCCACGCCGCCGAAATAATCCTGTATCTCCCCCGTATCCGGATCGGCATAGAGCGCGTTGACCGTGAAGTCGCGGCGGGCGGCATCTTCCTGCCAATCATCCGTAAAAGTCACTGTCGCGCGCCGCCCATCGGTGGAGACGTCGCGGCGGAGCGTCGTGATTTCAAAGGGACGCCCTTCAACGACAGCGGTGACGGTCCCGTGGGCGAGGCCGGTTGGCACGCATTTGATCCCCGCGGCGGATAGCTTCTCAATTACCTTCTCCGGCAAGAGAGGTGTCGCCAGATCAATGTCCTTCGTCGCTTGGCCAGCCAAAGTGTCGCGCACCACGCCGCCGACAAGGCGGACCTCGCCGCCAAGTGCTGCCACAACGGCCTTCAGACCATTGTCTTGGGGAAGGATCATCCGCGCCATGCCAACCGCTTTGATAGATTGACGATCATTGCGGCGGTTGCCCCCCAGATGCGCCGATCTTCCCAATGGAGTTCGTAATAGGTTCGGGTTCGGCCATTATAATCCAAAGTGTTTGTCTTATGGTTGGCCGGATCGAGCAGAAAGTCGAGCGGCGCCTCAAAAATCGCGGCCACTTCATCTGCATTCGGTGCAAGGTCAAGGTCGGGCGGGATCACGCCGATCACGGGCGTGACCTTATACCCTGTGATTGTGCGATAAGGATCGGTCAGGCCCAAAATCGTGACGAGCGATGAAGGTAGGGCAACTTCCTCATGCGCCTCACGCAAGGCTGCCGCCACAAGGTCGGCATCTTCGGGATCAACGCGCCCGCCGGGAAAGGCGACTTGTCCTGCGTGTTTGCGCATCGTTTCCGGTCGCTGCGTTAAAATGACGCCGGGTCGGTCACGGTCGGTGATTGCGACGAGAACGGCCGCGTCGACGGGAGAGGCCGGACGTTCATTATAATGCCCGTCCCCTTCCAGAAGGTCGACATCCTGCGCATGCCCTGCCGCCAAAAGATCACGCAGTTTTGCGGTCAGTGTCATGCGCCCGCCATCGGGAAAAAGCGGCCGCCGCTCCAAAGGCCCATCGGGTCTTGCGCTTCTTCGATGGCCCAGTCGGCGAGCGCATAGAAAGCCGTCCGTTCGACCCTTGCTTCCATACCGCCGCGCACCAGCAAGGTCGGGTGCGGGGCATCGGTCGTTCCGCCAAAGGTCAATGGATGTTCGGCACCGGCCACGACCAGATCGCCCGTGTTCAGCCGGAAGGCCAGTCGGCGCTCGCGCCCCTCGCCTTCGCTCTTCACCTCGACCGCAATGAAAGGCGTGTCCTCAACCTCGATGAACAGCTTTTCGGCGGGCGTGACGAGCACATAGCGGCCATCATCCTCACGCCGCAGAATCGAGGAAAACAGGCGAACCATGTTTTCGCGCCGGATGGGGGAGCCCTGATGATACCAGGTGCCCTCGCGCGCAATGCGCATCTCACTCTCGCCCGATTTGGTCGGCGACCATTGTTCGACGGGCGGCAATTTGTGTGCGGCGGAAAGGCGCGCAATCTCTTCCAGAGACAGGCGGGACAAGTCGGGCAGTGTTTCGGGCATGGGCATGCCCAAGGCTTTAGGCAGCAGCGGCCCGCCTTGCAAAGCCTGTATCTGGGCCAAGCATCCCAACCGGTGCAATCCCGCCCGGACGGCGGATGCGCGCGAGCAGCCGATGCCGCTCAACCGGACCGGGAACGTCCCAGCCCGCCGTCGCATCTGCGGCAAAGCCGAAGAAGCGGCCATAATACTCCGGGTCGCCGATCATGACCATCGCGTCGCTGGCTCCAGAGTCTGCGGCGTCGAGCAAGCGGACCATCAACGCCTTGCCGATCCCCTTTTGCTGCGCTTCCGGCAAAACCGCGACGGGGCCGACGAGTGTTATGGGGTCCGCGCCGTCATCATGGATAACAACAACCGGCCAAGCCTGAATGGTGCCGACCAAGCGGTCCTCTTCCATCGCGGCAAAGCTGAGGCCATCGATCGCCGTCACGCCCTCGCGGATGCGATAGGCCGTCCGGGCATGGCGGTCCTTCCCGAATGCAGCATCCAGCAGCGTCTCCACCTCGGCTGTGGGGATGGCGGTCAGGGGAACAAGACGGATCAAATGTGGGCCTTCGACTCAAGATGGAAGCGGGCGATTTAGGCCCGATGACTGGAAATGGAAGCATGATCGGTTGCGAGTGCTGCAAATTTCTCTATGGGCGCGGGTCATGACCAACCGTTCCAACAGCCTGACCCTAGAAGTTGCCAACCTTGAGGTGCCCGTCCTGACAGGTATCTATTCTGAGGAGACGCATCTGCCGCAGCCGCTGCGAATGTCGGTGAAGGTCGATCTGAAATGTGCCGATCACTATGCGGCAGATACACCATTGGCTGCGTCCAAAAACTACATGGATCTAAAGCGGGCGATGACGCACCTGCCCGAAGGTGTGCATTTCGTGTTGATCGAGGCTGTGGCAGACCACATCATCGAAACTTTGATGGTTCAGGATGACCGTGTGGAGCGTGTTGAGGTGAAGATCGTGAAACTGGCCATTGCCGATGACAGAGAAGACATCGGCGTCACGCTGGCACGGAGCCGCAATTGAAGCTTGCGCTCGTCACGGCGGGCTTTCACCGCCTTGGCGCTGCCATAGCCGCCCGGCTGGCTGAAAACGGATGGGCGCTCGCGCTTCACGGACGAAAGCCGGACGTGCCCGACGCAGCCCTTGCCGGTGTGCTCACTCGTCACAATACGCCTTGGTTTGGGTTTACGGCTGGCCTTTCAGATGCGGAGGCCGTGCAGCATCTCATTCCATCGGTGGAAGCGCATTTTGGGCAGGTGCCTGATCTTTTGGTCAATAATGCGTCGCAATTCGAATGGGATGACCCCACCAGCGTGACGCCTGCCTCGCTCAGTGCGCATTTTAATGTGAATGCCGCTGCGCCCGTCACACTGGCAACAGCGCTGGCAGGCCATGTGGCGCAGGGGCAAACAGCAACCGTCGTCAACATTTTGGATCAACGCATCCGCCATCCCGGCGGGGACCAGCTGAGCTATACGATCTCAAAGCTCGCACTTTTTGGCGCGACGGAAACGCTGGCGCGCGCCCTGGCACCGAACGTCCGTGTCAACGCGGTGGCACCGGGCCTCGTCATCCCAACCGACGACTATCTGCCGAGCCAGATGGAAGCCCTGCGGGCTGCCATGCCGCTGGGTCGCCTGCCTGAGCCCGACGATGTTGCCGACGCGGTCCTCTGGCTCGCATCTGCCGAGGTTGTCACCGGGCAGACGATCTTCGTTGACGCAGGCGCCTCGCTCAAAAGCTTTGAGCGCGACTTCCTCTTTCTTGGCAAAGACGGCTAGCGCCCGCCCGCTGCCTTCCGGGTGCGATTGCATGGGCCGAGGCCCTCCAGAATCACCTTATAGTCCGCCTTAATGTTGGCGATCGCGTCTGCCGGCTGTCCGTCCACCGAGGATGGCGGGATGCTCACCGGCAATGTGCAGGCAATTCTGTACCACAGCAGGGTGTCGGGACGCGGCTGACTGGTGCCTTCGTCAATGACTTCACCCTGTGAAACGAACCAACGTGGCTGTTCACCTGTTCGGCGCTGCACCGTTAGCGACACCGGCTTATCTTCAGGAGAGTTGAGGAATATCTGCGTCTCCCCCTCACCGGGGATGCTGCCTTCAGAATGGAAGGCGGAGGATATGCCACGTACAACAGGGGGTGCATCCGCGCGTGTCGCTTCGGACAGGATTGCACGAATAGAGCGGGCCGCTTCAGCCGACCAAGGCACTTGCGCGTCTGGCGCGACCAGCCGGACGAAAGCCGGGCCGGCCGGGATGGCGAAGATCAGTGATTCGGATTTTGTTAATTTTTGGACCTTTCCGCGCGAATCAACGGGCAGGTCGACCAGATATTGGATGCGTTTGGGGACACCTTCCGTCGCCTTAATCAGCGCAATTACATCCGCAGTGATAAGGTGGCGTGCCAAGCCCGGATGGACGCCTGTCGACAACTCTTTAGACAAGCGCTTTGTAGATTTGATTTTAACATGGGCTGTGATGGGTGCCGCAAGTGCGAGATCGGCCAAGTCCGCATATTGGTAAGTGCTGGATACAATGGAGGGCGCACCCTGTTGCGCTGCAGCATTGACGGTCACAAGCGCGCACGCTGCCGCCATTGATCTAAGCATTTTAATCAACTTCATCTCCATCCGCGCGGGTCCACGCTTCTACTGCCAAATTGGCCTCATCACTTCTCAACGCAACACCGGACAAAACGGATTGCGTCAGTCCGCGCTGCGCGATAGACGAAGAGCGTCTGTGTGAATAGAAACCGTAGTTGCAGACGATATCAGGCGAGGCACGATTTGGTTTAGGCCAACCGGTGGCTCCTGTTGTCGTTTTTTTTTGGAGGGAGTGTCGTTTTTTAATGGCCTATGCTGACCAAGAACCGAGCGGCCGGAAGATTTTCGCGATCGGTGCGGTGGCGTTGTTGCATGCGGGGGTGGGCTATGCGCTCGTCACCGGCCTTGCATACAATGCCGCCAAGCAGGTTTACGAAGATCTGAAGACGTTCGACGTGGCGCCTGAAGAGCCGGATAAGCCGGAAGAGCCGCCACCACCGCCGCCTAAGGTTGACTTGCCACCGCCGCCGAAGGTGACGGTGCCGCCGCCTGTTGTGACAACAAATGTGCAATCGACCAACACGCTACCGCCGCTGACGCAATCCGCGCCTCCGGCGCCGCCTGCACCACCAGCAGCGCCACCGCCGCCTGCTCCTCCAAAGGTGGCACAGAGGGCAACGCAGCGTGGCGGTTCGATTTCGGATGAGGATTATCCGTCCTCGTCGATCCGTAACGAAGAAGCGGGTACGTCTGTTGCAACCTTCACCATCGGTACTGATGGCAAAGTGACCTCATGCAATGCTTCGGGCGCGAGCCCGACGTTGGATGCGGAAACCTGCAAGCTCATCATCCGTAGGTTCCGGTTCAAGCCAGCGCTAGACACCAGCGGTCAACCGATTGCTGAAACCAAGTCGCAGCGCGTGACCTGGCGTCTGCCGAAATAGCAAATTTCCGTTCATTGAATTTGATCAGAATTGAGAAGGAATTTTAATTATGACCACAGCAGCTGAGGCAGCGAACGTCGCTCAGAAGCAGTTCGGCCTGATGCAGGCGCTCGAAGAGGGCGGCTTTGTTTCATGGGCAATCTTTATCACGCTCGTCGTTATGTCGGCCGTGTCCTGGTACATCATGTTCACCAAGCTGTTCGAGCAGGGCAAGGTCCTGTCGCAGAGCCGCGAAGGCGTGCAGAAGTTCTGGGCTTCGTCCAGCGTCAAGGACGGCGTCAACAAGTTCGAAAAGAACAGCGCTTTCCGCCAGATCGTCGACGACGGCCTGCTTGCTGAAGAACAGCACGGCAAGCTGATTGACTCGCAGGACCAGCACGAATGGATGCAGTCTTCGCTCCAGCGCAGCCAGGATGCGATCAATGCAAAGCTCGGCACGGGCCTCGCCTTCCTCGCAACGGTGGGTTCGACCTCGCCGTTCGTTGGTCTGCTCGGTACGGTTATCGGTATCTACCGCGCGCTCATCAAGATCGGCGCTTCCGGTGACGCGTCGATCGACAAGGTCGCAGGTCCGGTCGGTGAAGCTCTCATCATGACCGCTCTGGGTCTCGTCGTCGCCGTTCCGGCGGTTATGGGTTACAACTGGCTGCAGCGTCGTAACAAGCTCATCGCAGAACGTCTCAGCACGTTCAGCGCTGATCTGCACGGCTACATGATGTCGAACGGCGCTGTCCGTCCGACGGTCGCTGCGAAGGCTGCTGCTCCGGCCGCTGCCAAGCCTGCGGCTCCTGCCAAGGCATAATGCCGGTGCGCGCGGTGGGTTTTCTCCCGCCGCGCCGCCTGCACCCTAGGGACTGGTCCTCCATTTGGGGCCGGCCCAGACGACGAATGTAGAGATAGGAATTAGCCTATGGCTATGAGTGTTGGTGCTGAAGGTGGCGACGACGCCCCGATGAATGAAATCAACACGACGCCCCTCGTGGACGTTATGTTGGTTCTCCTCATCATCTTCCTGATCGCCGTTCCGGTGGTCATCAAGACCGTCGAAGTGAACCTGCCCAAGATCTCGTTCCAGCCGACCACGTCGAAGGCTGAAAACGTGATCCTGACTGTTCGTAACAACCCGACTTCGGGGGTATGCGAAGTTTATTGGAACGCGACGAAGATGAACTCGACCGAGTTGCTGACGCGATCAGCAGCGCGGTTCAAGGCAGAGGCAGATCGTCTCGGCCCGGATGCGACTGACCCGGAACTGTTCCCGGAAGTTCACATCCGTGGTGACCAACGGACGCAGTATCGCTGCATCGGTGGTGTCGTTT
>Ga0222712_10001838_pt1 | contig 25357 bp, 13 predicted proteins | sample C33_657DmetaG_FD_165043 | JGI IMG/M metagenome (GOLD analysis project Ga0222712, IMG submission 165043) | Estuarine water microbial communities from San Francisco Bay, California, United States - C33_657D | ecosystem: Environmental > Aquatic > Marine > Unclassified | place: USA: California... | reverse complement strand
TGAACCGCAACGAACAATTCTGGAAAAAAAGCTCATTGATCAGCTTTCCAACACAGACCAAACAGTGATTTTTGTAAGAGGGCTTCCATCCGGAGCAGCACTGATGCAGAACAGGGGAAGGATCCGATTTGAAAACCATCTGGATACAAACGCATTGTCTGAGACGCTTTCCAATGCCAAACTGGTGATATGCCGTTCAGGCTACTCTTCTGTAATGGACCTGTTGAAACTGAAAAAAAGAGCCTTGCTGATTCCCACACCCGGGCAAACTGAACAGGTTTACCTGGCAAAACACCTTGGTGCACTGCGTTGGTTCGTGGTCCAAGAACAATCACAGCTTGATCTGGAAAATGGGATTGCTGCCGCCTTGAACCCAAAAATTGAATTTCCAGCCTTTGATTTTGAAGCCTTCAAAAAAGCTTTTGCCAATTTGGGCATCCAATAAACAGATGTGCTATTCCAGCACTATTTTTGTTACCTTGACATTTACTAAAACCGAAACCAAAGCACATGAGAAAACTTTGTTTAGTCATCCTTTTAGGATGCTTCAGTATCTCCCTTTTCTCTCAGTCCACCTTTCCTGTAAATGGTGTGGCAGACGAAAGGGAAACAACCTATGCTTTTAAAAATGCAACAATTGTCAAGGATGCACAAAGCACCCTGACCAATGCCACCATGATCGTTCGCAACGGAAAGATCATCACCATTGGAACAGCGGTAACGATTCCTGCAGACGCCATTGTTGTTGACTGTACAGGCAAACACATTTACCCTTCTTTCATTGACCTTTTCGCCGACTATGGCATGCCGGCACAAGCACAGGCACAGGGAGGATTTGGAAGAGGATTCTTTGGCGCAGCTCAGCTCAGCTCGAATACAAAAGGTGCTTTTGGCTGGAACCAGGCCATCAAGGCTGATGTAAATGCCGCAAGCATATTTGTTACTGATGATGCCAAGGCAAAAGCCATGCGCGAGATTGGTTTTGGAGCGGTGCTTACCCATCAAAAAGATGGTATCGCCAGAGGAACCGGTGCATTTGTTTCATTGGCCTCCATGAAAGAAAACATGGTGATCCTCAAAGAGAAAGCCTCTGCCCATTACTCATTTAGCAAGGGTACATCAACACAATCTTACCCCTCTTCTATGATGGGTAACATCTCGCTGCTGAGACAAACCTACCTGGATGCCAAATGGTACAAGAAAAACACTGAAAAGGAAGGACTGAACCTGAGCCTCCTTGCCTGGAACAACAACCAGGGACTTCCCCAGGTTTTTGATGCAAGTGACAAATGGAATGCATTGCGTGCAGACAGGATTGGTGATGAGTTTGGTGTACAATACATCATCAAAACCAGTGGTAACGAATACCAGCGCATCGCTGAGATTGCTGCTACAGGATCCACCCTGATTGTGCCTTTGAACTTCCCCATGGCCATGGATGTTGAAGACCCCAATGATGCAAGATTTGTTTCACTGGCAGACATGAAACATTGGGAACTGGCACCAACCAACGCCGCGGCACTGGAAAAAGCCAAGATACCTTTCTGCCTTACCACTGCAGACCTTCGCTCCCCTTCAGCATTCATGTCAAGCCTCCGCAAAGCCATTGAGAATGGCCTCTCAGAAAGCAAGGCCCTCGAAGCATTGACAAGCACCCCTGCCAATACGTTGGGAATGGGCAATATGGTGGGCTCACTGGAACAAGGTAAAATCGCGAACTTCCTGGTAACCACAGGCAATATTTTCAGCGAAAAAACATCCATCATCGAAAACTGGATACAGGGCAACAAGTACAGCATCAAACCTGAGAAATGGTTGGATGTTGCAGGAAAATATTCATTGGCCATCACATCCACACAAGGCACCAAAACCTATGCGCTGGAAGTAAAATCAGCCAATGCTGCCAATATCATCAACACAGATACCATTGCTGCCAAATTCACGTTTGATGGCAAGATGGTTAAACTGAATTTCACGCCCGAGAAGAAATCCAGGAACATGCTTCGCCTCAGTGGTTTGAAAAACGGAGCAGAATGGAATGGCTACGGTGAAGATGCAGAAGGCAACAAACTCACCTGGACGGTATCTGCCTACACTGCAGCTGCAGCAACTGTTTCAGCAGACACTGCAAAGAAAAAAATGGCCGGTAAAATGGGTGAAGTAACCTATCCGTTTACGCCTTATGGTTGGACAGAAGCACCCAAGCAAGAAGTGGTGCTGATCAAGAACGCAACCGTTTGGACCAATGAAAAGGAAGGAAGACTTGAGGGGACAGATGTATTGGTAAAGGATGGAAAAATTGCGCAAATAGGAAAGAACCTGCAAGATGCCACAGCAAAACTAATTGACGGAACTGGCAAACACCTTTCTGCTGGTATCATCGATGAGCACTCTCATATTGCAGCATCATCCATTAACGAAGGTGGTCAGTCTGTTACTTCAGAAGTGCGCATAGCAGACAACCTCAATCCGGATGACATCAATATCTACCGCCAGCTCAGCGGCGGTGTTACATCATCGCATATCCTTCATGGTTCTGCCAATACGATCGGCGGTCAGACACAATTGATCAAGTTGCGTTGGGGTGCCAATGACGATAAGCTGAAATTTGAAGGATCTGATGGATTCATCAAATTTGCCTTGGGAGAAAACGTGAAACGTTCTTCTTCTTCACAGGGCAATACCCGTTTCCCTGATACCCGCATGGGTGTTGAGCAGGTATTGACAGATGCATTCACCCGTGCCAAAGATTATGAAGCAGCGATAAAAGCAGCATCAGCAACTACTGATCCTGTTGTGAAAGGAAAGAAAACTTTGCCTGTTACGGTAGATCCCTACGAAACGGTTCGCCGCGACCTGGAACTGGAGGCCTTGGTTGAGATCATGAACAAGAAAAGGTTCATTACCTGTCACTCCTACGTGCAAAGTGAGATCAACGCAGCCATGAAAGTGGGCGAGAAATTGGGCTTCAGGTTCAACACCTTCACCCATATACTGGAAGGATACAAAGTGGCTGACAAGATGAAAGCCCATGGTGCAGCGGCTTCCACCTTCTCTGATTGGTGGAATTACAAGATGGAAGTATTGGATGCCATTCCTTACAATGCCACCATCATGTCCAAAGTGGGAGTGAATGTTGCAATCAATTCTGATGATGCAGAAATGGCACGCCGCCTCAACCAGGAGGCTGCGAAGAGCATCAAGTTTGGGGGAATGGGAGAAGAGGATGCCTTTAAAATGGTCACCCTCAATCCCGCCAAAATGTTGCATGTTGATGCCCGTGTAGGAAGCATCAAAGTTGGCAAGGATGCTGACTTGGTTTTGTGGAGCGACAATCCTTTAAGCATTTATGCGAAGGCCGAAAAAACAATGGTGGATGGCATCATTTATTTCGACAGGGAAAAAGATGCCCAAATGAGAAAGCAGCAAACCGCAGAGCGGAACAGGTTGATCCAGAAAATGAATGGTGAAAAAAGGTCCGGCGGCCCGATGGCTCCTCCAACCCCAAGCTATTCAATTCTCATGAACTGTGGCGATCATGAACACAGCCACGGAATCCTCACCATTGATCAAGACTAATCAGCAATAAAAAAATTCTCATGAAAAAGATATTATTCAGCATACTCGCAGGCATGGCCTTTACAGCTGTTGTCAACGCACAGGAATCTGTTTATCCTGTATCAAAACAAACAGCGCCCGTCATCATCATGAATGGTACTGTACATGTTGGAAACGGACAAGTGCTAAACAATACTTCTGTTGAAATCCGCGATGGAAAAATCACCAACATCGGTGCAGGCATTGCTGCATCCACAGATGCTTTCAAGGTAGATGCAAAAGGAAAACATGTTTACCCTGGACTCATCCTTTCCAATTCCAATCTTGGACTTGTTGAAGTGAATTCAATTCGTGCAACAGCTGATGAAACAGAAATTGGAGAATACAATCCCTCCATCCGCTCGCTTGTTGCCTACAATACCGATTCAAAAGTGATCAATACCTTGAAGACGAATGGCATCACCCATGCCAACATCGTGCCTCAAGGGGGAACCATCAGTGGCTCCTCTTCTGTTGTTCAGCTGGATGCATGGAACTGGGAAGATGCCGCCTATGCGACCGACAACGCCATTCACATGAACATCCCTGCCCTGTACAACAGGCCCAGCCGCTATGGCGGATTTGGAGGTGGACAAGGCCCACAGGTAGATCCATTGAAAAGAGGAATTGAGCAGCTCGAAGAAATCAAGGATTTTTTCCGTGCCGCTAAGGCCTACAATGATCAGGCCGTCAAAACACAGACCAACATCAAGTTTCAAGCTGTAGAAGGGTTGTTCAGCAAAAAGCAAAAACTCTTCATCCGTTGCAATGTGGTGCGTGAAATCCTTGCTGCCATTGATTTCAAGACTGAGTTTGGATTTGATATTGTACTGGTTGGTGCAGGAGAATGTTACCAGGTGGGTGATATCCTCAAGCGCAACAACATCCCTGTCATCCTCAGCCAGATGCATGCACTTCCTACATTGGCCGATGATGGCGTTGATCTTCCTTATCAACTTCCTGCCTTGCTTCAAAAAGCAGGTGTACAGTTTGCGATTTGTGATGAAGATGGTCAGCAAAGGGGCAAGAACCTTCCCTTTCAGGCAGGCACGGCAGCGGCTTACGGATTGACAAAAGAAGAAGCACTGTCTTCTATCACATTAAATGCAGCGAAAATTCTCGGCATTGCAGACCGCACAGGATCTATTGAAACAGGCAAAGATGCCAACATAGTCATCAGCGAAGGAGACATCCTCGACATGCGCAGCAGCAATATTTCACTGGTCATGATCGGTGGACGCATGGTCAGCCTTACTGACAAACACAAACAGTTGTATGATCGGTATATGGTGAAGTATGGGTTGAAGTGAGGTTGAGAGAGGTTGAGAGAGGTTGAGAGAGGTTGAGGGAAGTTGAAGGGGTTGAGGGGGTTGAAGATTTAATTTTACTAGTTTATAGAAAAAGGGCTCACGCTATTATGCATGAGCCCTTTTTTGTTTTTCCAGACACTTTCCCAATGACCATTCAAATGTATTTCACGTCTATAAACCTCACTACACCTCTCTAAACCTCACTCAACCCATTCAACTTATTTCCTGAACCGCTCTTTCATGGTTTGAACAACTTTCAAACCAATCAGTTCTCCCTGTTTGATTCCATTCTCAATTGAACCCTTGTAGTGTATGCCTCCGTAGAAACGGCTCATGGCAGCTTCATTCGCTGCATGCCAAAAAGAAGTAAACGACCTTATTGGAAGACCGTAAGGAACTTCTGTATCATCGCGGAACTTGAAATCAGGACCAAAAAGCTGGGTCAACACAACAGCAGATGCAGCGCTGATGACACTGTGCCCGCTGGTGTACTCGGGGAATGGAGGTGTTTGCAGCAACGGACGCCAGCTTTGATCCAAATAAGCATTGATATAGGTTTCAGGTCGAATGACATTGCTCCTGTATTTTTCATCCCAGCAACTGATGAATGCATCATACAAAGCAATGGAAGTAAAAAGATAGGCTTTCAGTGATTTTTCAAGGGATGCATTGCTTTGCCTGGCGGCAATGCCAGCAATACTCATCCAGTGCCCCCCTGGGGATAGTTTTTTTGTGGCAAAATTCAAATGCCCTTGAACAGTCAGATGGAAAGGATTGCAATCCCAAAACAATGCAATGGCTGAGTCTTCTTTGGGCATGGTCTTTGTATGTCGAAACACTTGCTCAGCCTGTCGAAAAAAAGGAGAGGCCGCGGAATCACTGAAGGGAACGGGGCGTTTGGGTTGGAACTTGGACAAGGTATCCAATACAACGGTCCTCAATTTCCCCCAGTGCGGCTCAACTGGAGCAAAATAACCGGGAGGAGTAGGAGACCATGCAGACTTGTCTTTGATCAGGGAATAGCGCCTCATTTTTCTGGTCTCTGCGTAACGATCTGTTTTGGACCACAATACAACCGCATTTGACACCACTGTTGCCCATTCCATGGAAGCAGCAAGACGTGCAGGTTCAACGTCTTTGAATGCAGCAGCAATGGCAGAAAGAGAGTCCAGCAATCTGGCCTCAGAAAATACCAACTTTGATGCAGTCAACATCATGGCGTAGACCGCACTTGCTTCGGCATGAACCCGTCCTTCAAATGCCACGGGACTGGGCTGAGTAAAATCATTTCTCAGGTCATGAAAAGAATGCGATGTTCCAGAAACCGCCATAGATTCATGAGCAGCAATACTTGCATACACATAAATCCTGCTTGCAACTGGTGGAGAAAATATATCGTGAACAATGACGTTGGTGATGGCCTGCTGAGCACGATGAATCAGCAGTTCACGCTTTTGTGCCATCAAGGTTGATTGCGCAAAAATGAAAGAGAAAAAGAAAACAATAGACTTCAATGTTATTTTCATTCGCGTATTTTCAAAACCTGAACTTTGCCATTATTTTTTGCAGAGATGATCAATCGCCCGTTGCCGGATGAACCAATCACAGCTGTTTGTCGAACATCGCCATCGATATACAAGCCTGTATCAATGGCAGACAAAGAAATCAGTTTGTCGGCCTTAAACTGAATCAAGCTTCCATATCCTGCATCATTCTGCCCCCATTGTGTTCTCCAGGGATAAAAATTTCCGGTCAAGAGATAGGCGGTATCCATCCCGCGCAATGCCAATCGATTGACTGAAAATATGCGGGATACCTGAACATCGTTGGGTAAACGCTTTTTTACATATTTACCCGCGCCATCACTCAGGTAAACAACATGATGAAGTTCAGTCAGGTCAAGGGTCTTTGCTGTCTTCAATTTCTGGGCCGGAACGATATCATTGATTCCTGCTGTGGCATACTGGTGGTACTTGATGAACTTTTTCCTGAGTGGAACCACCTGGTCCAGCAATTCATCCCTGGAGGCAGCAGGATACATTTTCCCGTTGATATAATAACAAAACAACACTTCTGGAGACCCATTGTCATCAACATCTGTTACAACCATTTCTATCGGAGTTTCCTTAGAAGCCTTGAACTGTAAATTGTTGCCCACATTGCCCGCAATGATGTCTGGAAAGCCATCGTTATTGACATCATCAAGAAATAATGAAGACCAGAGACCGGTGTCAGTGAACCCTAGGCTGCCAGTCTTATTGGTGAAACCAGCTCCGGTATTGGCAAACATCTTGATGGGCATCCACTCTCCCGCCAGTACGATATCGATTTTACCATCAGCATTGAAATCCTGGAGGACGGCTGCATGGATCATACCGGGAAACAGAAGATCCTTAGACCATTGTTCTGTGATATCGGTGAACCTAAAAGCCCCTTTTTCTGTATCGTTGCGCAACAAAAAACTTCTTGATATCTCAGGGAAGGAGCCTGGTACATATCCCCCACCAACAAAAAGATCCATGTCTCCATCTGCATCAATATCACCAAATGCGATGGCATTTTTACTGCTCATCATGGTCTTGGGCAAGATGTCCTGGACCAGAGCAAAGTTGCCATTTCCATCATTGGCATAGACCCTATCACGGTATTCAGGTGATTTGTCGTCATACTCATTGCCCCCGGAAACGACATAAAGGTCTGGATGACCGTCTTTGTTGAGGTCGACAAAAACCGCCTTTACGTCTTCATGGTCCTTCTCTTTTTCCCATGGCTGAACAGTTGCACGAATGAACTGGTCTCCATCGATCTGGATAAACAACACTGCAGACTGGCCGATAGCACCTCCTACAAAAACATCATCCAGTCCGTCTCCATTGACATCCTGGGTTGCCAATGCTGGTCCCATTTTAGAGAGCTGATATGGCAAGAGTACTTCAACCTTGAAGTCAACAAACTCATTCTCCTGATGAACAAAATCCAGCTTGCTGCTTTCTGTAATGTCTTTAAATAAACGGGGTCCATTTGCGGCAGCCGTATGCATACTGGAAACTTTTTCCTGTGCAATGAAAATGCGGGTATTCAATGCAGGATGGTACACAAGGGATATAGTGCCGTCTGTCCACACAACTTTAATGGAGTCAACGACTGCAGCAGGATCTAGACCAAAATGCAAAAGACCCGATACAGCGCTTTGGTAGCCCCTTGTGGTTGTCAGTTCGTGAAATTGAACAGGATTCTTCTTGTCATTGCTGTATACAAAAACTTTGGATCCCAGGGCATCAGCATTCCAATCCTTTCCTTTGAGTTTGACCTGCAGATAATTGTTGGGCAAGGTTTGTCTTGCCTGGTTCTCAAAAAGCTGGACAGGTTCGTTGTTGTTTCCAATGATGAGATCCATGTCTCCATCATTGTCAAAGTCAGCATACACAGCTGCGTTTGAAACTGTTTTCATGTTAAACCCCCATTCATCACTTACATTTTTGAATGTCAGGTCACCATTGTTTTTGAAAATATAGTTCTGCAGTTTATTGGATGGCATTTTGGTTACCAACTCATAGGTCTTGAAATTCAGGTTTCCCTTTGCTGCTTGAGCCAGTTGTTCGTCCGCTACCGTATACTTGAGAAAATCATTGTCTGTATAATCCCTCAGGTATCCATTGGTAACCATCAGGTCTTTCCATCCGTCTGCATCAAGATCTACAAACAATGCAGACCAACTCCAGTCGGTATTTGAGATACCCGAAAGCTGACCAATTTCACTAAACCTCATGTTGCCCTTTTCATCAATCCCCTTGTGAAGATGAAGCATGTTTCTCATCTGCTGATGAAAATACCCGCTATCGATTAACAAATGATAGGTGTCATATTCATCGGGGCCCTTGAGTAATTTTTGGCGGAAATTATCTTCGGGCAACATGTCCAATGTAAATACATCGGGCCATGTGTCGTTGTTGATGTCTGCGATATCAGAACCCATGGAAAACTTGCTTACATGGGTGAAAGATGATTGGAGGACTTGTTTAAAACGGCCATCCTTGGTATTGATATAACAATAATCTTGTTCAGTATAGTCGCTTGAAGTATAAATATCCGGCCAGCCGTCTTTGTTCAGGTCTGCGATGGCAACAGAAAGACCAAAATTCAAGGCGTTGTTGATGATGCCAGCGTCGAGGGTTACATCAACAAATTTAAATTGGTTGTTGTTTCTGTCGTTGCGAAAAAGCCTGTTACCGAAACTCATGTTCGGAACAGCACGAATCTTTGAAGTATTGAGGTATGGGTTGACAGTATGGTTCGAATGGTTCACCAAAAACATATCCAGATCTCCATCAAGATCATAATCGAAAAAAGCAGCATGCGTAGACAGTGTACCCGGAGCATCAACACCCAGTTCAACAGCCATTTCCTTGAAAACCGGCAAGCCATTGACAAGACCCTGGTGTATGTAAAGCTCGTTGCTGCGCGCAAGACCAGCAACAGGGCCAGAATGGCAGATATAGATATCAGGCCAGGCATCACCATTTACATCTGCAATGGTTACCCCAGTACGCCATGCACCATTGCCTGCCAAATTCGAATTGGCTGTTGCATCCTCAAACCGGAGCTTACCCCTGTTGATGAATAATTTGCTCGGTACCATGTTCCCGGAAATAAATACATCTTCCAGGCCATCCCTGTTAAAATCAGCAACACCAATACCATGGCCATTGTACAAGTACTCATACTTGAATATATGGATAGAATCATTTTCGGTGATGGTGTTCACAAAGTCTAACCCTGATTCGCTTGCAGTAACCTCTCGCAACAAATGTTTTTGCGGTTGTGCAATTGCACATGTAGCGCTTAGTAACAAAAAAATGAACGTATGGAATAGGAAACACTTCATCAAACTTCGTTAAGGTAATCTTCCGGGCACAGAAATATCAGCCTGCTCATCCCCTGGACGATAGGGTAAGAACACCATGATCATGGTAAGCATTTCGCTGGTGGTTTCCATGTTCCCAGAAGAAAATATCATTTCTGGAGGTTTGAAAGGATTAAAGGGGTTATTGGTAGTATTGTCATAGGTACCCTGGATGAATAATTTGCTTCCCTTGGGAATCCTCACCAATCGTTTGAATCGATAAATTTCCTGCCACCTGAAATCCCAGTTGGGAATATGGGCGAGTTTAATGGTATCCCCCTGCGGACTAATGCCATATGCCTTAAACTCCTTGCCGAGCAAATGCATATGGGGCCATACATAGAGTACCGAAAAATCCTCGCCTGGGTTTGATACCGTCAAAGAAAAAGTTTGCACCCTGTTCGGCAACAACCTGAGTGTTGGCAGGATTTGTTTTTCCCCTATCCCACCAGAGCCAAAACTGATTACCTTAACCTTGCGGTCAATCTTTTCCTTGGTAAAAAATAAATTGATGCCTGCAATACAATCTTCTTTTTTTGCCAATGGTGCAAAATGTATGGTAAGGATGATTACACCACGCTTGGGCAAAACCCATCCCATTCCTTTTGGATAACTTTCAAAAGTTGCACCAGGAATCCATCCACCATAATACTCAATGGTTGGTTTAAGTGGCCTCCATTGGTCTGTCATGCGAGGATCATCCACAGAAAGATCAATCATTTCCGGACCGGTTGTCAACGGGACATTATCAGGAGCCTCGTGAATACTATAGTTGACATGATGAATTACTTTTTTATTGTTGGTATAAAATTCAATAGCTTCAACATTGAAGGCTTGTTTAAGGTCGAATGGTATTTTGTACATTACAAAACGCTCGACATTATCATCTTTCAATTCCATTGACTTTGGCATTTTTAGCGTAGTATCAGGATTCCTGTGATAGGAAGTGACGCCACGCATCTTGATCAGGTTGCTGATGTTCTTGATCTCACCATTTCCACGAGGAACATTGTTGTCCACCCATTGAATAATGGTTGACTTTTCTGCAGCAGTCAAGGACCGGTCATTCCCATATTCAACAAAATCAGGATGAGCCTTCCAGGGTGGCATGTATCCTGAGGAAATGACTTTCTTTATAAAACTTGCCCTTTTCGAAACATCCTCATAGCTGATCAACGAAAATGGTGCAGCCTCATTGGGCCGGTGACAAGGGGTACATTTTGTATGCACAATGGGTGCTACATCCTGAATAAAGTTGGGAATCTGTGCAGAGAGTTTGCCGCAGAGCAAAGTAAAAAAAATGGAGAAAAAAGAAAATTTATACATCATCAATAGTCATTTAAGATACAACCTTGTGCCTTAACGTAAGGGATACTTACTGTCTGACCCAACAAGGATTGGTTGATTGCATCAAGTAAATAATGTTCATTGGGTTTTTGCCTTTTCTGACCGATTCCTGCCAACCAGTTGTCTATTGCCCCATGGTAAACCAACTCGCCATCAGCATCCAACAAGAAAACCTCAGGCGTAACCTCGCCTTGTAACTTCCTGGATAGATGCATTTTTTTATCGACATAAAGAGGAAAGCACAAGCCATACTCTTTTGCAAAACCAAGAATGGTTGAATCTTCATAAGTCATACCAGGGAGTATGCCCATTACTTGAAGGGTATCCCCAAATTGCTGTTGTAAGCCATTTAAGGTTTTGGTATAATTGACAGACATTGGGCAGTCAGGTGAAAGCAATACCAGGGCAAAGAATTTTGGAGAAGACGCGTTTAAAAAAGATCCACCCGTTTTTGGAGACATGATTTGTATTTGGTGAAGGACAGATACATAAACCTTGGTTTTCGATTGTGCGAAACCATTGGAATGAAAGCCAGGTAAAGAAGCCAAGATCATCATAATATAAAACAATCTATTCTTCATACCAGCAAAATTAACGATTATGAGATGTATACAGACCAAAAAAATGCCAGTCAGTATGAACTGACTGGCACTGATATTGGTTGATGCGAATAAGATTATTGCTTGTCCCACCAAACCCTTCCATAAGGGAGTAGCTGGTCTCCAAATTCAGTATCTTTTTTCATGTCATCAATTGCAGCTTGCTTGTTGACAAAGTTAAGATCTGCAGGAGATGGATTACCGACAATGGCTCTTCTAGCAATAGAGAATACTGTTCCATTGATCATGATATCATTGTTTGCAAGCGCAGTATTTTTATTCGGCATTCCTGTCCTCTTGAAAAGAGCCCAAGCCTCGTTGGGTTGCTTGTAAAAGTTGATGAAAGACTGCACAGCAATTTGTTCAAGCGCCTTGGCAGCATTAAACCTTACAGTAGGGTTGGCCAAATAAGTATTGATCTGTGCATCGGTAACAGGGACATATTCTTCAACAGCTGCTGCTGCTGCCCTTGTGTTGAAGAACTGAATGGACGCCCTAATACCTTCGTTATAGAGGGTTGCGGTTGTTTCAGATGTAATACCCATTGCGGCGAGTTCAGCCCTCATGAACAGTTGGTCGGCATAGGTGATCACAGGGAAAAATGCTTGACCCGTTCCACCTCCAAAAGTTGGCTGGAACATGCGCTGTTGGATATAAGAAATGGTATCCAGAACCAAGTTCGCATTTACCCTTCTACCAGTGAACCATTGAGCTATTGCAGGAGTAGCTACCCTGTCTGGGCTTACTGGTGCACCAACGAACCTTCGTGCGGGTTCCATTGTACCTGCATTCAAAACACGGGCTGTAATGGCAGTAGCAATATTAGCCTGTGTATAGTTGTTCCTGCGGTAAAACAGTCCAAGACGAGGATCTGTAGTACTCCACATGAAGTTTACTGTAGGTTCTGGAGCCCTGAATCCATCTGGATTCCAGTTTCCGCCTGCGGTGAAGCTTTGGTGTGCAAGGTAAACCCAGCTGTCGTCGTTTGAGGACATCAGGTTTGAAGCATCAGCCACACACTCTTTAAGAATGGCAGTTGCTTTTGCGTTGTCCCTCTTCAGCATACGCATGGCGATGCGCATACGAAGTGCATTGGCAGCCTTGGCCCAACGGGTATTATTACCAGCATAGTACTGATCATAATTTCCAAGGGTGATTTGGTTGGCTGCACCCGCTTTCAGCGTAGCAGAAAGGGTTTTCAACCTTGCTTCCCAAGCATTGAAAAGGGTTTGCTGGCTTTCCCACTTCGGAGTGAAAGTTCCGCCATACCTTGAATCAAATGCTTCTGTATAAGCAAGCGAACCATTGATATCTGAAACGTAGAAGGCATAATAAATCTTCATTACTTCGGCCATGGCCACAAGCATCTGGCGGGAAGCTTTGTCTGCATCCGACATTTTTTCGGTAAGCTTGGCGACGTCAGTCGTTACACTACCTATTCCAGGGAAAAAGATTGAATAACGTGCATTGAAATTTCCAAACTCTGTGAAAGTGGTCGCATTGTTACCACCTTGTGCAGTAGTCATCTGCATCCAATGCATGATCCTGCGGTAGTTGTCATAGAACTGCTCGAAATCAGAACCATGGGCGAGTCTTCCTGCGTTGAAGAATTGTTCTTCTGGCTTGACTGAATAAAGCACATCTGGGTTGGTATTGAGTGCAACAAAATCTTGTTTCTGACAACCAACGAAAATCAGTGCACTCAGTGCCAATGCTGTTGAAAATAGTTTATTTTTTATCTGCATTGTATTAAACTTTTCATGTAATTAAATAAAATGAATTTCAGTTGTTTAGAAACCTGCATTCAATGAGACCGCAAATTGTCTTACCCATGGCATACCACCATACTCGGCAAATGCACCCGCCCTGCTGGAGAATACACTCTCAGGGTTGATGTGATCTGGTGTAGTATTGTAGAGGTAGAAAAGGTTACGACCTGTTAAATTGAGGCGTAAACGCTGCATGGCAATTTTGTTGGCCATTGCTTTAGGCAGTTCATATCCAACAGAAACTTCACGTACGGCAACCCATGAATTTTCAAAAATAGAATACTCACGAATACCTGTTCCCCAGCTTGCGATACCATCGTAATACTTCCAGGCTGGAATGGGTTGTCTAAGACCCAATTTCAATGCTTCAGCATAGGACATGCCTTCTACATTCTGGCCATTGATAACAACACCTTTTCCGAATACACCATCTGGAACAATACCATCCTGGCGCTTTACACCAGTTGCATCTGTCCACTCAACACCACCAGTTTCTTTGGTACGACCGTATAAAGTACTTTTGAAGCTACCATACTGTGAACCATATTGGTGCGTTGCTGAAGCCATCTTGCCGCCAATTTTTGCATCAAACTGAGCAAACATGGTGAAGTTCTTATAACGGATTTCATGCAAATTGCTCGCAAGGAAGTTTTCCATCATGGTTCCAACTTCCTTGAACCCTTGACCGTATGAACCACTGCGGATGAATAAACCATCACCATTCAACACACGCTGACCTTTATCATTGGTAGCATACGCATAGTTGGTGATAATGGTACCATAGTCTTTACCTGCACGGGCAACTGATTGAACGTCTGCACCAAAAGCCAAATCCAACTCAACTTGTGTAACACCAGGATACAATTCAACAACTTTATTGCGGTTGCGGGTGAAGTTAACAGTTGTGGTATACTCAAAGTTTTTCTTGCGAACGATGGTAGCCGAAACAACCGCTTCGATACCTTGATTCTGGATGTTACCAGCATTGATTTGACGGCTAGGTGTTCCGCTTTCTGCAGGAGCACCGAGGTTCAGGATCTGGTTGAAGGTATTTTTCTTGTAGTAGGCTACATCAAGACGAATCCTGCTATCTAACATCCTTGCTTCCAATCCAAACTCAAACTCACGGGCACGCATGGGCTTCAGGTTGAGGTTACCCAAACCATATCCACCCCAACCATACTGAGGCAAAGGCGTTCCGTTGGGCAATAATGGATTACCTAGCAAGCTATAGTTACCACTTGTGGTGGCAAAAATACCTGTACCAGCACCTGTATAACCAAGGCTACCGCGAAGCTTACCAAAGTTCAACCAGGCCAATTTTTTTGAATCCTGAAGTAGTTCAGTGAAAACCCATGATGCACCAACTGATGGGTACATATAAGAGAAATCACCACTTCCGTCGGGATAGGTCAAAGTACTGTTCCAGTCATTGCGAAGACTGGCATTCACAGTAATCATGTCTTTCCAAGTCGCATCGCCATAAGCATACATCGCATCAAGCCTGCTTTGTGGAAACACACCTGCACTTGTTGATGCAGCATTCAATGAATTGGCGACTGAGAAAATCCTTGGAATACGCAATCCACCGCTTGTAGAAGACGTTTGTTGACGACCACCAAGACCACGCTGGGTTTCACCACCGACTGTTACATTATAATCGATGTTCTCTCCTGCTTTACGGCTTGCTGTCAACAAGGCTTGGATACGTGCATTCTTTGAATTGCTTTGGAACAAAGAATATCCACCCGCAGAGTTAGGTCCGATGCCGAAACCGACACCATCGCCGGGGCTCTTGCTTTCGCGCTGAACATTGAGTGCGTTGATGTTGCTGCGCACCAATGCAGTCAACCATGGCCTGATTTTCGCATTCAAATCAAGATTGGCAAGGATCTGGTCCTCTTTTTGGTTGATCCTGACTTGGTACAACTGCCACAATGGGCTGATGTTGGAACCCCTCAAGTAAGGAGCTACCACATTGGATCCGCCATTGGGGCTGAGATAATTGTTCAAAACATAATCCAAAGGAAGGTTCCTTGAGTTAGAGAAGGCAAACCTGAACAAGGGATTAGAGTTTCCACCCTGTAGAAAAGGATTGATACTGTTCGAAGTAGCGTATGCCATGGATGCATCCATGGACACGTATTTTCCAATTTTCTGCGTAGCGCGCAAGTTAAAATTGTTACGCTGGAATTCATTTGTTGGCTGAATAGCCTTGTTGTTGGTATTGGTATATGAGAACCTGAATGTGGTCTTGTCGGTTCCGCCTTCAACGGCAACGTTGGTATTGTTGATGCTACCATTGCGGAACAATGACATCAGATCATTGGCTACATATGGACGCTTAATGCCATCTGCATCAGTAATCATGCGTCCGTCCATGCGGGGACCAAAGCTATAATAAGGAGAGAAGCTGTTATTTAGAATCGCATCAGAACCATCTGTAGCTTTGTCGAAATATGGGTTGATACCACCACCAAACTCATTTTGCATGGCTGGTATTCTCCACACCTGCTCAACGGTATTGGTTTGGGCAACACTTACACCAATGCCTGGACGCTCACGTCCTTTCTTGGTGGTGATCAACAAAACACCGTTCAATGCCTGAGATCCATACAACGCACTGGCTGCAGAACCTTTCAAAACAGTAACACTTTCGTAATCATCCGGATTCAAATTTTTCATTTGGTTTCCAAAGTCACGGGCATCACCCCAGCTGTCAGCACCAGAAGTTCCAGGCTGAATCAACACCCCATCAATTACAATCAGTGGCATGGTATTGCCACTCAAAGAAGCATTACCACGGATCCTGATCCTTGAACTTGAAGAAGGTCCGCCAGCACCCTGGTTAACCATCACACCTGCCACTTTTCCTTGAAGGGAATTGACGATGTTGACTTGGCCTGCTCTAGCAACGTCTCCACCCTTTACTTCCTGGATGGCATAAGACAGTTTGCGGGTAGATTTTTTATCACCAAATCCTGTGACAACTACTTCATTCAACAAATTGCTGTTCGCTTTCATTGAAACAACCATTGAAGCAGAAGCCAAAAGTTCAACCTTGTTCAACCCGACACCGGAAAAAACAAGGGTAGGGTTGGCAACAGTTGTACTGATCACGAAAGACCCAGTAGCATCTGTCAATGAAAATGTCTGGGACCCTTTGACTTGCACAGTAACACCCTGAACAGGCGCGCTGGCTTCATCAAGTACGGTTCCAGTGAATGTTTTTTTCTGCTGACCCATCGAAACGGTCATGATTGCAGAAAAGAACAGGAACATCAAAACTTTGATCGCTGTTTTCCTCATTTGATTTTAATTTAAATTATTCATGTTTAATATTTATATGCCTATTGTTAAACAAAGACTATATAAACGAGTTTAGGGTCAATTTTGTACAACTTTCTTGTAAATATCTTAAACAATAGATAACATTTAATTAACAGGGTGCATATTAAGACAGATTTAGAGAATTTCCAAATTTTGAAAATTAATTTGACTGAGCAAATTTTAAAATATTTTTTATGCAAAAAACGATAAAAGATTGAAATCTAATACCCCCTTACATCCTTGCCTTCCATGAAGTTGATAAAAGCCATGTTCACCACCCTGTTTCCACCGGGGGTTGGGTAATTGCCGGTAAAATACCAGTCGCCAAGATTGCCAGGGCAGGCATCGTGCAGGTCTTCAATGGTTTGATAAATCACTTCTACTGGAACAGACACCTCTTCAGGAGTAATGAGTTGCGCAATTTTTGCAGAGATCTCCTGTGGGGTGAAAGAGCCATAGATCTGCTTGACAACATTTTCAGTATGCAGTTCCCCCTTCTCCCTCAATGTTTTGCATTTGTTGTATAGTTCATCCAGCAGGCCAAATTGGCCCCTGTCTTTCAACAAGGATAAGGCAGCCTTGAAAGCAATAAAATCTCCCAGCTTGCTCATGTCAATCCCATAGCAATCCGGATAACGGATCTGGGGAGCAGAGGATAAGACAATAATCTTGACAGGTTTCAACCTTGACAACATCCTGACAATGCTTTCTTTGAGTGTTGTACCACGTACGATGGAGTCATCGATCACCACCAAGGTATCGACATTGGGTTGCACCGTTCCATAGGTAACATCATACACGTGTTGCACCATTTCAGAACGGTTGGAATCCTCCGTGATGAAAGTGCGCATTTTCACATCCTTGATGGCCACTTTTTCAACGCGGATTTTTCGGTTGATCATTTCGGTCAACTTCTCTTCATCAAAATCCTTGTCCCATGCCATGATCCGTTGCACCTTGATCTGGTTGAGGAAATCTTCCATTCCTTTTAAGAGTCCATAAAATGCGACCTCAGCTGTATTGGGAATGAAAGAAAAGATGGTATGCTTGAGGTCATTGTTGATGGCCTTGAGTACATTACTGCTGAGCCTGTAGCCCAATCCAATCCTTTCTCTGTATATCTTTTCGTCTCCGCCCCTTGAAAAATAAATTCTTTCAAAACTACATGCCCGCCTGGGTTTTGGCTCCAGGATCTGCTCAATACTCCAGGTTCCATCGCCCTTCACAATCAAGGCCTGACCAGGCATCAATTCCTTGACTTCATTTTCTCCAACATGGAAACTGGTCCTGATGGCTGCACGTTCAGAAGCTGCAACGATGACTTCGTTGTTGGCATAATAGTAGGATGGACGAATACCATGTGCATCGCGGATGACAAAGGAATCTCCATTGCCAATCAGTCCACAAACATTGTAGCCACCGTCAAAATGTTGAAATGCATTTTTTAAAATGGAAGGAATGGACATGTTGCCAGGATTGGCCGCATCATCCTTCACAATAAAATGATGGACCACTTCCATCATCGCAGCCAGATCACTCTGCTTCTGAAAATCACCAGGGTTGACATCAACCATGTTGAAAAGCTCTTCTGTGTTGACCAGGTTGAAATTCCCTGCCAGTGCAAGATTTCTTGCAGGAATGATATCGCGTTTGATGAAGGGATGGCAGAATTCTACATTGTTCTTGCCCTGTGTACCGTAGCGAAGATGGCCAAGCAAGAGCTCTCCCATAAAGTTGAGATGCCCCTTCATCAGACCAGGATGCTTCCTTATTTCGGGTTGTGATTTTTCCAGCTCATTGATTTCCTTTCCCACCTGGGAAAAAAGATCAGCAATGGCTTGTTGGGCAACACTGCGCAGGCGATGCATGAAAGGATAACCCGGTTCTGCATTGAGTTTCACAGAAGCAATGCCTGCTCCATCCTGCCCACGATTGTGCTGCTTCTCCATCAAAAGATAGAGCTTGTTCAGGCCATAAAGTGCCGTACCCTGTTGTTGCTGGTAGTAGGAAAAAGGCTTGAGCAGCCTGATAAATGCAAGACCGCATTCGTGTTTGATGGCATCACTCATAAAGCGAAATAAGAACAGCGAATGTAAGGTTAAAAAACAAAACCTTAAAATTTAACCCGGCTGACGGATGCTATTTGCTGACGTAATTGGGGAATTGTTTGCGCAAAGATTCACACTGCTGATAATCCTTGTCAACCATCACGTAGTAGGTAGGCAATTTGCTTTGGAACCATTTGTCAATGGTTCTTTCTTTCTTTTCTGCCAATGCCCTTTGTGCGATTCTATCGTAATCGTCGCGGATATTTTCCCGGTGGGGCTCGGTTTTGCTTTGAAGATAAACGAGCCTTACCGCTTGCTTGTCTTGCTCGTCCTTGTACACCATGGGTTGGGAAAATTCTCCCACTTTTAATTTATCGAGATATGGCACAAGGTTCTTATCCAATTCATCAATGGTAACAAATGCACCGCCCTGACCACTCATGATACCTGCGCTGAACTTGCTGTTCTGGTCGTCACTGTTCTTGTCAACGGCCTCACCGAATGTGATGGTGCCTGCCACAAGCTTCGTCCTGATAGAGTCCAGCCTTAATTTGGTTGCCTGAACATCTTCTTCCTGAAGAGCAGGTACGCGAAGGATATGGCGGATCACGGCGTCATCTCCATTTCTGCTGACCATCTGGATGATATGATAACCAAACTTGGATTTGATGACGGGAGAAATCTGTCCTTCCTTCAGCCTGAAAGCGGCATTCTTGAAATCAGGATCCCAGTCCTTTTGCGTTTTATTGATTTCGTAGCGGCCACCATTCTGCTTGCTGCCTGGATCCTCTGAGTAAAGTCTGGCAAGGGTTTCAAAAGTCTTTTGCCCTGCCTCAATTTGCCTGCGGTAATCCGCCAATTCATCCTGGGCAAACTTTTCAAGTTCACGTCCTGCTTTGGGATGGATCACAATTTGTCCAATGACAAGCTCCGTTTCGTAAAATGGCAGGCTGTCTTTGGGAATCTTATTGAAATATTCCCTCACTTCGTTCGGGGTGATTTTGACGTATTCAACAATCTTCTCGCGCATGGATTTAGCAAGCCTCCCCTCGCGAATGGATTTTCTGAAATCTTCTTTTACCTGGTAAATGGTACGTCCGGCAATTTGTTCAAAAGCCTCTTTGCCCCCGTATTGCATGATGAAATAACGAACTCTTTGATCGAGCTCTGCTTCAACTTCTTCATCTGAAACCGGAAGTGAATCCTTCTCCGCCTGAAGAATAAGGGCCTTGTCCTGCATCATCTTTTCCAACAGGAAACATTCAGCATTTTCTGGCATTTCATTGCCCTGGCGTTTCTGGTCCTCAATATAGTTGACAATATCGCTTTTCAACACGATTTTATCTCCCACAATGGCAACAATCTTATCAGCCAACAACTTTGCGGTCTGTGCCTGGCCTGCGTGGGCCGAGATCACCAAAATCAATACGATCAATATTCTTTTCATGCTGCAATTCCTGTTTCCAAATATGATTGAATTCCGCCTTATGATAAAATCTCCTGACTTAAAGTTTTCATAAATAGTCTTTCCCTACGGAAGAAACTACAATGTTCTCTTCACCTCAGTTTCTTCAAACGCTTCGATCACATCACCTACGCGGAGATCATTGAAATTCTTGATGGTCAATCCGCACTCATATCCCTGGTTCACTTCTTTCGCATCATCTTTGAAGCGTTTCAAGCTGCCCAGCTCTGTGCTTTGTCCTTCACCTTTGGGATATTCCACGATACCATCACGGATGATACGGATCTTGTTGTTACGGCTGATTTTTCCGTCAAGTACATAACAACCGGCAACGGTGGCCTTGTCAAACTTGTACACTTCACGCACTTCAACATTGGCCACAATTTTCTCCTCAATCTTCGGCTCAAGCATACCTTCCATGGCACTCTTGATTTCTTCGATGGCGTTGTAGATGATGGAGTACAACTTGATCTGAACACCTTCGTTTTCAGCAATCTTGTTGGCCTGAATAGAAGGACGAACGTTGAAACCAACGATGATCGCATCAGATGCTGTAGCAAGCAATACATCACTTTCAGTAATCTGTCCAACTGCTTTGTGCACTACCTTGATGGCAATTTCCTGTGTGGAAAGTTTCTGCAAGGAGTCACTCAAGGCCTCAACAGATCCATCCACATCACCTTTGATGATGATGTTGAGTTCCTTGAAGTTTCCGAGTGCCAACCTGCGTCCAATCTCATCCAGCGTAATATGTTTTTTGGTCCTGATACCCTGCTCACGCATGATCTGTGCCCTTCTGCCGGCAATTTCCTTGGCATCCGATTCGTCTTCGTATACCTTGAACTTCTCACCTGCCTGTGGTGCACCATTGAGACCAAGGATCAGTACAGGTGAAGAAGGTGGAATGGCGTCTACACGCTTGTTCCGCTCATTCATCATGGCCTTGACCCTACCATAGTGCTGTCCACTCACCACCAGGTCGCCCTGTTGAAGTGTTCCGTTTTGAACAAGGATGGTGGCTACATAACCACGGCCCTTGTCGAGCGTTGCTTCAATGATGGTACCGCTGGCTTCCCTGTCTGGATTGGCTTTAAGGTCAAGCAATTCTGCTTCAAGCAAAATCTTTTCAAGGAGCTTATCAATGTTCAATCCTGATTTGGCAGCTATTTCCTGGCTTTGGAATTTTCCACCCCACTCTTCCACCAGAATATTCATCTGTGAAAGTTGTTCGTATATCTTCTGGGAGTTGGCTCCGTCCTTGTCAATTTTATTGATCGCAAAAATCATCGGTACACCCGCCGCTTGTGCGTGGCTGATGGCCTCTTTTGTTTGAGGCATCACCGCATCATCCGCTGCGATCACAATCACCGCAAGGTCAGTAACCTTGGCACCACGTGCACGCATCGCCGTAAAGGCCTCGTGACCTGGTGTATCCAGGAAGGTGATTGATTTTCCTGTAGGAAGATCAACATGGTAAGCACCAATGTGCTGGGTGATACCACCTGCCTCACCGGCTACCACGTTGGCGTTGCGGATATAGTCAAGCAAGGATGTCTTACCATGGTCAACGTGACCCATGATGGTAACGATTGGGGCGCGGGGAAGTAGTTCTTCAGGAGAATCAACTTCCTCTTCCTCTTCCATCTCCATTTGCTTTTCCATGTCGATGAATTCCACTTCGTATCCGAACTCACCGGCTACCAGCTCAATCACCTCTGCATCAAGACGCTGGTTGATTGAAACCATGATACCCAGGCTCATACACTTGCCAATGATTTCAGCAAAATTGACATCCAGCAAACTGGCCAATTCACTCACACTGATAAATTCAGTTACCTGGATTTTTTCATCTCCCTCACCTTCTGCACCGGCTTCCATTTCCTCCCGCTTGAGGCGACGAAGTTTCGACTTGGTTATCTTGGCTTTTGAGCCACCACCACCACCAGAGAGCTTGGCCTGTGTTTCCTTGATTTTGTTTTGAATTTCTTTCTCATCAATTTCCTTGACTTCTCCTTTTCTGACCACGCGAGGCCCACCCACACGTGGGGTTGACTGACGCTGTGGTGCAGGCGCTCCACCTTTTTGAATGGACGGCTTCGTTCTTTCCGGCTCTTTTTTCTCTATGGGAATCCGAATGCGTTTTCTTTTTACATCTGCACTGCGGCTCCTGTCTTCCATTTCAGGCTTGAGTTCAATCCTACCGACAATCTTGGGACCCTCGAGCTCCGGAGCTTCAATTTTAACCCTGTCAGGCTCTGCTGGTTTTGTTGCCTCAGCAGGTAGTATTTCTTCTGGTACAACTGCTTCTATCTCAGGAGCCTTCTCCGCAGATTTCGCAGCAGCTTTCTTTTTTGATTCCCCGCGTTTAGGACGTGTTGAGGCATTGATCGCATCAAGGTCAATTTTATCCAAAATCTTGGGGCCATGCAATTCAGGTGCGTCGATTTTGGTGATCTCCACTTCAGTTTCAGCAGCATTGGCCATTTCTTCTGAAGGAGCTTTGACAGGGGCCGTTGGCGTTTCTGGTGCGGCCATTGCAGGTACTTCTACAGCAACTGGCTCTGGTGCGGAAGCAGCTTGCTCTGCCACTTCAGGCTCCGCCTTTTTCTTGGTATCCTTTTTGAAAACAATTTCTTCTTCGTCCTTCTTCTTTTTAGCTTCTCCTGATGATCCCTTAGGGATTTCAATGGCATCACTCTTTGCCTTTGCGGCCTTATCAGAAGAGAATTCCTGTTGCAGAGAATGATACATGTCTTCCGTTAACTTGGAAGTCGGCTTGAGATCATCCTTGCTGAATCCCTTACTGGCAAGAAAGTCCACCAACGTATCCTTACCGATGTTGAACTCCTTGGCCGCGGCCATTAACCTGGGTGTGTTTGATTCTGACATTTATCCTCCTGGGCTTTTTTTGCTTGTTTCTTGTTTGCTTGCTTTGCTGATTAGTCTTTTTCGAACTCTGCCCTCAAAACATTGCGAAGATCCTCGATGGTCTCTTTTTCAAGATCAGTCCTGCGCTCCAATTCTGTTGCAGTAAGATCCAACACACTGCGGGCGGTATCACAACCGATGCGCTTGAGCTCTTCAATGATCCATCCTTCGATTTCATCGCTAAATTCATCGAGATCGATATCGTATTCAGCCATTTCACCTTCATTGTCGCGGTACACGTCAATATCAAAATCAGTAAGGTCTTCAGCCAATTTGATGTTGACACCACGCTTTCCAATGGCCAGTGAAACCTGGTCTGGTGATACAAATACTTCAGCACGCTTTCCTTCGTTGTCAATGTTCATCCTTGTAATCTTCGCTGGTGTAAGAGAACGCTGGATGAGCAACTGAATATTGTTGGTGAAGTTGATCACATCGATATTTTCATTCTTCAATTCACGCACGATGCCATGGATACGGCTGCCCTTCATGCCCACACATGCGCCCACTGGATCGATACGGTCATCGTAGCTTTCAACAGCCACTTTGGCGCGCTCACCAGGCTCACGAACGATTTTGCGAATAACAATCAGGCCATCAAAAATTTCCGGCACCTCAATCTCAAGGAGTTTTGCAAGGAAAGATGGATGTGTCCTGGAGAGGATGATCACAGGCGCATTGTTTTTCAATTCCACCTTTTTGATCACAGAGCGGATGCTTTCTCCTTTTTTGAAATAATCAGAAGGGATCTGCTCAGACTTGGGCAGGATGAGTTCATTTCCATCCTCATCAATGAGCAAAACTTCTTTTTTCCATACCTGGTAAACCTCAGCATTGATGATATCACCAACACGGTCACCGTATTTTTTCACAAGTGCATTCTTCTTGAGGTCTCCAATGCGGCTTGCCAATGTTTGCTTGGCAGCGAGGATGGCACGGCGACCAAAATCCATGATGTCGACTTCTTCGTAGAGTTCTTCACCCACCTCAAAATCCGGTTCGATCTTCACCGCTTCACTGTACTCGATTTCCATGAGCGGGTTTTCAACTGCTCCATCCTCTACAATCATGCGATGGCGCACAATTTCAAGGTCACCTTTTTCAGTATTGACGATTACGTCGAAACTTTCGTCAGATCCGTATTTCTTGCGGAGCAGTGTCTTGAACACGTCTTCAAGCACTTTCATGAGTGTGGGACGATCGATGTTCTCTGCATCTTTGAAGTCCTGGAAAGATTCGATCAGATTGATACTTGCCATAAAATATCCATTTAGAGTTCTTGTCTTTTTATTTTTTAGAATACAATTTTAACTGTTGTGGTTTTTATATCATCAAATAGCAGAACATGCTTGATGACTTCCAGTTTCTTTCCTTTCCCTTTTTCCTCGTCCACTTCTATGCCTTTTTCATCTGCTGCAAGCAACTTTCCCTCAAATGCACGGCCATCTTTCATTTCAATTTCAACAACCCTGCCAATGTTCTTGATGAACTGCCTTTGCAGCAAAAGTGGTTCATCTATACCCGGGGAAGAAACTTCCAGTCCAAATTCACCATCCTTGCAGATCTCCTTTTCCACAATCTCCTTGTACAGTGCCCTGTTAAGCTTGACACATTTTTCAATCGTCACACCCTCATCACCATCTACATAAACGCTGATGTTGTTGATCGGACGAACATTGACCCTTACTAAAAAGTATTGGGGCTCCGATTCGAGCAATTTTTCGGCCAATGCCTTAACCTGAACTGTTTTTTCTTCTGTTGCCATCTTCTGTGAAATAAAGAAGGGAACGGCACCGTTCCCTTCATCTGTTTCATGTTTCCGATACAAAGATAGGTATTTAGGGGGAAATGACCAAATAGTTGAGGAGGTTGAGGGAGGTTTAGAGAAGTTGAGTGAGGTTGAAGGGGTTGAAGTCGGCCTGCGGCCTGTTGAAGGGGTTGAAGTGCTAAAATCATTGACTTCGATGACGAAAATCATCTTTCTGTCCAACCGAACAACTAACTTTAGCTATTGAAAAACATCCTTCAACCCCTTCAACCCCTTCAACCCCTTAAAACCCC
>Ga0222712_10001837_pt1 | contig 25367 bp, 15 predicted proteins | sample C33_657DmetaG_FD_165043 | JGI IMG/M metagenome (GOLD analysis project Ga0222712, IMG submission 165043) | Estuarine water microbial communities from San Francisco Bay, California, United States - C33_657D | ecosystem: Environmental > Aquatic > Marine > Unclassified | place: USA: California... | reverse complement strand
TACGGATAAATAATATTTGCAATTAATCGTGGTATCTGTGGATGCATAAAATTCAACATTTTGGGTATATTGATAATCGGTGGCATTTAACTTATTTGTAGTCAAAGAAAGATTGCTCAAAAAAACATTATTATAAAAAAACAACTCCACAGGTTTCCATATTCCAATTGTTTTAATTTTTTGAGCAAAGTCCCATCCATATTGATACTGTGCTTTACGGCTAAATACACGATTACCCTCTGGCAATTGATAAGGTAACGATTTGCTTTTAGCCTGCTCTACTGAATCGACAGGAAGAAAGCTCACGACTAAGTGATTTTCTTTTTTTAGAATTCCACTAACGTAAACATCCTTACTTAAAAACATATTATCATTCACGTAAAGTAGAGAATCATTTAAATATACTTTAGCGTAAGTATCAATACCATTAAAACGTAGTGTTGCACTTTTACTCAACTCTATATCAGCACAAGAAAAATCACATTGGTAAATGATAGTGGCTTTCTCCAATTTACTAAAGTCACCATCTACATTTTCAAAATAAGGATTGGCTATTTTCTTCTCTTTGATTAAATCACTTTGAACATCGCCAGGAACCGTTGCCTTGTATTTATTTCTGTCGCCATTAATAGTAAATGTCCAATCGCTAATTATACGTTTTGAAATTTGCTGTGCAATGGAAGAAAAGCCAGCGAGCAAAAAGAATAAAATCAAAAAGGCACTCTTGTTACCTCTCATTTTTCTTATGACCATAAACCATCACTTCACTAATAAACAACCAACTGTTAGACCCAGCTCCAGGATTTCCCTCAGGGACTTTGCCAATTGACTTCACAGTAATATTTACCTTATCTGCAAAAAACGGTTTATTATAAACGATAGAACAAATTGCATTTTCGTTTTTCAAAACCTGAACAGCATTAACGGAATCATTTTGAATTGTCATTGATGCAGGTGCATGAATCCAGCTACCACGATCATTTAGGTAAATTACTTTTACGCTATCGATTGCAAAAGTATCTTTCATATCTACAATAAGCACAGCATCTTTGCCAAGCCATCCCAGCCAATGTTTGGTTGTCCATGGGAACTCGCCAATAATACCATCTGTTAATGTTGCAGGAGGATTTGCATAATTACCTTTTGTTGGCGTTAATACAGTAACGTTAGCACCTGAAGAAGGAGCAATAGTTAAATTCTTTACCAATGTAACGGTGTCACTATTTAAAATACTTCTGATTTTAAGCAATCCAGATTCATCAATTGATACAAGATCAGTATAGGGCTCGTAATCGCTGTTATTCCACGACAAATCAATTTTCTGATTTGCTTTGGGTGTTATTTCAATACTTAGTTCGCCAAGTGATTCAGTTGGACTAATTACAACAGCAGGACGCAAATAACTTTTCGCAAAATTGACATTCCAGTTTTTAAGCAATGATTGATGTTGAATTACTTTATTCTCGAAACGAGGATAATTACGAGTTAATGAATCAGACCATAGCACTTCACTCAATGCTTCTAATCGTGGAAACAACATATACTCTACTTGCTTTGTATCATACATGTATTCCGTCCATAGGTTTGCTTGTGCACCCAATATATACTTACGTTGCTCGCCTTTCAGCGTATCCGGTATTGGTTGATATGCATATACTTTTTCAAGCGGAGTAAATCCGCCAATAGCAAGTGGCTCTAAATTTTTCTCGCCCTGATAATGATCAAAATAACAATGAGAACCAGGAGTCATGATTGCGTAATGATTTGATGTCGCAGCAGCAATTCCTCCTTCTATACCTTGCCAGCTCATGACCGTTGCATTTTGCGCCAAACCACCTTCTAAAATTTCATCCCATCCTATTAGCTTCTTTCCTTTTGATTCAAGAATTTTCTCTATACGTTGAATAAAATAACTCTGTAATTCAAATTCATCTTTCAGATTATTTTTCTTTTTTACTTCCTGACAAACTGGACATTCTTTCCAACGCGATTTCGGACATTCATCTCCACCGATATGAATATATTCAGAAGGAAACAGATGTGCTACCTCATCAAGAACATCATCTAAAAATTGAAACGTTGATTCTTTATTACAAAAAACATCATCAAATCCACCCCAACCAGTTGATACTTCAAAAGGTCCCCCTTTACAAGAAAACTCTGGATATGCAGCTAAGGCAGCCATTGAATGTCCAGGCATTTCAATCTCTGGAATAATTGTTATGCCTCGAGCAGTTGCATACTTAATAACCTCTTTAATTTCTTTTTGAGTATAGAATCCACCATAAGGTATGGAGTCGATTTTATGATCACGATATGGACCTATCATACTTCCTGAGCGATTTGAACCAACGGAAGTAAGCTTAGGATATTTTTTAATTTCAATTCTCCAACCTTGATCATCGACAAGATGCCAATGAAAAGTATTCATTTTATAGAGGGCGATTAAGTCGATGTATTTTTTAATAAACGTTACATCAAAGAAATGTCGCGATACATCCAAATGCACACCACGATAACCAAATGTAGGATCATCATTAATTTGCAAACAAGGAATTTGATTATTATGCTCTGACGCATACCATGCAAGTTGCGTAATTGTTGCTAAACCACGAATCAATCCTTTTTTACCTGCAACTAATTCAATTTTATTAGCTGTAACAGTAAGCATATACCCTTCTGTCAAATTTTTCGCATCCACTTTCAAAATAATATTCTTTACTTTTTTTGAAGGGTGAGATACACGGGCAAAATTCAATTTAGCACTTTCGTTTAACCATTGTTGTGCTACCCTATAATTTGATTTTGAAGCAACAATTTTAATGTCGTTTGAAAAACTGAAATTACCGTTATAATAGATGATAGTATCAGGCTTAGGAATAATTGGCAATTCAGTTTGCGAGTATGTCGCATGACTCACACCACAAATTAATACAAGCGCAAGAATAATTTTTTGAAACATGTGATTTTATAAAATCGGATTAGTGAGCTGAAGTAGATTTTTGATCGTAGTTGATTCCTTGAGAAGCAAGGATTGACTTTGCTCTCCATCCGTAGTATGCAAGATATAAGAAACAAGCAACACCAACGAAATAGCTATAGCGTATTCCTAATAAATCATTACTTGCTAAGACACCTTGCAATAAACTAACGAATCCTCCACCCATAATCATCATAATTAAAAATCCGGAGCCTTCGTTTGTTTTCTTACCTAAGCCTGCAATAGCTAAAGTAAAAATACATGGCCATAAAGTAGAGCAGAACAATCCAACAGAGATGAACGCATATACGCTGGTCATACCTGAAGTAAGCATTCCTGTTAACAGAGCAACAATTCCGAAGGAAGAAAAAATCAATAATTGCTTTGCAGGATTTCCACTACTTAAATAATCAGCAAGAATTAAAACAACAATTACAGCAGCGTAAGCGAAGAAGATTGATATATCATGATTCGCAATTGTATTCACCAATAAAAATATTCCAAAAGCTGCGTATGGCAATAACCATTTCAAAATATTTTTTAATCCTGAAGTTACATCCATTGCACCCACGGCACCTGTCCAGCGACCAATCATTAAACTTGCCCAGAACAAGGAAACATAAGGAGCGATTTCATTAGTAGGAGTATTTAAATAAACCTTCATATACTCAGGTAAATTAGAGGCGGTAGAAACTTCAACTCCAACATATAGGAAAATTGCAATCATGCCCATCCATAATTGAGGGTATGATAATGCAGACTTTGTATTAGAGTTTTCCTCAGAATCATCCTTTACATCATCAAAATGAATTTGATTTGGAAGACTTGAGAACTTAAATAAAACAGCAACTACTAAAAATGCTGCTCCTAAAATAAGATATGGCACTTTCACTGCTGCTAATGAATCCAGTTTAGCACCTTCTTTTATAGCACCAAAAATGGCGAAAGAAACGATGATTGGTCCGATGGTAGTACCAACGTTATTAATACCACCCGCAAGACTTAAGCGTTGAGCTCCTTTTTTAGGATCACCTATAGTAATGGCTAATGGATTAGCAGCAGTTTGTTGCAATGAGAAGCCGAGTGCTACGATAAACAGGCCTGAAATCATCAATCCGAAAGAAGCCTGTTCGGCAGCTGGATAAAATAATAAAGAACCAACGGCCGAAATTGTTAAGCCTAAAGCGATTCCATTTTTATAGCCGAGACGATTAAGTAAATCGCCACCGGTAGCTTTCGAAATAAAATAATAAATAAGGGAGCCAACAGTATAGGCGACATAAAATGCGAAAGAAATCATTTGGCTTTGCCACTGTTCTAAATTTAGCTTCTCCTTAAATACGGGAATTAAAATATCATTACTTGCTGCTACGAATCCCCAGAAAAAGAATACTGATATAAGTATTAAGAAGGCATTACCTGAATTTTGTTGTTTGATCTCCATTTTTTTGTGATTTGGTTGCTGAAAATACAAAAAAAACAGGATGAAGAAGAAACATTAAAAATTAGTTGCGAACTTCTCTATTCAAGTACTTTGAAATGATGACAATCTGATAAATCCTCAAAACAAACAAGATTGAAATAATTGATACTAAATAGTAGACAGCGTCGGCAGAAGGATCCCGTAAAAATAAAATCATCAATATTATCAAAACGACTCCAGATAAGATCGAATCAAAAAACCTAAAGAATTTAACACTATTCGTTTCTATTTCTTGATTTGCGGGCTCATCTACAGATTCTAATTGTCTTTTGAACTTGAAACCGAAATAAATCCAACACAATGCGACAAGCAAAAAAACGGGAATTGAAACATTGTGAATAATAGAATCACTACTTAGATAAATCAAAAAAGCAGTAATTATTAATAACAATATTCCGTTACGTATTGATTTTCGAACAAAGTACTCTGCAAAATGAAACATAGCCAAAGAAAAGTTTCGACAAATATATATTGTTTTACGACAAATCCAGGAAACATTAATCCAATTCAAAACTCAATTCCCCTTATTCAGCGGGTAAAACGTAACCCCATAGCAGGTTATTTACACCTACTAACTATGGGTCATTAACCCTGAAATTACCATTTACTAAATAATCAACAATCAATATTTGAAAAAATATCCTGAAATTACTTGCCAATTCTAGTTTTTAGCTAACTTCGGCGATTAAATAAACCTAATAACAAAATAAGAATGAAAAAAAATCTACTATTTCTTTTTGCCTGTGCAATTGGATTGATGGCTAATGGACAGTCATCTGAGACCAAAGTAACAGGTACTAAAACGAAAGCGGTTTCTTCAGGCGCTCATCGTTCATTTGTTAATCACACAAATGCAAAAAATCCTGGTGTACCTAGCAATGCGGCAATCATCTATTCTCAGGATTTCGCAGGTGGTATTCCAGCAACATGGACAATCACTGACAACGCAGGTTTAGGTGAGGTGTTTACATGGACAACCACTGGATCACAAACAACTCCAGATTCATTATTATCAGCTGGAACAACTGCTGCTAATGGATACGTGATTTTTGATAGTGACAATGGTGGTACTAATGGTGCTGAAGATTGCGACATGGTAACTGACGCTATCGATTGTTCTGGTAAGTCTACTGTATTCTTATCAATGAATGAGTATTTCTTACAATACGCTGCTTCAACAGCTACAGTATCTATAAGTACTGATGGAATTAACTTCACTGATGTTTATAGTGCTGAAACAGGTTTAGGACAGAACCAAACAACTGGAAATCCTCACTTCGTACAAGCTGACATTTCATCAATTGCTGCTAACCAGGCTACAGTTTACATTCGTTTTAAGTTTACTGGTGACTACGACTGGTGGTGGATGTTTGATGATGTAACATTATTTGAACCAGCTGCAGTTGATGCAGGTGTTACAGGTGCTGACTTAGTTTCTGGATGTTCTTTATCTTCAACAACTCCTGTTACAATTACAATTAACAACTACGGTGGATCTTCTATCTCTAACATCCCTGTATCTTTCTCAGTAAATGGTGGAACTGCAGTGAATGAAGTTGCTCCAGGTCCTATCGCACCTAATAGCAGCGCTGATTATACATTTACAGCTACAGCTAACCTTTCAACAGGCGCTAGTTCAACAGTTGTATGTTCAACAGCTTTATCGGGTGATGCTAATACAGCAAATGATTCTTATTCAGTAACAGTAGACAATTTCACTCCAGTGAACTTATCATCTGCATATGTTATGGACTTTGAAGCAGGTGATGATTTATCAGCTTGGGCTGTATTTGACGGAAATGGAGACGGTGTAACTTGGGCTCCAGTTGCTACATTAGCTTACTCTGGAACTCAGTGTATCCGTAAAGCAGGTAGCGGATCTTTAGATGATGATTGGATGTGGTCAGGATGTTTCGACATGACAGCTGGTACGACTTACACGTTAGATTACTGGTACCGTCAATTTGACTTACAAGCACCATGCTCTTTAGAAGTTAAATTAGCAACTGCTCAAGACGTTGCTGCTTCAAGTCAATTAATCGCTACTGAAGTAATCGATTCAATTTACCACTTATCAAGCAACACATTTACAGTACCTACAAACGGAAATTACTACATTGCTTGGCATGCTTTCTTACCTAGCACATCTCCAATTGCTGGTTCTAGTTCATTACGTGTTGACTTAGTTAACTTAAGTGGTGTTACAGGAATTAACGAAGCTATTAATGTAGGTGGAGTTAAATTATTCCCTAACCCTGCTGAAAGCGTATTAGCTATTCAAGTGAAGAAATACGACAATGCAACAGTTCGTATTTTTGATATTACAGGAAATGAAATTTACAATGCTGCATTAAACGAAATGAATACTACGGTTGATGTTTCTAACTATGCATCAGGTTTATACCTTGTAAAAGTTCAAGGACAAGATTTCTCTTACAGTGAAAAATTAACTGTTAAGTAATTCTCACTTTTGATGATAAAAAAAGGGCTGAAATCATTCAGCCCTTTTTTATTGTCTTTTATTTTTTACCGAACGACTATTTTTAGCGATTGACCTATATAGTTATTTGGTAATCGTAAATAATAAACCCCTTGCTCTAGCTCTGATTGAATTGTCAGCTGATTCGTATTTGAAATCTTTTCTTCGTAGACAATCTGTCCTAGTGTGTTTATTATTTGAACTACATCATCAACAATAACGCTATTTAATTTAATCTGAAAAGTTCCATCATTAGGATTGGGATATACATTCACAAATTCAGCAAGATTATTATTGCTAATTCCAGTAAAATTAAACACCAACGAATCAGAACAATTAAAACATCCATTCGAATCAGTAACACAAAGTTTATATGTTCCACTTTGATTAGCTGTATAAAGATTATTTATCGCACCATTAATTGCATTTCCATTCAAATACCATTGATAAGAAACACCCGTTAAGAATGTAATGAATACATTTCCATTAATTGCGAAATTAGGCTTCGGAGGATTTGGATTGATTAACACATTTGCAGTTGCACTTTGCGTACATCCGTATGTGTTAGTAGCTACAACTGAATAGTTACCTGAAATAATTGGAGTATAGGATTGCAATGTTTGATTGATTAAAAACAAACTATCTTGATACCATTGCAATTGATTAACGGAATCAGAGGCAGTTAAAACGACTGCTGTTCCTGCGCACACTGATATTGGCCCTGTAGGCAAAATAGTAACTGAATCTGGGACTGGATAAACATAAACTGTATCAATTGCCACAAGAGGAATAACAGGTGTCTGATAAATCGTATAATTCAATTGCAACTGACCAGATACTCCAGTTGCAGTCCCTGAAGTTCCATGTCCGAAGAAACTTGTATTACCTAAATCATCATCTGCTCCAAACAAACCTCCATCTTCATCCCAAACCTGAATAGAATAATTTTGAGAATCGAGTGGGATATTAGGCAAAACCCAATGAATTGGAGGAAATGAATTAGCGATGGCAGGTCTTGAATCATAGACCTGTGTTCCTGCTGAATCAAGAATGACAAAATAAATATCAGGATCATCTAAAGGTGCCCCATAGTTATTCGGAATCGAGTTGATATCAATATCCGTTAGAAAGTACTGTGGTGTTACTTGAGGAGTGACTGTTTGATTCACCACATATGTTCCTGGAACATTATAAGTAATGGAAGGAGGGTTTTCCAGATTACTTTGCAGTCCGTTACCAAAATCCCAATCATAACCAGCTTGCCCAGGATTATTGTTTGAAAAACTAACGGTTACAGGGGCGCAGCCAGACGAATTACTCATCGCAAATCCGGGATTTGAAACGTTATTAGGCAATACGATTAATGGTCGTGTGAAATTAATTGTCTGAGCCCCTACAAATTGAATATCCGCTACAATAACCACATTCATTGAGTAAGTCCCGGCGATTAGCGGTGTTCCACTAAGATTCACACAGCCATATAGCGAAACGCTCGGATCATAATTGCAACCGTTTGAAGCATTATTACATTGCCACGATAATCCTATAGGCAATCCCGTAATAGCCACAAGATGATAGTTATTAATTGTAAACCCCATTGTATCAGTAAGCATAACAAACGTTACATCTTGGGTATAATACTGCCCTACTGTCGCATTGGGGAATGAGTCAGGATAGATACCTGCAGCGGTTTGTGTGGAGTCGATGGTGCATTGGGCGTTGCTATTTATAGCAAAATATATTGCCATTATGCTTAGAAATAATTTTAGCTTGTTCATTTGGAATAATCTATGAATTTGTCCTTAAAAATAAACATTGAAACCTTAGATTCCAATAATAATTCAATCGTATAAATCAGCGATGTGATTATTTTATAATTTTGAATAAAAATTTTACTTTATCAATAATGAATTACTTCAAAAGACCATTTTTTCTTTGTTTTTTCTTGTTTTTAGTTACGCTATCAGGGATTGCTTTCGGGCAAGAAAAATATTTATCGAAGGCAAAAAAAGAAATAGAAAAAAGCAACTTTGATGATGCAAATGAATATTTGAAAAAATACCGTGAAAAAAGTGAAGAAACTCCTGAATATAATTACATTGTTTCCTTATTAAAAGAAAGAAAGGCCATGTCGTTATATGAATACGAAGAAGCCTATATTTTATTAAGAGAATCATACAAAGGATTTGTTTACTATCCAGAAGATGTAAAAAAAGATTTTTGTAAATCATTCAATTTTTGTGACACTAGCTGTGTAAACAGAATGGCGGCACTTGAAAGTATCATTTACGAACGATATCGAATTTCTCGCTCTATAGAAAAAATGAATGAGTTCATTTTAAAATTTCCTGAATGTCAGTTTTATAATGATGCTGTTGATTACAGAGATAGTCTAGCATATCAGCAAGCAGAAAAAGTAAATTCAATAGAAGCATATAAGACTTTCATTGATACTTATCCTAACTCTAAATTGGTTTATAATGCTAGAGATAATGTCCAATCCATGGCATTTCAAATTGCAAAAACGACAAATACAATAGAATCCTATCAACAATTTATAAAAGAATATCCGAAGAGTTTTCAAGCTGAAAAAGCAAAGCAAAAAATTATTGAGATTGAATATAATAATGCTATTTTGAAAAATACAATTGATGGATATAAAAACTTTTTAAGTAAATACCCGAACTCAACTTATAATAAAGAAATAAAAATTTATCTCGAAGATTTAGAATGGAATGATGCTGATAGATCAGGTACTATTAGTGCATATCAGAATTTTATAAGCAACTATCCAAATTCGATAAGAAAGAAAGATGCAGAAAATAAAATTGATGATCTCAAGAAAATCGCCCTCCCCTATTTATTGAGTAACCGTAAATATAAATTTTATGATATCGACAAAAACTCATTTGTTTCTGATGAGGAATTTGACGAAGTAACCTATTTAACAAACGGCGACTTTTTAGTTAAGAAAAGTAAATTATGTGGTATTGTAAATCGTAAAGGAATAAAAACAATTGCTTGTAAATACGAGTGCATTAACTCAACTGGCAATTATTATATAGTAGGAATTCAACACAAGTTTGGATTAATGAATCGAAATGGGGAGAGCTTGATTAATGTTGCCATGGAAGGATTGTTAGATGGTAAATATGGATTTTTAATATCAGGTAAAAAGAAAACCACCGAAGATGAATATTATTCAGGTTTAATGAATTTAAAAGGAGAACAATTACTCGAAAATGTTTATGATTACATTTCAGTTGTCGATTCATTTCATGTAATTGCAATGAAAGCAGACCTTTATTACCTATATGATAGCAAAGGTCAATTGCTATCTTCTGGTTATAATTCATTGTCATTTACTAATAATTGTTTTATCTATAGCAAAGATGATTCATATGGCCTATTAGGTTTAGACGGGAAAGCTAAAACAACAACTAACTATACTTATCTATTCTCTCTTGACTCTAATTACTTATCGGCAACAAATAGCACGAAGAAAACAGGAGTAGTAGACATTAATGGAAATGAAATTATTCCGTTTGGAGATTACGATGGAATTAGCATCGTAACTAAAAATGTTTTTGCTCTAACAAAATATGGTACTGATGACAACTACGAAGTAAAATCTAAGCTTTATAATATTCTATCCAAATCATTTATTAGTTCAAGCACCTACAATACAGTCTATCAATTTGGCGTAAATAATATTTACGCCCAAAAGGGAAATAATGTTCAAATACTAGATGAAAAGGGAAGCCTTTTATTTGGATTTACGGTGGAAGCAACAGAAAATGATGAAGATATTGTTGATGGATGTGATGGAGGTGGAGAAGGGGACTACAATTATTTTGATTGCACTGGTTATATTGAGTCAAATATTGGTTTTTATGAAACAATTGAAAACACTGAAGGCATATTTCGCAATGGATTAGCTAATATAAATGTAAATGGCAAATATGGCTATTTAAATAAATCGTATGAGATTGAGATTCCAATTAAATACAGTTATGCATCACCATTTAAAAATGGAATTGCGCAGGTTTACACAACTACACTTGATGAAAGCATTATTTATAATATCATAGATTCAACAGGTAAGACAATATTGAATGGGTATTCTATTTTAAAATTCGCAACTAATAATTACTATGCAGTAGTTAGTTCTCCTGAAAATGGCTTAGGAAAATTGTATCTGGGCAACTTCAAGTTTGAATCCTATGAAAATGGCATTTCTAATGTTGATTTCTTTAATGGATTCAATGGAATAAAATACAAAGACATTTATTATTATTCTACGGGAACAAAAGATTTGCGTGATAATGATTTTGACTTCACAACATTTGAAGCAAACAAGATTAAGTCTATTGGCTTGAGCTACTATTACAAACAAGATTATGCCTCAGCAATTGATAACCTAAACGATGCTATTAGTGCAAACAGTGAAGATGCAGATGCCTATTACTATTTATCAAAGTGTTATCAGGGAAATAACAATTCTTACAGTGCTAAAACCGCTATTGACCGAGCAATCGTATTAAGTCCAAACACAACGATGTATTATTGGGACAGAATTGAAGTTTGTAAAAGTACAAGAGACTATAGCCAAATTGTAAATGATTGTAACACGCTTTTAAGTTTAAATGACTATAACAAGGGTCAGATTTATTTCACCAAAGGATATTACGAGAGTGAAAGTGGGAATTATCAGCAGAGTATATCTTCATATACTAAATGCATAAGCTTGAAGTATTCTGAACCGAACTCCTACAACAATCGTGGATCAGCCTACAGCAAATTGAATAAAAACCAGGAGGCACTGGCTGATTATAAAAAAGCGATCAGCAATTCCTCTTACAGTTCTAATGAAGACAAAGCACTTTACTATTCAAACTGTGGACTTTCATATTACAATTTAAAAAAGAAATCAGAGGCTTGTAGTATGTTCCGAAAGTCGTTATACTTTAGTAATACCTATGCCCGTTATTATAATTACTATTGCAGATAATGATGAAAAAATACTTGTTCAAATTAATACTCTTCTTATGTGTTGCATGTAATAATCCTGCACCCGTAAGCGACTTACAACTAGAAAAATGTAATGGAAAGATTAAATCAATTACCACGAGTACGTACTATTACGATAGTACAAAGGCTGCACCCTACTTAGGAAAATTAATCAATAAAAGCATCCGTGATTTCAATTTAGATGGTAATGAGACCAGCTTCACTTATATTAATGAAGAAGATGAAATAGAGACTATAAGAAAAAATAGTTTTGATAAGAAAAATATAAAAACAGAATCGAAGGAAAGCGATGAAGAGGGAAATCTGCTTTACACAACTAAATATAGCTACGATAAAAACTTCAACTTAGTCGAGATCAGCACAACAGAACATAATACCAACACAGTTGCAAAACAGGTTAATGTTTTCGACAAATTAAATAATCTGATTGGCACCACAGGATACAAAGGAAACAATGAGGTAGATTTTAAAGCGGATTATAAATACAATGAAAAAAATCAATTAATTGAGGAGAAGATATTTTTGGCTGACGGAACCATGGATTACCGTGCAGATAATAAATATGATGAAAAGGGAAGGATTTTAAGCAATACAGGATTTGCCAAGGATAGCAGCAGATTATGGCAGATTCGTTACGACTATAAAATCTTTGATAAAGAAGAAAATTGGCTTTTAAGAAACGTTTACAGGGATAGTCTGCTAATTAAAGTGGAGCAAGTCCAGATAGAATACCATCCATAGCCAGTTTTAAAACTCTTATTTTCAAAGGTTTAAATTATAAAAGATGGATCTTGTTTAAAGTATTTTATTTCTCTAAACATTCTTATCGATTTATTTTGTGAATTTAGATTGACTTTCTATATTTGCAACCCCGTTGACGAGTATTATCAACAAAAGGGAGCATAGCTCAGCTGGTTCAGAGCATCTGCCTTACAAGCAGAGGGTCAGGGGTTCGAATCCCTTTGCTCCCACAGAAAGACAAAAAAGCCACTCAAAATGAGTGGCTTTTTGCATTTAGCGAATAATGTCAAGCTCGCTTGAAAAATTAGAAAGCTAAATGCAAAAACAACCCACAGGGTTGGCTTTTTTGTTTTGCATCTTTGGGTAACAGGTTAACAGCAAAGCTGTAACCCTGTTTAACTTGGACAGACTTTCGCATTTTCAAAATGGGGTTGACAGGTTCACAGCGAAGCTGTAATCTTAATTAATTAGCAAGATAAATGCAAAAACAACCCTTCGGGTTAGCTTTTTTGTTTTGTATCTTTCGGTTACAGTCGCGAGGCTTCGCGAACAGGGAAGCTGTAACCCTGTTTAACGTGGACAGGCATTCGCATTTTCAAAAAGGGGTTGACAGGTTCATTGACTAATAATCCTACTGCGATAATTAGCAAGCTAAATGCAAAAACAACCCGAAGGGTTGGCTTTTTTGTTTTGTATCTTTGCGTAACAATCGTTAGGATCCATATAATTGACAACAATCCTATATCATTGAGATAGTCGAAAAAGCATTTTAAATCCACTTAAATCTTTTTTAGTGACGAATTAGTGATGCATTTAAAATATATCCTTAAAATGCAGTATTTAATAATCTAACAAGGGATTATATTCGGTAAGAATTATAAATATCGAAGGAAATTAGCAATTTAAATAAATATAGCAGAATCCTTATTTTTTAAACCATCTACATTAAATCGTTAATCTATCCAATTGACCTAATATTATATTTATTGGTATTTAATTTTTTTATTTATAATTTAGAGCTTAAATTATTTTATTTTATGAAATCAAACAAACCTATTTTAATCATTTATGCAATAGCAACTATGTTATTGATTTATTCTTGTGATTCTAACTCCTTAAATACAAATGAAAAATCTCAAGATGAAATTGCTGCAGAAAACAAAAAGAAAGAGCTAGAACTTCAACAAAAAGAATTAGAATTAAAAGAGCGTGAATTGAAAAATAAGGAAGAGGCAATTGATGAGAAAAAAGAAAGAATGGAATCTGTTGAAAATGCTAAACGACAAATGGATTTTGAAAGAGCTTCCGAATGTGTAGTTGTTTCACCGAAAGCATATTTTTACTCTAGAGCAGATAGTCATGCAAAGCGTAAAGCTTATCTCGTGAAAGGGGATCGTTGTAATCCGATAAGAGTACAAAATAACTTTATCTACATCGAGTTTTTTAATAATTCATCCTATAAGTCGACAGATGGATGGATTTGTATGGATGATATTGAAATTGTCTACTAGAAAACAATCTAATTAAAAAGCCGAGGAATCCCTCGGCTTTTTTTATTTCTTCAACTTAATGACTCTGACTTTATCAGCAAGTTTTATTTGTAATAGATAAATACCTTCTGGCAGCTGCTCGTTATTAAGAACAATATTACTCATGTAATCAATATTAGAATACACTACCTGCCCCATCGCATTCATCAAAGAATAATTTTGAATTACAGCGTTAGATTTTATCTCCCATACACCTGGTAGATTGTAAACAACAAATTCTTTTGAATCCAATTCTCCAATTCCAACATTGGTAATTGTAACCGTTTTACAAATACTATCTACTCCGCAAATTGCCTGCATGTAGCAGCAGATATCATAGGTGCCCGTTGCAGTGTAATTATGCTGAGCTGTAAATCCTGTTTGCTGCGGACTACCATCTCCGAAATCCCATGTATATTGTGCTGATGGATCAGAAATAGAGGTTACATCAACCGTTAAAAATCCTGGCGTATAAGTAAAATCTGCTAACGGCAACGGATTGACGAAAACAAATAACGAATCACGATTACGACAATCATTGATATTTAAATTACAGTAATAATACGTCGTTGTAGATGGAACAACTGTAGGATTATAAATAGTATCACTGCTAAATCCAGCATTAGAAGGCGTCCATAAATACTTGGCATTCGAATATTGTGTAGCACTCAACTGAACTGTATCACCGATACAGATATTTAAATCAGAACCTAAATCTAATGTTGGAGGAGTTGAATAAATAATAATACTATCGGTTGCAACACATCCATTCACATAAGCTGAAGCGATATACAAGGTATTAACCTTCGGAGAAGCTGTAAGATTGGCTCCCGGAAAAGAAAACGTAAATGTATCAGTAGCTGCGTACCAATAATATTGTGGCGTTGGTATAGTCGGATTTACGACAGCTTGCAACTGCACAGAGCCACCGCAGTTAACAGTATCGGTTCCTGTGTTATTTTGAATATTAACTGACAATCCAGCGTTGCTTAACAAACTCCATTTAGTCAAATAATACTCTCCACCCGAAGAGGCATTAAATGTTTGCGGAATAAAAGTTACGTTCCCATTGCTTGCTTGTCCTGCTGCATACGCGGTTCCACCCTCTCCTATTGCAATTGATGACGAATATAAATTTGATGAGCCCGCAGTTTGTCCGCTTTTCAACCATTGCAAAACTCCATCAGTGTTATACATCGCGAAGTAAACATCATTACTACAACATACACCTAATTGATCAAACCATAGCTGATTAGTAAATGTTTGTCCTGTAATAAATACTTTATCATCTTTCAAATCAATTTTACCAGGGAAAGGATAAAAGGTATCAATGCGACCTGTTTTTACAAATTGCTTTTGACCTGTCCGATTTATTTTCAAAAGATAACTGCTCGTATATCCGTAAAGTGGACGAACAGTATCGCCTTTAAAAATCGCATAGCCTTCAAAGAATCCCATCGCATAGGTATTTCCGTTCGCGTCCATTGCAACATCGTAGCCGCTCACATCTCCGTTACCGTTATAAGAGTCTATTGGAAAAAACCAACGTTCATTTCCAACAGAATCGTAACTCGCAACATAACCTTGAAATGCATTAGGAGAAGTTTTATAATGATAAGTGGTATTTCCAAAAATAAAGTTCGCATTACTGGCTTCTGTACTACCGCATATGGATGCATTACCATTATCATCTACTGCAATTCCTAGTGATAAGTCATCATAATTTTGAACACCACATCCTTTCAACCATCTTGTTTGACCAGTAGGCGTTAACGACAACGTAAAAATATGTGGCTTATCATTAACACCAACAAAACTTAGGTTAGCAATACTATCCGTATTTACCTTAAAATAAGAACCACCGAATGTACCCGTTACATATAAATTACCGCTCTGATCACAATCAATGGCAGTAACACGATCGCTATATACGTAGCTTGTCCACCAAGAGGATGAACCAAAACTTTTCAAGAAAGTATGATTCCCCATCGAATCAACGCCTGCAATGAAGCAATCTAAATATCCATCGCCAATAACAGTATCATTTCCTGCTACGAGTGTATCTTGAGCAAAGCCACCAACAAAATAAATGTTGTTATTATCATCTACGGTCATATCGTTGACACGTGTTGGAGTGAATGAACCTCCTGCGTAATTAAATCCTACGACATTAAACATTCGGATTAGATTGAAATTCGTATCGAGAATAGCTGCAAAAGCAGTTAATACATCTCCTGGATTAGGATATAACGTATCACCATCCATCGCAAAGTAAGGCTGCGTTGCAGTGGCATACGTACCACCAGCAATAATGCGATGATCATTGGTATAACTCAAAAAGCTAAACAATCCACGACCATGTTTTAAGCCTGTAGTACCAATACAAGTTTGTGCACTTGAGAGGGAAACTTTTATAAATAAAATCGCAATCAGTAGTAAGTATTTTCTCATGCCACAAAGTTGATTAGACATATTTGAAATTAAAATAATAAACCCTGTAAAGCTTGCGTTATCATCAACAGAAGATTGTTAGTAAAGAGGTGTAAGCGAACACTATTTCTGCTCACTATACTGATAATTTTACCAATTAACATAAAAGTAAAAATCTGAACATATGTCGTTATTTCTTCAAGTAATCAATTCAGCGAGCGAAGCTTCAAGTGCAACTGGTACTGCTGCTCCTTCAAACGAAGTGAGCATATCACTATTGGATATGGCTTCGAAAGGTGGACCTATCCTTATTCCAATTGCTATCTTAAGTGTTTTAGCTGTTTATATTTTCTTCGAAAGATTATTTGTCATTCAGAAGGCAAGTAAGCTAGATGCAAATTTCATGAATCAGATAAAGCAATATGTGAATGCAGGAAATATTGATGCTGCAAGAAATTTATGTCGCTCAACAAAAAATCCTTCTGCTCGAATGATTGAAAAAGGTTTGATGCGTTTAGGCAAACCTGTTCGCGAGATTGAAGCCGCAATTGAGAACACTGGAAAACTTGAAGTATACAAATTAGAAAAGAATTTAGGATTTTTAGGAACAATCGCAGGTATTGCACCGATGTTTGGATTCTTAGGAACTATCTTCGGAGTAATTAAAATTTTCTATCAGATTTCATTGCAAAACAGTTTAGAGATTGATACTATCTCTGGTGGACTTTATGTAAAAATGATTTCATCTGGATCAGGATTATTAGTGGGTATGATTGCTTATGCAGGATATCATTATTTAGTGCAATTAATTGATCGTGTAATAAACAAGATGGAAATTAATGCAGTTGACTTTATCGATTTATTAGAAGAACCTGTAAACTCATGAAATTAAGTCGCCGACAAAGATCAGCATCTGAGGTATATAGTCATTCATTGAATGATATTATGTTCTTCTTGTTGCTATTCTTCTTAATTGCTTCTACGATGGCAACACCATCTGTATTGAAGTTATTACTTCCGAATTCAAAAACAGGGATTCAGAGTGTGAAGCATCCGTTAGTGATTAGTGTTTCTGCCGACTTACAATTTGGTATCAACGATCAGGTAGTGCCAAGAGATCAAGTAGAGGCTGCGGTTGTTGCTGCAGTAAATGGAATTACCGATCCTACTGCATTATTAAAAGTTGATAAAGCAGTTCCTTGGGAAGACGTTGTGTTTTTGTTAGACATTGGAAATAAAAATAAAATCAAAATGGTAGCAGCAACTAATGTTACCAAGATTAATCAGTAATGACTGCTCATCAGAAGAAATCAGTAGCACTAACATTAGCATTGCATGGTATTATTGCCTTGCTTTTATGGCTATTTAGTCTAACTACACCTAACCCTCCATTTGCAGAGGGATTAGCTGGTGGTGGCGGCGGTGGTAGCTTCGTGGAATTTGGCACTATGGAAATTTCTGATGTTGCTCCTACCCCAGCTCCCGAGCCTGCGCCAGAAGAAGAAATCATGACCAATGATGATGAGCAAACAGTAAGTATAAATCAGCCAGAGAAACCAAAGGATAAACCTGAGAAGAAAGTAAAAGAGCAGCCTAAGGAACAACCAAAAGTTAAAGTCGATTTGGTTGAAGTACCTAAGGTAAATAAGAATGCACTTTTCAAAGGTGGAAAAAGAAATAGCGGAGGCGCACAACAAGGAACTGGTGAAGGCGGAGGATTAGGTGATGGAAAAGGAACGGGCAATGGACCTGGAACAGGAAGTGGTGATGGTGGTGGCAACGGAGGTGGATCAGGAAAAGGCGATGGATTTGGCTATGACCTAACGGGAAGGGGTTTACGTAGTTCGGTAAAAGTGAGTGATAACTCGCAAGAAACAGGAATAGTTGTAATTTCAATTACTGTAGATAAAAATGGCAATGTGATTTCTGCGAACGGACCTGCCAGAGGATCTACTACTACAAGTGCCAACTTATTAAAGAAATCGAAAGAGGCTGCTGAAAAAATGAAGTTTTCTCCTAGTGAAGTAGAGGTTCAGAAAGGAACGATGACTTTTAGATACTTCTTGAAGTAATAAAAAAATATTCAAATAAATTTCTTAGAGAAGTAGTTGATGCAGCTTTGCAAACTTAAACGTTTGTAAATGTTTGCAAATGGTAATTTCATTGGAATTCAGATTATTTTTACCCCTGGGGGGACTTATCACAACGCCAATTACAAACGTTTATTCAAACGGCAATTATTAAATCAGGATTTGTAATAATAGCATTGACAAATTTTAAATTAATCGCCAATTATTTAATCAAGATTTGTACTATTCGAAATTAGATATTCGAAATCATTTTTCAATTTTAAACCTTCTTTGTCAGTAATTAATCACAACTATCCAACAGTAAAAAAATACTAGCTAATTCAATTTATTTAGATTGAGTTTCTATCTAAACACTTCGAATAAATACATCTTGCAATACACCTTCTTCTAACGCACGACTTTCTTCGTCACCGCTCCCTTTCTAGTATTTATTTCTAAAAGATAAACACCTTTCACTAATGATGATGGGATTTCAATTGAACCATCTGTTGTATTCTCAAACGAATTAATAGCTCTTCCCGACATATCAGTCAACAAAGCTGATTCAAATCCAATAGGACCAACAATAGTCAAATGATCAGCTGTCATCGGATTCGGATAAACATTCCAACGTGATTCGTTTAATTCATCAAGTCCAACCGACATATTAATATACAACGTATCTATTCCTGAAACGGATGAGATAGGTAATCCGTTCGCATCAATTAATTTTAATTGATTCGCTTGAAGTGAAACCGTCGTTGGTGTTGTATAACTTGAAGGAACAACAAATCGAATCTCTCCTAATTCACCATAACCATTTACTCCGACATGATCCGTTTTAATTATTGATGAAGTGACCGCGTTTGAAAGGGCTCTGTTCAAATTCAAATTAGGCGTACTTCCAACTACACTATTGTTGTAATAGAATTTTACGGAGTTCGATTGAATATAGTTAGATGAAACAGGAAGCGTCCAAGCAGCACCTAATAAATTATTATACGGATTAACTGCATTACCTGCCATCACATGTATCTTAACGGTATCACCTGCATAATAGGTGATCTGTTGAGGAACAAAATGAACTTCTGTTGCTGTTAATGTACGTTGCTCTTCACCATCCGGATTTGCAGCTCCTACCAATCCGAAATTCTGAACTATTGCTAAGGTATCATTCGCATCAATAATTCCATTCCCATCACAATCAGCATGCGCACGGTCTTGTCCGTTTGATTGCACTACCCCACCCCATGCAGATGCTAGATGGTCTGCCCACAAAATAGAAATTGTATCACGCGCATGGGATGAATCATTATAGTAAACTCCTATTGGTAATAGATCGGCCATATCAACAGCACCACTATTATCAGCATCACCAGGCTTCACTGTAAATGCAGGAATAACACCATCCGTCCAACATGTTTGTACATCTAAATAGGGAGTAATTCCAACGACATTAAAAATAGCAGCAGATGGATTCATATCATTCGTTCCATGAATTCTTGAAGTAAATAATACATACCCTGTTCTATTGCTTGTTACAACCATTCCTCCTGAAACCACATTAGTAGAAGTTGTTAAATTACGCGCCCATCGAAATTGCAAGTTAGAATTGTATGAAGCGATGAACTCTGAGGCATACGGACTAGTATTACCATATAATTTATAAACTCCTGCACCAAACATATCAAAATCGACAGAGTCGCGAAAAGAACCAGTTATATATATCTTACCTAACTTATCTACATTTAAGTCAGAAATTACATTTCCAAAACCTACATTAACACTGGATGCCGAATAAAAACTTCCGGTGCTTTGCATGTATTGTGCGATGAATTGTCCCGCAGGATAATAGCTAGTAAACGGCCCAGGATTTAAATCGACTTGCGCATATGATTGACCAAATAACAATAATCGCCCTCCTGGAATAATCGTTAAACGAATTGGCATAGTACCATATACGGAAACCCCTGTAGTTAGATTTTTTGCCCATTGATAAGCCCCTGATGAATTATACTTCGCATAAAAAATATCGTACGAAGGCGAACAAATTAATTGCGCTACTCCTACTCCCGGATCAAAATCGACAGTATCAGAAGTGCTAAAATATCCAGCGATGTAAATATTATTCAGTGAATCGACAACTACCTGATGCGGCACCTCTGAAATTCCACGAGTAGAATTCAAAGAGAAAGCCCAGTCTAACTGTAAAGAAGGTGTGTACTTGGCTAAAATAATATCAGCACTCACTGATCCACCAACACTAAAAACTCCTGCGCTAGGGTCAACATCCCCTTGCCCATATCCTGTAACGATGATATTGTTGCTGTTGTCAATGGTCATATCAGGATAATCAGTAACACTTGATGCATTTGTAATGAATGGCAAATCAAACGCAGCAAGAAAATGTCCGCTTGCATCATATCGTGCGACAAATGTTTTACCCGTAGAAGGTGTGAAAGCAGTTCCCGTATCAGGATCTAAATCGATGGTTCCATTTTGATAACCGAGTAATAAAACATTCCCACTTGTATCAGGAATTACTTTAATACCGAAATCTCCAGCCAATCCACCAATTGAAAATCCCCAGCGATAAACACCATTCGAATCCAACGAGTAAAGAAAGATATCGGTTCCGCCATTTGAGGCACAACTTTGAACTCCAACGCCCGGATCTAGGTCGATAGTATCTTGAAAATAACCAGTGTAAAACGAATTTCCTAAACTATCCATGATTACAGATCTATAAACACGATAGTTAACTGCTACTTGCTCATCAGCAATTGCATATTTAAACAAAGGCATTTGAGCATTCGCTGTTAGATTCGATAGTAATATAATTAATAGGACTAATTTCAGAAATACGCGATTCATCACTAGGATTTAATAATTTAGAACAAATGTACCGAAATTTCGAAAGAGCTTATAAACATTAGGCTATAAACAGTTTCTTTGTACAGTGAAAAACATGAATTATACGCAAACGCTCGATTATTTATTCTCCGCCCTTCCGATGTTTCATCGCATTGGACCAGCTGCTTATAAAGCTAATTTAGATAACACTTATGCTTTGATGGAGTTGTTAGACAATCCACATCAAAAAATAAAGTGTATACATATTGCAGGGACTAACGGTAAGGGTTCTACGTCGAATATGCTCGCAAGTATTTTACAAGAAGCCGGCTGTAAGACCGGACTTTACACTTCTCCGCACTTGAAAGATTTCAGAGAGCGTATTCGTGTGAATGGAGAAATGGCTAATGAAGAATGGATAGCTGATTTTGTTTCTAATTACAAAACAGAGTTTGATAAAATACAACCTTCTTTTTTTGAAATGACAACTGCTATGGCTTTTGCTTATTTCGAATACATGAAAACCGATATCAATATTATTGAAACAGGTTTAGGAGGCAGATTAGATTCGACAAATGTGATCAATCCAATAGTAAGCATAATTACGAACATCGGATATGATCATATGAATTTATTGGGAGATACACTTCCGAAGATAGCAGGAGAAAAAGCTGGAATCATCAAGCAAAATACTCCTGTAATTATAAGCGAAAATCAAAAAGAGATTGCTGAAATATTTTCACGCAAAGCGTATGCACTGAATGCCCCTATCATTTTTTCTACAGATAATTGGGAAATAAAAACAACATTAAGCAATGCATTTTCTGAATCGATGAATGTGGATGCGACTAATAATTCAAATTCAACTAGCCTTCATTTTACTTGTAACTTAACAGGTCCGTATCAAGCAAAAAACATTGCAGGTGTATTAGCTTGCATTGATGAATTAAACAAACACAGCTTTGCAATTTCAGAAGATCATATTCAATCTGGAATGCAAAACATCAAACAAAATACTGGATTCAAAGGACGTTGGTATAAGCTGCAGGATAACCCTCTGGTGATGTGTGACACCGCACATAACAAAGATGGAATTCAACAAATAATGCCACTCGTAAGCAACTATAAGCAAGGCCAAGTTCGAGTTGTTCTAGGAATGGTTGACGATAAAGATCTTGATGGTGTTTTACCGCTATTCCCTTCTACTTCCCTCTACTATTTTTGCAAAGCGGATATTCCTCGTGGATTAGATGTACAAATCCTGAAAGAGAAAGCAAGTAAATTTAATCTTCAAGGAAATATTTACAGCAGTGTTAAAGATGCTTTAGAAAATGCTATTCAAGATGCTTCAACAAACGACTTAATTTTTGTTGGAGGAAGTACGTTTACGGTTGCTGAGGTTATCGACTAACGTTTACGATAGTACGAAAAGTAAGATTGATGCGCGGCAATTTAATTTTTGCCGAAGCCGGTAATGCATGCTTCCAATTATTTTGTATTTCTCCCTGCATCAACAATAAACTTCCGTGATTTAATATCAACTCAACAACGGGAATTTGATTTTCTTTATATCGATTATGTCGGAATAAAAATCGACGTTCAGCCCCAAAACTCATAGAGGCGATTGCCCCATTCTTCGCTAGCATTGGTTCATCATCACTGTGATAAGCCATACTTTCACTTCCATCATGATACAAATTCAACAAGCAAGAATTAAATTGAGTATTTGCTTTTTCTTCTACCGAATTTTTAATTTCCAAAAGTGTATTTGTCCAAGGTAAAGGATTACGTTTAATATTTGAATAGACATATGAACATCCTTCATCACCATACCAAGCTGTCATTCGTTTAGTAATAATCTTTTTACCAAACATCATCACTTCATCATGTTGCCAAGGAATTTCATTCAGCAATTGACTGAAATAAACATCGCTTTCCGTTTTTGAAAAATAATTCGAAAAATAAAAAAGTTCTCCATCCAACGGAAGTAAATTAGTATCAGATGATGAAAACAAATCCATCTTTAGTCTTCTTTAAACCACTCAGAATACATCGTATAATTATTCGCAATGCCTTCAATGAGAACACGCACTTGTTCAGGGTCAATAGACTTCACTTTCTTCGCTGGAACACCTGCATAAATACAACCTGATTCAATATGTGTATTTTCTAACACCACAGATCCAGCAGCAATAATCGAATTCGATTCTACTACACAATGATCCATCACGATTGAGCCCATACCTACTAATACGTTATCGTGTATTGTACATCCATGCACTAATGCGTTATGACCGATAGAAACATTATTACCAATAACTGTTGCAGCTTTCTTATAAGTACAATGAATCACAGCACCATCCTGAATATTCACTTTGTTACCAATGGTAATATGATTCACATCGCCACGAACTACAGCATTAAACCAAACACTGCATTGATCACCCATCTTCACTTGACCAACCACCGTTGCATTTTCTGCGAGGTAACAATTCTCTCCAAATTCAGGCATGATTCCATGCACCCGTTTAATTAACGCCATGTTTTAAAATTTTTATCAAAGGTAAAAAATAAAAAAGCGCTGCACGAAAATCGCACAGCGCCTCTTATTAATTTTAGAATTATAATTTTTGAATAGCTCCTGTTGCTACTTCTTCTCCCGCGATTAAGCGGAAATGATATAAGCCAGTTGCATATCCTGATAAATCAAGTGTGATTTGATTTTCACCAAGATTTATATTCTTAATATTTTCTGTTTTAATCACGCGACCAGCAATATCCACAACTTCTAATTTAACAGTATTCATTTTTCTTAAATAGAATGGAATAACAGCATAGTTATTTGCAGGATTTGGATAAGCATTCACAGTTACAATAGACGCATTGTTTTCGTTTACAGCAGTTGCTAAATCATATTTGATCTGAGCTGCAGCTGCACTTGCTTGAATATCGCCTAATTCATTTCCACAAATTAATGCGAATGCAACTGTAACAGAATCACCAGTAGGAATTGTAAACGGACCAGTAGAAACAACATCAATTACGTCGTTACCTGTTCCTGTTCCACCTGCTGTTGCACGAGGAGTAGAAAGGGTTGTAAACTTTTCAGTTTCATCATATCCGTCTGATAAATCTGCACCACCGCTACCACCAGTAATATTATCTATGGCATAATGGTTAAACCCAGCATTGTTCGTTAACAATTTAATACCTGCATAGAATCCACCAGCATCTGTACAATATGCATAACCCATTTTCAAACTTGCATCTTCATCAGCTTTGTTATTTGCATATGTCTGAATATCCCAGTCAGAGAAAATACCAGCCCATAAGTTCGATAAAGCAGCACCGTTATTCTTGATTGTATATTCGAAAATGTGATATTTAGAATCAGGAGCGTTTGTCCAAGAAAGAGTACGATAGTTCATCGATAAATTATGCGGAGTATTTGCTGTAGCATCATTGAACTTACCATAAGTATCGAAATCAGACCATACAGAAGGATCATTACGCTGAATAGTTTGTGTTGCAGCAAAGTCTTCATCAGTTGCTCCTGCAGTACCACGAACATTATCAGAAACACCTGTTGCTGTTCCTACCATAAAACCAGTTTCATAAGATACCGTTCCACCATTCATATAATCGAAACCTAAACCTTCTGTCTGACCAGTACCATTGTAACAAATTCTTCCTTTACTAGAGTTCGTTGTAAAAATATCGTTCATCGTGATATTCATATAATCAACGTTAACCGTCTTAGTAAATATTTGTG
>Ga0222712_10001833_pt1 | contig 25394 bp, 23 predicted proteins | sample C33_657DmetaG_FD_165043 | JGI IMG/M metagenome (GOLD analysis project Ga0222712, IMG submission 165043) | Estuarine water microbial communities from San Francisco Bay, California, United States - C33_657D | ecosystem: Environmental > Aquatic > Marine > Unclassified | place: USA: California... | reverse complement strand
CCGCTTGAACCGCCACTTGTCCTATCAGCAGCCCAAGCATTACGAGTTTTACCAAATAATGGAGACTCTGTGACTCCTGCTGTGCCGAACTCAGGTGTGGTTGTTTTGGCAAATAGAATCGCACCAGCGTCCCGCAAGCGTGAAATTACGAGGGCGTCTTCATCGGGGACATTGTCCTTAAAAGGAAGGGCTCCATAGGTCGTCCTAATCTCTTTTGTGTTGATGAGATCTTTGGCGCTGTACGGGATACCAGTGAGGGGGGGATAAGCTTGGCCCGACATGATCCGCGCCTCAGCGAGACGTGCGCCGTTCATTGCCAATTCGTGACAGATTGTGATGCAACAGTTTAAGGATGGATTTAAATGATCAGCACGCGATAAGACTGCCTTCATAACTTCGACAGGCGATAACTTTTTTGAACGATAACGTTCTTTGAGCTCGACTGCAGATAGTCGACATAGCTCAATCGTTGTATGCATTTCACTCAATTTTTTATTCCTGTTTTATGAGCGCCTTTGGATAAATTCTACTTTACATTGTTACCGCCTGCTAGTGAAATTCTCTCGAAATTTCTTGCTCATTGGCTCGCGGAGTCGCTTCATTTGTTGGCTTCAGCCTAAATAAGGGCAGGGCAGATTGGTTTGAACTGTGACAGCACTTGAACATTGCGCTTCGATTATATTTAGGTGTGTAGCGTCAATTCGGCACATCAGATACTCAACGATGAGAGATCGCCTCATGACCCTCCTAACAAAAAGTCATCCTGAATTGCATCAGGCCTGTATGTCCGTGCTTGACCGCTTCATGGAAGGACTCAATCGCTACGATGCTCAGGCGATGGACGCGGCGATGCATTTTCCTCATGTTCGTTTTGCTGGTGGCCAAATCAAAACTTACCCCAAGGCGGGCGATAACCCGATGGATTTGTTTGAACGACTACGACGCGAAGATGACTGGAAATACAGTAGTTGGGTTTCGCGCGAGTTGGTGCAGTGCAGCGATATTAAGGCCCATTACGCCTTGAGTTACACGCGGTTCCGCAGTGATGACTCTGTTATTGGGGTATACGAGTCGTTGTATGTATTGACTAAAGTTGACCACAGTTGGGGAATTCAGATGCGCTCAAGTTTTGGCCCCTAAATATAGACCCTTACTTGCTTGCTAGCAGTCATCGGTCTATATTGAGGCATAGGTACCCCAAGGTGCCGCTGCATAAAAACATAAAAGAGACAAATAAAAGTGATGACACAGACAATGGCGCTGCGCGAGGTCGCGCATTCCCGTTCGGGCGAAAAAGGTAACGACTCAATGGTTTCAGTCATTGCCTACGACATGGCCGACTATGCGGTGTTGCGTGAGCAAGTGACGATTGAAGCGGTTCGTCAGGTATATGGCCCAATCACGAAAGGTGTAATAAGGCGTTACGAAGTCCCGTTAATCGGCGCCCTAAATTTTGTGATGACCGACGTGCTTGAGGGTGGCCGCTCGCGTACGTTGGCTTTTGAAGAATCGGGCAAGGCCTTGTCATCGCTTATGCTGACCTTGCCGCTGAAGATGCCGGCTGATTATGTCGGCCGTTCTGTTGCTATCAAGAGGGCCGCATAATGGCTCATAAAAAAACTGGCAAAACGGTGCGCCTAGGCTCTGCAGCAGGTTGGTCGCGAGATCGGTTTGAGCCCGCAACAGATTTGATGAATCGCGGAAACGTCAACTACCTATGTTTTGACTCGATGTCAGAGGTCACCATGAGCGCTGCTCAGGTCTCTCGCATGGAAACTGACCGCGTGCCGCCCTACGACCCTTATTTACTTCCACGGATGGAACCAATTCTAAAAACGTGTAAAGAAAAAGGGATCAAAATTATTACCAATCAGGGTTGGTTAGATCCTGAAGAGGCGGCGCAACAGGTGGCGGCCTTGGCGCTTAAGCTGGGCATTAAAGATTTACGTGTTGCCGCAGTATCAGGCGGTATTTTGACGAAGACGATCGGCACGATGGGGTTGAACTTCATCGAGACGGGTAAGCCAATTGCTGAGAGTCTTGACACAGTCGTGTCTGCAGAGGCTTATCTAGGCGCACAAGGAATTGTTGAGGCACTAAAAGGCGGTGCTGATGTCGTCATTACCACTCGCATCGCAGACGCTTGTTTGTATTTGGGCCCACTGGCTTATGAGTTTGACTGGAGTTTTGACGACTATCAGTTGATGGCGAAGGGGATGGTGATCGGGCATTTGATGGAATGTGGCAGCCAGCTCAGTGGCGGCTATTTCTGTGACCCTGGTTATAAAGACGTTCCGGATTTGGCGAATGTCGGTAACCCGATCGCTGAGGTGACCGACGATCGCGTACTGTTATCCAAGCTTTCGAATTCGGGTGGGGTCGTATCTGAGGCCACGTGCAAAGAGCAATTGCTCTACGAAGTTGGAGACCCCGCCAATTACATTTGCCCGGACTGTATTGTTGACTTCACCAAGGTCAGTTTCAAACAGGTTGGCCAAGATTTGGTTGAAGCCTTTGCTGATCAAGCGGGTAAGTCTCGTACACCAACACTCAAGGCCTTGGTCGGATTGACCGAAGGCTTCATGACCGAAGAAATGGTGATCTTTGCCGGCCCCGGTGCGCTAGAGCGTGCAAAATTCACGCAAGACTTACTCGAGCAGCGCTTTCAGAAGGTTGATTTACAGGCCACAGAGATTCGTTTCGACTATCTGGGAATCAATGGCGTGCATCGCGAGTCTTCACCGGCCCCTGTGCATGAGCCGTATGAAGTTATCTTGCGGGTAGCTGTGAAGACCGCAGAGCGTTCAGAGGCTGAGAAAATTCGTCGTGAAATTGATCCCTTAGCGGTAAATGGAATGTCTGCAACAGGCAAATGGGCGACTAGTGCTCCGGGTTCTAGAGTGAGACCGGTTGTGGGGTTGAGTTCATGTTTAGTGCCACGCGAGTTGATTGAATCGACCGTTTCATTTTATTAAGCTCAACAGGAGAGCTGCCATGAATGCAAGCATCGGACTGTTCTCTGCAAAACTTATCTTGCTATTGCTGGGTGCGCTGACTTCGCTATTTGCTCAGGCCGCAGCAACAGATCACGCCTCCTATCCAAACAAACCAATTAAGATCGTCGTTGCAACAGGCGCAGGCGGCATCACTGATCTCTTGGCGCGTTTCATTGGCCAAAAATTATCTGAAAATCTAGGCCAACCCGTCGTGATTGATAATCGTCCCGGAGCAGGGGGGACGATTGGTTCTTCGATGGTGGCAAAAGCTGTTCCGGATGGGTATACCTTGCTGTGGATTTTTCCAAGTCACACCGTTAATCCTTTCTTGTTCAAGAGTCTTCCTTACGACACAGTGAAAGATTTTGCGCCTGTCATTAAGGTGACCAATGTCGAACTGGTACTAATTGCCAATCAAGCCGTGCCAGCGAGCAATGTTCAAGAACTGATCGCCTATGCTAAGCGCAATCCACAAAAATTTAATTACGGCACGGTCGGTGATGGCAGCCTTGGGCACCTTGGTGCGCTGCTGTTTAATGAAATGGCTGGGCTTAGTATTGTTCACGTGCCTTATAAAGGCGCACCGCAGGTGTTAGGTGCGCTATTGGCGAATGACATTCAGATATTCTTTGATGTGCCAATCACCGCGATTGCTCAAATCCAAGCTGGGCGAGTTAAGGCGCTAGCGGTGACGGGCAAACAGCGTCTGGCCGTTCTGCCAGAGGTGCCGACGATGGTGCAAGCCGGTTTGGCTGGTTTTGAGGTTGTGGGGTTTAACGGTCTGATAGCACCGGCCGGAACGCCTCGGGCGATCGTTGAAAAACTCAATCAAGAGGTCGAACGGATTTTGAAGCAACCAGAGGTTAAAGAATGGTTTGCCTCTAAGGCGCTCGAAACGCTAGGTGGCTCGCCTGAGGCCTTTGCGAAAGATATACAAAGTGACATCACTAAATGGCTCAAGATCTTGACAGACGCCGGAGTGCAATCGCACTGAGTGGATGTTTTTTTAACGCTTAATCTTCTACCCTTTAGAGTGTGAATCCCATGGCAACGCTGACGACTGATTCTGGTTTTGAGATTTTCTACCAAATCGATGACTTTAGTGATCCTTGGAGCCCCGCAGAGACGGTCGTGCTGCTTCACGGCAATGCCGAGAGTGGTGACGCGTGGCGCGCCTGGATTCCGCACTTAGGACGCCATCTTCGAATCATCAGGCCAGATCTTCGTGGGTTTGGTCGATCGACACCCACTCCAGAAGATTTTCCGTGGAGCCTCAAGGTTTTAAGCGACGATCTGATCAAACTGACCAAGCATTTAAATATTCCATCATTTCACCTTGTTGCTGCAAAAATTGGTGGCACCATCGCTTTAAATTTTGCGGCAGAACATCCAGAGCTTGTTAAAACATTGACAGTACTTGGGGCGCCACCGTCACCCAAAAATTCATTGGCTCCGACAGTTGCGTTATGGGTTGAGCAGCTGAAAAAAGACGGACTCGAGCCTTGGGCGAGAGAATCCATGCGTGGTCGTTTAGGGAGTCGAGCACCTGAAAAAATGCTCGAGTACTGGACGCAACTGATGGCCAAGACGCCATTGTCGACACAACTTGGTTTTATGAAAATGGTGCCGACCTTAGACGTACGTCCCGGCCTAGCTAAGATTCAATGCCCGACCTTGATCATTACGACAACAGGAAGTGGGCTCGGTTCAGTCCAAGATACTGAGTCTTGGTGCAAATTAATTAAACATGCAACCATGCTTGTGTTGGATGATGATTCGTATCACGTCGCTGCAGTCAAAGCAGATGAGACAGCGACCGCGACCTTAGAGTTTATTCAAAAGCATTTAACTTAAGATTTATTCTCGAAGCTTTCAACACAATCATCGTACGTTCGCTCAATTGATTGATCAAAACATATTAGTTCGAGACAAGATACTCATATCGGGTTTCGTGAACTGATTATTTAAAAAATAAATAAAAGTTTGGAGACAACATGCTCGATTTAACAGGAAAGGTTGCAATCGTAACGGGTGCGGGATCGGTCGGGCCTGGCTGGGGAAATGGTCGGGCAACGGCTGTTCTGCTTGCACGGCAAGGTGCTTCTGTATTTCTCGTTGATGTTGTGAAAGAGGCCGTTGAACAAACCCAGCAAACGATTGAAGACGAAGGCTTTGTCTGCGCAACGCATCTGTGCGATATGCTCGATTCAGCGGCAGTCAAAAAAATGGTTCAGGCCTGTATTGATCGTTTCAAACGTGTTGATATTTTAATCAATAACGTGGGTGGATCAGAGCCGGGTAATCCTGTGACGATGACTGAAGAAGCTTGGGATCGTCAGATCGATTTCAACCTTAAAACTGTTTTCCTTGGTTGCAAGCATGTGATTCCAATTTTAGAAGCGCAGGGCAAGGGCGTCATTATTAATATCTCGTCGGTTGCCGGTTTGCGTAATTCAAAAGATCGTACGCACGTTGCTTATAGTTCGAGTAAGGCTGGCATTATTCAGTTCTCGCGTTCAACGGCTGGTGCCTATGCAAAAAAAGGAATCCGCTGCAATACCGTCGTGCCTGGCTTGATGCATACGCCACTAGTTGAACATCGTTTGACTAAACAACTTTCCGAATCTGATGCCGCGTCGTTAATTGCAAAGCGTAATGCCATGGTGCCGATTGGCCGGATGGGAACAGGCTGGGATATTGCTCACGCAGTTTTGTTCTTAGTGTCGGATGAAGCAGCCTTTATTACGGGTACAGAAATTGTTGTCGATGGTGGTTACACCACCTTTGGCCCTAGCGGAACTTGATGGCTAGCTGTTTATCTGCTCGATCGAACAACCACTCTTGCGAAGAACAAAGATGACGCGACGCTTAGAAGGGAAGGTAGCACTGGTGACCGGTGCGGGCTGTGTGGGCCCCGGTTGGGGCAACGGACGAGCCATCGCCGTGAGATTTGCACAAGAAGGTGCGCGTGTCTTTGCCGTCGACAAAGATTTGAGCACGATGACAGAAACACTTGCACTGATCGCCGAGGCGGGTGGTGATGCCACGCCGTATCAATGCAACGTGCTAGATAGCAAAGCGATACCCGTCTTAGTGGCAGCCTGCGTCAAACAGTACGGCGGCATTGATATCCTTGTGAATAATGTTGGCGGTGCTTCACCGGGCGGTCCTATTTCGCTGAGTGAAGAAAATTGGGATGCTCAAATGGATCTCAATCTCAAAACGGTTTTTATGATGTGCAAGCATGTGATGCCGGTCATGCTTGAAAAGGGCTCAGGGTCCATCGTCAATATTGCGTCGATCTCTGGGATCCGTTGGTCTGGTGCTGCACAAGTCGGATACGCAGCTTCAAAAGCTGGGATCATTCAGCTTGGCCGAGTGGTGGCCGTTGAATACGCTAGCAAGGGCATAAGAATTAACTCTGTATTGCCAGGTCAGTTGCACACTCCTTTAGTGGATGTGCGTGTAGCAAAAAATCAAAGTGGTGGTGACGTTGAGACTATTTTAAAGAGACGCCAGGCACGCATCCCGATGCCCTTTATGGGCGACGGTCGTGATACTGCAAACGCCGCGTTGTTTCTAGCCTCTGATGAGGCTCGTTTCATCACCGGTACCGAGTTAATTGTTGATGGAGGTATGACAGCAAAATGCGATTAAATCGAGGTCTGTGGTTAGGTGTGATCTCGGTGCTCAGCGGCATGTTGAGCCTGCCGGCATCTCAAAGCGTGGCGGCTGAAAAGTTTCCAGTGAAGCCCGTGCAAGTCATTATCCCTTTTCAGCCAGGTGATACCGACAATTTGTTGAGACCTTTTATTGAAAGAATGGGTGAATTCTTAGGTCAACCTTTATCGCTCGTGTACAAGCCCGGCGCTGCAGGCGCAGTGGGTGCAGGCTTTGTGGCGACCAGTAAACCTGATGGTTACGTGCTGGTCGGTACCTCTCACTCCTCGGTTGCGGTAGTACCTTTAACCAACAAGCAAGTCGCGTATAGCCTTGATTCGTTTGAGCCCGTCGCGTGTTTAGTTGAAAGTGGTTCGTTAATTGTGGTGCTGGCGAGCTCGCCTTGGCTGACCTTTAAAGATTTAATTGATGCCTCAAAAAAGGCACCCGGAAAGATCACCTATACAAGCTCTGGCACCTTCGGTACAAATCACTTGATTCCTGAAGGACTCTCGAAAGAAGCAGGTGTTAAATGGAATCACATTCCTTCACAGGGTAGTGGGCCCGCCATTACTGCGACTTTAGGGGGGCACGTCAATATGGCATCAACGGCAGTCGCGCCTGCTGCGCCGCATATTAAAGCGGGTACCTTACGTCCGCTCGCCGCGTATGGCAACACGCGCCTACAAGCGTTTCCTGATGTTCCGACTTTACAAGAGCTAGGCTATACCATCGCCAGCCCTTCGTATTACGGGATTTTGGCGCCTAAGGGAACCCCTAAACCCGTTGTTGACGCGATCTACGCTGCGGCGCAGAAGGCAGTCGAGACATACAACGCGCAGATTAAAACGAGGCTTGAACCGTTTGGCGTTGACATTAAATTAATGAACCCAGAAGAATATAAAACTTGGCTCAAAGGGCAAAGCGCCTTGTTTAGCGGGATTTTGAAATCGATGGGTAATTAGCGCGCAAGAACTGTACTGGATTGTACGGAAGGTGAAGATAGCTCCACAAAAAGGTAGTCACAGAAATGAGCACAGCCTTGAGAAAAGAAAACTGGCTAAGCGGGTTTTGGATTGTGTGTGGGCTCGCGATTTGTATTGCCGCTTACAGACTGTCGCTTGGTTCGCTCAACGATCCAGGCCCGGGCATGTTTCCCTTTATTGCAGGCGCCACTCTTTGTATCCTCTCAGCCATCGACTGGTGGAACACCACCCGTGCGTTTCGAACTGTCTCGCGTGCGATGGAGCAGAAAGATGCGTTATCGCTGGTTAACGGCAAGGATCAAACGGTCACGCGCAAAATTGACCAAAATCTAGTTGATGGCGCGGATGAGTGGCTCCAACCCTTATTTGCGAATAGAAACGGTGTTCTTAAGGCGGCTGCGATTATCGTAGCGCTATTGATATACGCCCTGACGATGGAACACCTAGGTTTTATTCTCAGCACGACTCTTTTTATTGCCTTTCTTTTGTGGCTGGTCGAACGCCAACGTTGGTATGTCATTGTGTTTGGAGCAGTCTTTTCTTCAATGACCACTTATCTGGTGTTTAAAGTGTGGTTAGAGACCGCGCTGCCGATTGGCTTGTTGGGCTTCTGAGCGACGCTATGGATATCTTCGATGGTTTTTCAATCGCTCTGACAATCGCCAACCTTGGCTACTGTGCTGCAGGCGTCTTTATCGGTACCTTGGTGGGCGTTTTGCCTGGCATCGGGCCAGTCGCCGCCATGTCAATTTTGTTTCCCGTCACGTTGGGTATTCCGCCCGTGTCTGCGGTCATTATGCTTTCCGGCATCTACTACGGCGCGATGTATGGTGGCTCGACCACCTCTATCCTTGTGAATATTCCTGGTGAGGCCTCGTCCGTAATTACGTGCCTGGATGGCCATCAAATGGCACGTAAAGGTCGTGCGGGCGTGGCACTCGGTATCAGCGCTATTGGTTCATTTATTGGTGGGACCCTAGCGATCATTGGCTTGCAAATTGCTGCGCCTCATTTGGCAAAAGTCGCACTGATCTTCGGTTTTCCTGAATATTTCTCTTTAATGTGTTGTGGTTTAGTTGTACTGACTTTCATGGCTCAAGGGTCGATGGTGAGAGCCCTGATGATGGCAGTGGTCGGGCTGTTTCTTGGTTCGATCGGAATGGATCTTGTGATGGGTACGCCGCGCTTTACGTTTGGTGTGGTCGAGTTTTCGGATGGCGTCGGGTTGATCCCCGTCATTATGGGTTTGTTTGGAATCTCTGAAGTGTTGTTGAATATTGAACAGCGGATTTCAAAAGATGTATTTTCTGGAAAAATTTCTCAGATCTGGCCGAGCCGAAAAGACTGGGCAGACTCAGCCGGGCCGATTTCTCGTGGTGGTTTGATTGGATTTTTCTTTGGATTATTACCTGGTGCGGGCCCAGTGGCTGCTGGTTTCGTGTCTTACAGCGTTGAAAAGAAAATATCCAAGCACCCAGAGCAATTTGGCCAAGGTGCGATCGAAGGGGTTGCAGGGCCAGAAGCTGCAAATAATGCGGCGATTGGCGGTGCTTTTATTCCGTTGTTGACGCTAGCGATCCCCTCAACCCCAGGCATGGCTTTGTTGCTCGGTGCATTTTTATCGTACGGCGTGAATGTGGGGCCGTTGTTAATTACGCAGCACCCCGACATTTTTTGGGGCGTGGTTGCCAGCATGTATATCGGCAACATTATGTTGATTGTGTTGAATCTGCCCTTTGTCGGGTTATGGGTCAAGATTTTAAAAATTCCGTATCACTATCTGGTGCCAGCGATTCTGATTTTTTGTGTCATTGGCTCGTACAGTTTAAGCAACAGTATTGTTGATGTGATCGTGATGATCGTATTTGGCTTTATTGGTTACTTGTTTAAAAAGCTTAAATATGAGGCAGCACCGCTGATTATGGCAATGGTCTTGAGCCCCCTCATGGAGAACAACTTTCGACAATCCCTGTTGTTGTCGCAAGGCGATTTCATGATCTTTTTCTCAAGACCCCTTTCGGCGATCTTGATGTGCATCGCGGTGTTGCTATTGATTTTGCCAAACTTATCGTGGGTTCGTAAGCGCCGAGAAAAACGGCTTGAGGCGTCGCTTGAATAACGTACTCTAAATAAGGCCGTTCAAACATAATTTATAACGAGGTCTAGTGTGAAAAGATTTCAAAAAATTTCAAAAGATATTTTTTTACTTGTTGTATTGCAAGTGTCTAGTCTATTGATGCCTGCCGTAAGCCAAGCTCAGCCGACGTGGCCAACCCAGCCAGTCAAAATTGTGGTGCCATGGGCGACCGGTGGTACGGTCGATATGGGCGCACGGGTAATTGGTCAAAAAATTGCAGAGCAAACCGGGCAGCCTGTAGTTGTCGAAAATAAACCAGGTGCATCGAGCACGATTGGTTTTTCACAGGTGCTCAAAGCTAGCCCCGATGGATATACCTTGATTGCGTTTGAATCGAGTTACGCGATTTTGCCATCGCTGTTTAAAAAATTGAGTTGGGATCATTCAGAAGATTTAGCAGTAGTCGGGGCGGTCTTTCAAACGCCTATGGTCTTGGTAGTACCTGAAAAAAGTCCTTTTAAGACTGTACAAGAGTTAGTTGAGTTCGGAAGATTGAATCCCGGTAAGTTGAATTTTGGCTCGGGTGGTGTTGGTAGTAGCCCTCATCTCTCTGGCGAATTACTGCAAAAAGAGGCCGGTATTAAATTGACGCATATCCCATATAAGGGCGGGGGTGAAGCATTGTCTGCCGTGCTGGCGGGCAACGTTGACTTATTGATTACGGCTACCCCAACTGCGATCGGGCATGTGCAAGGTGGCCGGGTGCGTGCGCTTGCGGTGACGGGTACACAAAGATCTGGTGCCTTTCCTGCGGTACCAACGCTTAAAGAGGCAGGATTAGCGAACTATGTCGTGATGAACTGGTATGGTTTAGGTGCGCCTAAAAATACGCCGCCCCAGATCTTGAATCAAATTTATCAATTGACGGTACGCGCGCTTTCAGATCCAGGTATTCAAAGTCGTTTTGCCCAGCAAGGTGTTGAGCCGCTCAATATGAATGCCTCTGAGTTTTCGACCTTTATTAAAGCTGAAACGATTCGCTGGACGGCAATCAGTCAGGCCGCCGGTCTAACGCCTGAATGAGCTTTTTATATCAAACACGGAGACCAATAAATTGATTAATTTAAATCGCTGCATTTTCGTACTTGTTCAAGTGCTTGCAATGCTGGGTTATTCGGTGTCTGGCTTTGCTCAAACTGACCCCTATCCCGCGCGTCCAGTCAAAATCATTGTGCCCTTTGGGCCAGGCGGGTCGGCAGATATGTTGGCGCGCGTACTGGGTGAAGGCTTGTCTAAAGAGTTTGGGCAGTCTTTTCAAATCGAAAATAAAGCTGGTGCAACCGGCGTGATTGGCACCACTGAAGTGGCGCGCGCGAAGCCCGATGGGCATACGCTTTTGCTGGGATTCGATGGCACTTTGACGATTACGCCTTTTATTCAAAAGAATGTCAGTTTCAATGCAAGCAAAGATTTTGTACCGATTTCAAAACTGACAGATGTCGCTTTTGTCGTTGTCGTGAATCCCTCAATTCCAGTCAAAAATATTAAAGAGCTTGTCGAGTATTCAAAGGCTAACCCTGGCAAGCTCTCTTATGCATCCCCCGGGGTGGGTAGCACCGCGCACATGCTCGGCGAGCAACTCCGCCTAGACGGAGGCTTGGACTGGGTGCACATCCCCTATGGCGGCTCTGGTAGCGGCAAATTTATTATTGATGTGATTGGTGGTAGTACACCTGCGGCGGTGATTTCGATTGCTGTGGCGGCAACATTCGTTCGCGAAGGCAAAGTGTTGGGGGTTGGTGTGCCTTCCAGTCAGATCAACCCAGCATTGCCAAATGTGCCCACTTTTGGACAGGTTGGCTTTGAACGTTTTAATGTAGCGTCATGGTTTGCGTTGTTGGCGCCGCTTGGCACCCCGGATCACATTGTGAAGAGACTCAACGCTGAAGTGGCAAAAGTGCTTGCGACTGACGCCTTCAAAGCCCGTATGGCAATTGCCGGTATGGATGTGACGCCTTCGACACCGGCTGAGCTCGCGCAACTGATTGCGTCAGATTTAAAAAAATGGGAAAAAGTAGCAGAACGTATTCCGAAGACCGAATAGTTTAATGAAAGTTGGCAAGTCGTGGCACAAACAAGGAATAACAGCATGCGATTATTAAATGGAATTGCTCTCAGTTTTTTAGGCCTAATCGGCTCTGCGACGTTGGCCCAAGCGCAACCTTATCCAAACCGCCCAATCACTGTAGTCGTGCCGTATCCACCAGGTGGTGCAACAGATCCGATAGCGCGAATTTTCACGGTCAAATTGGCCGAGGCCTGGAAGGTGCCAATCATTATCGAAAATCGGGCGGGTGGCGGCACAACGATCGGGATGAGCTATGGTGCCCGCGCGGCACCTGATGGGTACACCATCACAGTCGGCACTACCAGCGTTGGAACCAATCCAGCGCTCTATAACAAATTGCCGTATGACACTTTGAAAGACTTCACTTTCATTAGTCAGATGGGCATTTTGCAGATTGTGCTTTCAGTGCATCCTTCGCTGCCAGTGAAGACGCTTGATGAGTTGATTGCTTATGCCAAGAAAAATCCTGGCAAGCTTAATTACTCATCGTTTGGTAATGGCACGATGGGACATTTGTCGGGTGAATACTTTAAAGTGTCTGCAGGCATTGACGTTACGCATGTGCCATACAAAGGTAGTGCAGCTTCAACAATGGCTTTGGTCAGTGGTGAGGTCTCATATGCGATCGATACGCTTTTCATTCAATCGCAGCATATTAAGGCGGGGTCCATCAAGCCACTCGTTAGCTTTGGCCCTAAGCGCCTAGAGTCGATGCCCAATATGCCTGCGATGGTAGAAACGTATCCAGGCTTTACAGCGTTTTCGTGGCTGGGCTTCATGGGGCCTGCGGGTCTGCCACCAGAGATTGTGTCGAAGTGGTCGACTGAGGTTGCTAAAATTGCGAACACGCCAGAGGTAAAAGAGAGGCTAGCACAGCTAGGAATCGATGCCGTTGGCGGCACCTCTCAACAGTTTGCTGATTTCGCACAAGCAGAGATTACCAAATGGACTAAGGTCGTGGGTGACGCAAAGATTCCTAAAGAAAATTGATTCGCGACTAGTTTACGGATGGTGAAGCTAGCGGATACATGCTTTTGCTAGGGCAATTCAGAATATAGAAAAATGATCGGAGATTTTTATGAATAAGTTAAACAGGCGGCGTTTGGCTCTTAAACTGTTAGCTACGCCTCTGGCGCTGAGTGTGCCTCTAACCTCTGCGCTCGCTCAGGATAAAAAACCAATGAAGTTGTTGGTGGGATTTCCTGCTGCGTCGATCTCTGACATCGTCGCTAGACTGCTCGCTCCTCATTTAGGGGCCGCATTCGGACGCAACGCGATCGTTGAGGTAAAAGCGGGGGCAGATGGTCAAATTGCTGCTCAAGATCTCATTCGGCAACCGCCTGACGGCGGTAGCCTATTTGTCGCGACTAACAGCCCTTTGCAAGCCGTTCCTGCAATGCGGCAACCGCCTCCATACGATCCTGTCACGGATTTTTCTCATATTGGATTCATCGGTCGATACGTGCATTTCCTGTTGGTGACGCGTGACGCGTCATTCAATAATGTGACTGAACTATTTGCTTACGCCCGAGCAAATCCTGGGAAATTGAATGTTGCAAATGGTGCCACCTTTCAGAAAGTGGCGACGGCGCAACTGTTAAAAGATACCAACACGCAGATGAACGAAGTGAGTTATAAGGGCGAGCCAGCTGCGCTAACGGATCTTGTGGCCGGCCGGGTGCAAGTCATGATTTGTTCGCAAGGCGTCGCTCTTGAGTTTTTGAAAGATAAGCGGGTCAAAGCGTTGGCCGTTAATGCGACAAGAAGAAGTCCTTTTGCCCCAGAGGTTCCAACGCTTGTTGAAGCTGGGCTTAAACCGATTGAGGTTGTTCCTTGGGTTGCGTTGATTGGCCCGCCTGGTATGTCGGAGGCATTGGTCCAGCAACTTAATCAAGCATTACGAATGGCGATGGGACGCGACGATATTAAAGAGCAACTTGAACGCATTGGTATCGAGCCTGGTGTGTCTAGTTCTGCTGAATTGCGTCAGCTTGTCATTGACCAACTTAAAATCTGGCAGCGTAATGTTAAAGAATTGGGTCTCGCTGCATAATTGCTTTCCAATCTGTTTGAAAATAGAGAAAAAGTAATGAGTATTGATCAAATAGACACCTTAGATCCAGCTGGGCAACTTGCTGAATTTGCGGCGAACTTGCAATTCGATGATATTCCGATGGGTGTCATTGATCTGCTTAAGCAAAGAGTGCTAGATACGTTGTCATGTGCACTTGGCGGCGCCACAGAGGCACCTATTCGCGAATTGCGTGAGTACGCAACTTCAATGGGAGGCGCACCTCAAAGCCGCGTTTGGGTGTTTGGCGATCGAGTCCCCGCGCATATGGCTGCCTTTGTAAATGGGCCCATGGCACGCGCGTTAGATTTGGGTGATTGCCATCCAGAGGGTCAGCATATGAGCGAGTACATCTTACCCACAATGTTCGCTTTATCTCAAAGTCGAGGGCCTGTTAGTGGTAAAGATTTTTTAACTGCATATTGCGCGGGCGGTGAAGTACAGGCACGAATCGGTAATGCCTGCTTTGGCTTGTCCGGCATTTCATCTTATGGCCGTATTTCAAATTACACGCAATGGGGCGCGATAGTAGGCGGTGCACGACTTATAAAATGTGATTCTGACAAATTATGGAATGCGATGGGAATCGGTTATTCGATTCTAGGTTCTGGAGACTTTCAATGTGTAGCCGAAGGTAATCAGATGATGCGAGTCAAGCATGGTTTTACGAGTGCAGATGCTTTGCACGCAGTTGAGCTTGCTCAACGGGGCATCACAGGGACGCGCAATATCTTTCTAGGATCGCGAGGGCTTCTCGAAACGCATTTTCATAAAAAAAATGATCCAACAGCGCTGACTCGCGGTTTAGGTGAAATTTGGGAATGGCCGGAGTCAATGACTAAAGGGTATGCCTGTTGTTACGGTGCGCACGCGAGTATGACTGGTGTTGAACAACTGATGAAACAGCACCAGTTAAGTATCGGTGATATTGCTCGAATTAAATGTGGCTTGCATCCCACCCCGTTTGGGCTGGTCGCTGATAATTACGAAAAGAAATGGCATCCCCAGACCGCCATTGAGGCGCAGTTTAGTTTGCCGTACTGCGTTGCAACGATCGCGGTGCATAAACGTTTATTGGCGAATGAACTTTCGTCTGACGCGCTGCTTGATCCCGTAGTTCGAGCCTTAATGCCTAAAATTGAAGCGTACTTGTTGCCTAAAGATGTTCCAACATTTTCTGGAAGAGTCGAACTCGAGTCAGTGCAAGGGCAGAATTTTGTGATTGAAGTACCGCATCCTTACGGTAGCCCTGGCAATCCGCTTGGTTGGGAGGGTGAGATCAGTAAGTTTCACGCCTGTGCAGCGCTCATGCCACAAGCCCTCAAGAACTCACAGCTTGAAAAAGTGGTTGAGCTATGTCAGCATTTTGAAGAGCTAGACGATGTATCGGTTTTGATTGATGCGCTCTGTGTGTAAGATGCTCAAACAGCTCAAACCCGCACCACCAACTTCCCAAGATTCGCACCCTTAAATAAGTCAACAAACGCTTGAGGGGCGGCCTCTAGTCCTTCAACGAAGGTCTCAGTGGGCTGCAGGGCGCCACTGCGCAGTAGTGCTTTGATGTCTTGCTGGGCTTGTGCGCGGTGCTCGGGATAGCTCGTCACCCGAAAGCCTTGCAGCGTAGCGTTCTTGTTTAGGATCTCGCCAATATTGCGTATGCCATCAGGCTCGATCAAGTTGTACTGCGAGATCATGCCGCATAACGCGATGCGAGCAAAATCATTTAAGCGTTCGAGCACGCAATCAAAAATAGCACCGCCAACGTTTTCAAAATCAACATCAATGCCTTGCGGCGTTGCTTGTGCAAGTAATTGCTTAAAGTTCGGATCCCGATAGTCGATGCAGTCCGAGTAACCCAGTTTTTCGACTGCATGTTGGCACTTAGCTGGGCCGCCAGCGATCCCCACCACGCGACAGCCGATTGAGCGTGCTAGGGCTGCGGCAACGCTGCCGACTGCACCGGTCGCTGCAGAGATCACAACCGTATCTGTGGGCACGGCCTTTGCGATCGCTCGCAAGCCCACCCAGGCCGTGACACCCGGGCTGCCAAGCGCACCAAGGTAAGTCGAAGCAGAAAAGCCATCCAGATTGATCTTCTCGGCGCCAGCCGCTTTAATTTTGGTATAACGCTGCCAACCAAAATGGCCAAGCGCCCAGTCATCCACTTTAAAGTCTGCGTGCTTTGATTCAACGACTTGTCCAATCGCGCGGCCCACCATCACGTCACCCAAGTTCAACGGATTTGCGTAGGCGACATTGGGCATCATCTGACGACGTTGATAAGGGTCGAGCGAGACAAACGCGTTTTGGACCACGATGTCGCCCGCCTCGGCGTTGGGTATGGCTTCAGTGCTGACGGTAAAGTGGCTCGCGTCAATTGCACCAACAGCGGTTTTTACAAACCGAACGCAACGATTGTTTGTCATAACATTTACTCAACTTTTAATTGGATTTTTTTGGCCAAAGTCCCGTACTTAACAAACTCACTCTGCACGAGGGCAGAAAACTCAGAAACACTGCTGCCAACAGGCTCAGAGCCCCTGTCTAGCAAAAACTTGCTGACTTCCGGTGTACGTAAGATTTTGACGATTTCAGCATTTAGACGCTTGACGATGGCTGGATCTGTCCCTGCGGGCACAAAAACGCCTTGCCAGGCCTCGACTGAGTACTCGGTCAGCCCCGCCGATTCAGCGACCGTTGGCAGTTTAGGTATCGTTGGCGGGGCTTTTGAGCCCGAAGTGGCTAACAGCTTGATGCTGCCGGCATTGAGTGGTACGGCGGCCGCAACGAGCGTGATCACTGCGAGGTCAATTTGCCCTCCCATCAAATCGGTCAGGGCAGGGCTCTCACCGCGATACGGTACCGCGATGATGCGCGTGCCTGCCATAAGATTGAACTGTTCAATGGCGATATGATTTGGGCTGCCATTGCCTGAGGTGCCAGCCGAAAGCTTGACGCCAGCCTTGTCTAGTTTGATGAGGTCTGCCATCGTTTTTGCCTCAAGTCCCGTCCTGGCCAGCCACATCAACGACAGGCGCACCGCTTGTGTGACGGGGATGAGTCCGTTCAGGGGATCGTAGCCAACGTCGCGCACGTGGGGGATGATTGTGATGGCGCCCACAGAACTGAGCAAAAGAGTGTGACCGTCGGGCTCAGCTTTTGCGACAAGTGCCGACCCAATCGTGCCATTGGCGCCCGGCTTGTTTTCAACCACAACGGGCTGACCAAGGGCGGTCGACAGATGTTGAGCTAGCGTGCGACCGACAATGTCGACCGCGCCTCCAGGCGGAAACGGCGCGATAATTCGAATTGGCTTAGAGGGGTAGGGTGTTTGAGCCCAGCTTGCAAAGGGCACCAGCAATAAGGTGATGACTAACCCTCTGAGGGTTCGTAGATATGTTTGAATCATGTGCCTACTCCATTTTTAATTGTTTCTGCTGAATCAATGTCGCCCAGCGTGCGCGGTCTGCTTGCACAAGTGCTGCGAGTTCAGCGGGTGTCGAGGCGGCTGGCTCGACACCCGCCGCCCTGAGGGCGTCACGCAAACTCGGTTCAGACAATACCTGTTTGAACGACGTATTTAACTTTTGAACAAGATGGGTTGGCGTTTTGCTCGATGCAAACACTCCATACCAAGATAGGGCATTGAGGCCTTGATAGCCTTGTTCGTGAACGGTTGGAATATTCGGTACAGCAGGATTGCGTGTCTCGCCAACCAAGCCAATGACTCGCATGCGCCTAGAATTGATGTGAGGTAAAAAGGCCGGTAGATCGCCAATCGTGCCTGCTAGTCGTCCACCCATGACGTCGACCATCACCGGCGCGATTCCTTTGTAAGGGACTGCCATGAGTTGCAAGCCCGTGGCATCGGCGAATTGTTCGATCCAAAGTTGAGTGATATTGCCCACCCCGGGTGAGCCAAAATCAATGGTCTGATTCTTAGCTTTTGCGAAGGCAATAAATTCGGCGACAGTCTTTGCCGGGATATTGGCATCGATGGCGACAGCAGAGGCGTTGATCACGATACGCGATACAGGGACTAAATCACGATCAATATCGAACGGGAGTTTTTGAAAAATCGGTGAAATCGTAAAAAGCCCCGAGCTTGAAAAGAAAAGTGTTGTGCCGTCAGGTTCACTTGAAATAACGTGTTGAGCCGCGATAATGCCATTGGCGCCTGGCTTGGCCTCAACGATCACATCGGTGCCTGTCGTTTTCGAAAGCTTGTCAGCGAATTGGCGCGCCACGAAATCGACCGGGCCTCCGGCTGCAAAAATTACCAAACGGATTGGTTTATCTGCCGCGTGAGCAGCTCCGGCCAATAGCGCGAAGGCGCAGCCAAGTGAAGCGATTGCACTGCCAAGCAGCTTTTTCATCGAAGTCTCCGGTTCATCCAAACTCGCCTGACAAACGTGTGATTGGCGGCTTGCGCCGGCCAAGCCCGTTTGGGCGGTTCAGTTTTGTTTTTTAATCGATTGGTTGCAGCATACTGAAAGCTAGGCGAGTTTGCGAGCGATTGTTTAAGCACTGCAATTAGGCTACCCACTCAGAGTGGGTCAAACCCTTGGCTGGGCCTATCTTCGGCCTTCTTGCACTGAACAATGTGATAAGGTGTGCCTGCCCTACGAACAGTAGGCCCAAATACTAGATTTTTAATATATTTTTTGCAAAAATACGCCTTGATTTTTTTTGGCTGCCCCCATAACCTGCGCCAAGTGAGCAACATTTGAACAATATTCGGTTGCCACGAGCGTTTTATAAGCCAGTGTTACTTTAGAACTGAGAGATCGATGATTAAGATCCAGCATTTATCAAAATCCTTCAAAGGCAAGTTGGCGGTTGATGACTTGTCTTTAGAAGTCGGTCAAGGCGAAGTTCTAGGGTTTTTAGGCCCTAACGGCGCCGGCAAATCCACCACGATGCGGATGATCACTGGCTTCATTCCGCCAACAGGTGGTTCGATCTCGGTCTGCGGCTTTGACGTGTTGAAGGATCCCATTTCGGCCAAGCGCAAGATTGGCTATTTACCCGAATCGGCGCCTTCTTATCAAGATATGACTGTGCTGTCATTTTTGCGTTTCGCCGCTGATATCCGTGGCCTCACCGGTGTAGACAAGCAAAATGCTGTCGATCGCGTGATTGAGCTTTGCCAGTTGCAGAACGTTCTCAGGCAAACGATTGATACCTTGTCAAAAGGTTTTCGCCAACGCACCTGCTTGGCGCAGTCTTTGATCCACGATCCTGAGGTGTTGATCTTAGATGAACCCACAGATGGCTTAGATCCAAATCAAAAGCACGACATGCGTCAGCTGATCCGTGAAATGGGGCGTACCAAGTCGATCATTATCTCGACGCATGTACTAGAAGAGGTTGAGGCCGTGTGTAGCCGCGCTGTGATCATTGCTCAAGGGCGCATCGTGGCGCAAGGTACGCCTGACGAATTCAAGTCAAGATCCAAAACCGGAAGAATTGACGACTATTTTCGTGAAGTCACTGGCGCCGAGCGCCAAACCGCTTCACACTCCGGAGCCTAATCATGAATATCTTTTCAGCGACTCGAGCCATTGCAGCCAGAGAATGGCGGGCTTATTTTGAGTCACCCTTAGCGTTTGTGTTTTTAATTGCCTACCTGTTATTGGCAGGGATTTTTACCTTCACCTTCGGCGGTTTTTTTGAGCGTGGCGATGCATCGTTGGCCGCGTTTTTTAACTGGATGCCTTGGCTCTTTTTGTTTTTAGTGCCCGCAGTCGGCATGCGTTTGTGGTCTGAAGAGCATCGCTTAGGCACGATCGAATTGTTGTTGACGATGCCGATCGCTCCTTGGCAGGCAATCTTGGGCAAGTTTTTAGCGTCGTGGGCTTTTTTGATTTTGGCGATTGCGTTGAGCTTTCCGATGGTGCTCACTGTGAATTGGTTGGGTTCGCCTGATAACGGCACGATCTTGGCTGGTTATGTTGGTTGTGCGTTGCTTGCGGGTACCTATTTGTCGATTGCCTCGCTGGCCTCGGCCTGCACCCGTAATCAAGTGATTGCCTTCATTTTTTCAATCATGATTTGCCTGCTTCTCAATCTGCTTGGGTTTCCGCCCATCTTAGATTTAGTCGGGCGCTGGATTGGACCACAAGGGATTGAGGTGATGGCAGGGTTTTCAGTCTTATCCCATTTTGATGGTTTCCAAAAGGGGATTCTGGATAGCCGTGATGTCATTTATTTCGTGTCTATTTCGGCTTTTTCGTTATTTGCCACAGGTGTGGTCTTGCGCGGTCATCGTGCGGGTTAAGGGGTGATCATGCTGAATCGTTTATATCGAAACTCTTTTGTCGTGATCGCGCTGGCCGTCGCCAGTTTGGTCGCGGTCAATGTCTTTGCGTACTTTTATTACTCGCGTGTAGATTTGACGCAAGCTAAAAGTTATACCCTGTCCGAGGGTACTCGCGAGCTGTTAAAAAAATTAGAAGCGCCGATCACAATTCGGTTTTATTTTTCTCAGTCTGAAGCGGGTATGCCCTTAGTGTTAAAGGGCTACGGTCGTCGAGTGCAAGACTTGTTGATCGAATACCGTAATGCAAGCGGTGGAAAAATCTCAATCGAGCTCTCTGATCCTCAGCCTGACTCTGATCAAGAAGAAACTGCCACGCTTGATGGCGTCCAGGCACAATCCCTTGATAATGGAGATCGTTTCTATTTAGGCCTCGCCGTTAAGCAGGGCGATCGTAAGTCGGCAATGTCTAACATCGCAATGGATCGCGAGCGTTTGCTTGAGTACGACATCACGCGTGCCATTGCGAGTGTGACTGAAAAAGAGAAGACGGTGTTAGGGGTCATGAGCCCGATGCCAGTATTCGGTAATTCTGGTTTCCCTATGATGGGTGTACCACCTTCACCTAAACAAGTATTTATTTCAGAACTTGAGCGAGATTACAAAGTCGTTCAGGTGCCGATGGATGGCAAAGATATTGATCCACAGGTCAAGGTACTGTTGGTTCATCATCCGCGTGGCATCACCGAGCATGCTGAATATAGTATTGATCAGTTCGTGATGCGTGGTGGCAAACTGATTGCCTTGCTGGATCCGTTCGCCTTTTTTGATGTTGCGCCGGGCCAACGCGGGATGGAGCCAACCGGCATCCCCTCAAACCTTGAAAGACTGACCAAGGCGTGGGGTATTTCGCTTGACACCACCAAGATGCTCTCAGACATGCAGTACATGGTTGGCAAAGGCCCAAGCGCGCTGCCAACGCTGCTGAGCCTAAACGACTCTGCTTATGATCAAACCGACGTGGCCACGGCACGCCTGGGTGGGACTTTGTTTCCATTCATTGGTGCCTTTAGTGGTCAGCCAGTCGCTGGCATCAAGCAAGAAGTTTTGATGCATTCATCAAAGTACTCTGCCTTAATCGAGGCCGCGCGCGGCCAAGATCGTGGCGACAAGGCGACGGCTGGCTTTAAAGCTGGGGGTCAAGAATTGCCGATTGCGCTACGTCTGCAAGGCAAGTTCAATACCGCCTTCCCAGACGGTCGTCCGCCCAAGCCTAAGCCAGAGAAAAAGCCTGAAGGCGAGGCAGCCAAAGACAAGCCTGCCGGTGAGGATAAGCCCGCAGCTGAGTCGGCAGCCGCACCAACTGACACCGCTAAAAAACCGGAAGAAGAGGTGCCCGAGGTGTTTGCACCGCATATCGCCAAAGGCACTGCAGATAATTCTTTGGTCTTGATTGCTGACACTGATTTTATTAACGACGGCGCTGCCGTGCAGATTCAAGACTTGCTTGGCCAACGTCTGGTGTATCCGATCAACGGTAACTTGGCGTTTGTACAGGCTTTGGTTGATCAGTACGCTGGCGATGCTGCGTTGATTTCACTGCGTACAAGGCAAAGTGCAACGCGTCCATTCACAGTGATCAAAGAAATGGAGACTCGTGCTCAACAGGCTTACACAGAAAAAATTAAAGACATCCAGGATAGCCTGCAGGCAACTCAAGAAAAGTTGCAGGCGCTACAAAAAACTGCACCCGTACCTGGCGCAGCTGCGGGTGCCGCGATCTTAACCAAAGAGCAGCAGGCTGAAGTCGATCGCTTTCGTAAGGTTGCCGCCGAGAAGCGTCGTGAATTAAAAGACGTTCGTAAAGATCTCAGGGCGGATAGTGAGGCACTGCAGTTTTGGATCAAAGTGCTGAACATTGCTTTGATCCCAGCATTGCTGGTGGTGTTGGCGTTTGGTTTGATGTTCTATCGGCGTCGTCAAACGCGTTAATTGGTTTGACGATTGTTCGCTTGCAAGACTGTCTCGGGGCTAGTTCTACAGTCTTGCGATGATTTCCTAAGCTTGAACTTCTGTCAAGATCCTAGAGCGGATCCTAGAACGGTTCTTGAGCGAATCTAGAACGATCGCTGAAGGACGCTAGAACGACTCTAGAACGATCCGGCAGCTACCTTGAAACGGATATACAACATACCCAAAACGTTGTCGCCTTTACAGCGCTTCAGTTTGCTCGAATGTTTCCGTCTTTAATAATTTTGGCGTACTTCTTGATGTCGTTCTGCAGAGCAACCTGAAACTGATTGGGCGAGGTGCCAACCGGTTCGATTGAGTATTTTAAGAACCTCTCTCGAATTTCGGGGGTGGTGAGAGTTTTATTCACCGCTTGGCTAATCTGGTCTGCAACCGTGTCCGGGATCTTGGCCGGTCCTACAACACCCCACCAGACAGAGACCTCATATCCAGGCAGGCCAGCTTCATTAATCGTTGGTAACTCGGGCATTTCTGCGCTACGTGTGCTTGTTGTGACGGCGATCGGTCGCAGCTTTCCAGATTTAATGTGAGGTGCAGCCGATGGCATTGTTTCGAACATGATCTGGACCTGTCCACCAAGCAGATCAACGATGGCTGGTGCACTGCCTTTATAAGGTACGTGGATCAGGTCAAGGTTTGTGGCTAACCTGAACATTTCACCTGCCAGATGTGGGGTCGAGCCGCCGCCGGTTGAGGCAAACGCAAATTTTCCGGGTGACGCTTTGGCGAGGGTAATGAGTTCATTGACTGACCGAACAGGAAGTTCTGGGTTTACGACAAGTACTAAAGAGCTTTGACCTACCTTCGTAATCGCCGTGAAATCCTTATCTGCATCGTAAGATAACTTGTCATACAGTGCATTGACCATTGAGTGTGTCGTTGCCGTCAACATTAGTGTGTAGCCGTCAGGTGTAGCACGCGCAACATATTCACTGCCGATGGTACCGCTTGCGCCAGGGCGATTTTCAATGATCACTGGTTGCTGATAGGCGGCTGTGAGCTGTTGGCCAATCGCCCGAGCGATGAGGTCATTTGGACCACCGGCTGGGTAGGCGACAACGATGCGCACTGGAGCCGAGGGCCATTTGGCTGATTGAGCGCGCGCGGCAGGAATTGTCAGGGCACTTAGGATGAGTAGCATTGAAATCAATCGATGGCACATACGTTTTTATCTCTCTAGGCTAGATTGTTTTTTTTTGTTGCTAATTGCATCGAGTGTATATTAATAACTCTACGAAAAATAATAAATGACAAAATGACAAACTCTAATAAACGCGCCCTTGACGATCTAGTAGTGCTGGATCTTTCACGTGTACTCGCCGGGCCTTGGTGTGCTCAGCTGATGTCTGATTTTGGCGCTGAGGTGATCAAAATTGAACGTGCAGGTGTTGGTGATGACTCGCGAGGTTGGGGGCCTCCTTTTGTGAGTCTGAGCGCACAAGAACGGGTCGCCACTTATTTTTGCAGCGCCAATCGTGGCAAGAAGTCAATCGAACTAGATATCGCAAAGGCAGAAGACCGAGCTGAGATTTTGAAATTGGTGGAAACTGCTGACGTTTTTGTGGAAAATTTTAAAGCCGGTAGCTTGACACGTTTCGGACTTGATTTTGAGTCGTTGAGCAAACTTAATCCCCGCATGGTCTATTGCTCCATTACAGGGTACGGTACAACGGGCCCTTACGCGGATCGACCTGGTTACGATGGCGTGATTCAAGGGGTCGGCGGCATTATGAGTGTCACCGGAGAGAAAGATGGCTTGCCAGGTGCGGGCCCTCAAAGAGTAGGTGTTGCACTAACGGATGTCATGACGGGGGTTTACGCTGCCTTCGGCATTATGACTGCGCTTTGGGAAAGGCAGCGTAACGGAGTCGGTCAAAAAATCGAGTTATCTTTGCTTGACGTTCAAGTTACGTCAATGGCAACACTCGCTGCCTCTTATTTTGCATCCGGTGTGGTACCAACTCGGCAGGGTAATGCTCACCCTACGATCGTGCCCAGTGATATTTTTCCTTGCAAAGACGGTGCGATTTTGATTACGGTCGGAAATGACAGTCAATTTAAAAGCTTATGTCACGCAGTGGGGTTGTCTGCATTTGCGGATGATGTTCGCTATGCCACCAACGAGGCGCGCGCGGTTAATCGCGAATCATTAACGCTCGCGTTGCGTCAATGTTTTAGCGACCAAGGGCGGGTTGCGTTGACAGAGACCTTGTCTAAAGCCGGGGTGCCAGCGGGCTTACTGAATGATCTTGGTCAAGTGATGGAAGATCCGCAAGTTCAACATTCTGACCTGGTCGTAAAGTTTGCGATGGGCGAGGCTAAGCCGCTTCAGGTGCTTGGAAATCCATTAAAACTCTCGCGTACGCCAGCGCAGTACTTGACGCCGCCGCCCAAGCTCGGCGAACATACCGAGCAGGTTCTCAAGCGGAGTAACAAAAAATCATGATGAGTGCCCTAGGCGCTTGATAAAGTGACGTGAAAAAATAGTACTGTCTGTTTACAAGCTGTTCACAACTATAAAAATATCGACGAGGCCACGCATGAAAAAATATTTATTACTTTTATATTGTTTATTTCAATTTGTGTGGTCATCTCAAGCGTTCGCGCAAGTGAAGATTATTGTTGCGTTTCCAACGGGCGGGCCGACAGACCGAATTGCTCGAGTACTCGCTGAGAGGCTCGGTGCTGAGCTCAAGCAAGCAGTGGTCGTTGAAAATAAGCCTGGTGCCAGCGGCTCAATCGCTGCAAATTACGTGATCCGCTCAACCTCACCCAATAGCGTACTTTTTTTATCTAGCGCGGGTGCGCTGACGATTAATCCTGCTATTGATCCTAAGCTCGGCTACGATCCGGTTAAAGATTTCAAGCCCGTCTCTTTGGTGACGGACACCACCTCGGTGTTGGTGGTCGGAGCGCCAACAGATCTTGTTGATGCAGCGGATTTGGCTGCACGAATCAAAAAAGACTCAACCAGAATTTATTCAGCTGGCTCTTCCGGAATCGGTGCGACCTCGCACCTGAGCATGGAAATGTTTCAAGAAGGCGCTGACGTAAAAATCTTACATGTGCCCTACAAGGGGGCTGCGGCGGTATTTACAGACTTAGTTGGCAAGCGGGTGGATATGTTTTTTGGTGATCTGCCAGGTGTGCAAAGTTTGATACAAGCAGACAAACTTAAAGTACTCG
>Ga0222712_10001831_pt1 | contig 25426 bp, 36 predicted proteins | sample C33_657DmetaG_FD_165043 | JGI IMG/M metagenome (GOLD analysis project Ga0222712, IMG submission 165043) | Estuarine water microbial communities from San Francisco Bay, California, United States - C33_657D | ecosystem: Environmental > Aquatic > Marine > Unclassified | place: USA: California... | reverse complement strand
GTTATTGGATGGACAGATCACGAACGAGAGCAATGGTGGTATGATGGTGGCTTTCATCAGATTAACAGTATTCGTGTGGGAATGGATACTATGCCACCTGAGAAATTTCAAGGCCGGTACGAATTTTGGATTGGTAATATTAAAAAACATCAATCATACATGATGATGTTGGGATACTACTGGCATAACAAGATAATTAACCTGCACGAAATGTTAACAGAAAAGAATATACCGCATTTGTTTTTCAATACATTTTCTCCATTTACATTTGTAGACGTTGATTTTCGTATTGGGCACCCAAATGACGCAGATAGTTCGCCACCAGCCAGGAATGACTGGAACCATGCATACTATGAACCATATGTTGTGATGGCTGGATACACCCGGTGGGCTAAACAACAAGGCTACCAAGAAATTACCCCCGGGTTGGATCATTATGAACCAAAAGCACATGCAGACTGGGCAGCAAAAATGGTTCAATATATGAAGGATTATAAAATTTATGATTCTGTACGTTAACGGATGCAGTCATTCTGCTGCTGCAGAAGCTGCGGTTAAACATGCTTGGGCAGTGGATGACCCACAATATTGGCAACGTGGCACTGAACCGCATCCTGCTAATTTGGCTGTGAGTTATGGTCGACGGCTAGCAGACTCACTTGCGGCAAAGTTAGTGTGTGAGGCCAGTTCGGGTGGCAGTAACGATCGAATCATACGTATTACCAAGGAATGGATTGAAAATAACACAGCCCGGCTAGATCAGACATTTATGATTTTACAATGGACCACGTGGGAAAGAGAAGAGTGGTATCATCTAGATCAATGGTATCAAGTGAATGCCAGTGGTATTGATACCGTACCTGCACAGTTGCAACAACGCTACAAGGAATATGTTATAAACATAGATTGGAAAGTTAAAACGTTGCAAGCCCATGATAACATTTGGAAAATGCACTTGTATCTTAAAAATTTAGGCATACGTCATTTGTTCTTTAGTGGGCACAGTACATTTAGTGATATTCAAAATCAGCACAATTGGGGAGAAAACTATATGTATCCATACATTCGGGAAGAATCCTATCATAATTGGCTAACTAACAACGGCGGCACATACGCAAATGCCGCATATTACCATTTTGATGCCGAAAGCCATAGACTTTGGGCAGAACATGTGTTACAATACATCAAGACCACTCAACTACTGGATCCTGATGAAATATCTACTAATTGACACTGCCAACATGTTTTTTCGGGCACGGCACGGCGCCCACCGGGCTAGTGATGCTTGGACTAAACTGGGATTTGCTCTACATGTCACAATGATGGCAACTAACAAGGTTGCCAAACGATTTCAAGCAGACCATGTTATTTTCGCACTGGAAGGTCGATCATGGCGCAAGGACTATTACGAACCCTACAAGAAAAATCGTGCTGTTGCTCGGGGCAAAATGACCGAGCAAGAAGCTGAAGAAGATAAAATGTTTTGGGAGGCCTACGACGAACTGACTAAATACTTGGGTACAAAAACCAATTGTAGTGTTATTCGTCACCCCAATGCAGAAGCAGACGATATTATTGCACGTTGGGTATCCTTACACCCCCAAGATGATCATGTGATAGTTAGTTCAGACACAGACTTTGTGCAATTAGTGGCCTCGAACGTTCAACAATACAATGGTATCACTGATGAATTGATCACCCTGGAAGGCATCTTTGACGCAAAAAACAACCCAGTAAAAGATAAGAAAACTAAACTACCCAAAACTGCACCCGAGCCTGCATGGTTGTTATTTGAAAAGTGCATGCGAGGAGATACCAGCGACAATGTGTTTTCGGCCTACCCGGGGGTGCGTGAAAAGGGTACCAAGAATAAAGTTGGTCTTCGAGAAGCATTTGCTGATAGAGAACGTCGTGGATATAATTGGAACAATCTCATGCTCCAACACTGGTCTGACCACAATGGAGGTGAACATCGTGTGTTAGATGATTATGATCGTAACCGTGTGTTGATTGATCTCACTGCTCAACCGGACAACATCAAACTCATGGTTGATCAAGCCATACGTGAACAAATATCTCACAAAGACGTGGGACAAGTGGGCAGTCACTTTCTTAAATTTTGCGGAAAGTATGAGTTGACCAAATGCAGCGACAGTGCTGACAGTTTTGGTCGTTGGATGAATGAAACTTACAAAGGAGTATTAGATGATACTAGCCAAACCCGTCATAGCTGATCAATTCTGGATCTTGAAAAAAGACAATCGAAAAATTGGCAATGTGATAGCAGATAACACTGGATATGTTGTTACCATTGAAAACAGTGTCAGCCGATTCGAAACCATTCGAACATTGGCCAAAGCAGCTGATATTGAATTTGAAAATACTGTAATATCGCCCGGTGCTGTCACATCCAATTGTGTGCATGGATACAATACTGGTTGTCAAGCGTTGAATCCTGTATGGGATGTCAAACACAAACTGCCATTGTTTACAAAAAATAACAAAAGCAAAAGTTGGTTTGCTGCCGGATGGTATACAATCAAACAACATCGTGCCTGGAAGGCAGTTCAAAATCCCAAACTAATTGTGTTAGAACGATATTCATATCAAGGTCCGTTCCATACTAAAGAACAAGCAAATGAATCCATTTAAAGATCAATCAACATTTATGCAGGCCTGCGATCAAAGCGTTGATCGTTTTAATGAAAAACAATATTTGATGTATGTCAATCTCATCAACGAAGAACATCAGGAATTGTTAGAAGCAACATTAACAGACGATCCTACAGAACAACTAGATGCATTGGTTGATATTCTAGTGGTTACTATTGGTGCAATACATAGCATGGGTGCTGATGCTGAAGGTGCATGGAAAGAAGTTATGGCAACTAACTTTGCAAAAATTGATCAAGAAACTGGCAAAGTACGCAAACGTGAAGATGGCAAAGTGCTCAAACCAATTGGATGGACCCCGCCCGAACTGAAAAAATACCTCATATGAGTTTGCACATAAATCGCTTTATTGACTTGATCAAAGCACAGGAAAGTCGCGGCGGAAGAGATGTCACTTTGAGTCTCAGAGATGCCAAAGATCTACATGCTGACATTACTAAATTACTATTGGTATTGGAACAATTGCGCACAGATGGCAAAACAGACGAGGTCATAAAGATAGAACTCACTGGCGGAACATTTTGAACTGCTGCATTTGGATAAATAAATGTAGGAGTTTAATGAATGAGTCGTCCAAAACCCACTGTGTTAATTGAACACATAAACAAACAAACTTACAAGACTGAACAAGTATTGGCTGCTGATGGAGTGTGGGCCGTTTTTTACAACTCAACAGCCATCAATCTCAAGACTTCTCACATGCTCACACAGTACCCTGGACCCAAGTACAAAAAGGTCAGTTTTTCTAACAAAGGTCATGCTATCAATTTGGCCCGCAAACTCAACAGTCAGTTCAAAACAGACAAATTCACAGTGGTATTGTTAACACAAGGGGCACAAGTGTTCCCCAATGACAACTAAACTTGAGTTTACTCAGCAGATGCTGGCCCAGTTGCCAGACAATCACCCTACAGTAGAATTGGCCATACAGGATTGGTGGCAAGATATCAGGCCCGTGAGTGGATTGCGATTGAGTATGCAGGGGTTTGACATATTCAATCAGTTGGGCGTGATGTATTATGAATTTGAAGTACCGCCGAGTATGCCAAACAAACCCAATCAATTGATCACACTTAATAACAAACTCACTTGTCCATATTATATCAAACCTGGAAAACAACCCAAACTAATATTATTTGGCAGTCAAGAAGCAATCATGATGTCATTGTACGGAGATATCGAACGATTTATACGTGGATTATCTCGATAATAATCCCGCAGTATTAACACATTTGTTGCAGAAATACAACAACTAAGTTAGTAAGCACTTGCCTAATAAGTTAGTAAGCACTTGCCAACTGACACTGTGGATTCGGTTGACCGGAATTGTCCAATTTGCTATAATACTAGTATGGAAATTAAAAAGCAACCCCGCAAAAAACGTACTGATCGTACTCACATCATTTACCGGATTGAGAGCGGCACAGACTTTTATATTGGTGTGACTGCCAAAACTCAGAGCACTGTTTTAAAGAGTGTTCGCACCCGCATCAACAAACACATCTATCGCTCACGTAGCGAAGACAAGTCCTGGAGTTTGTACGAAGCAATTCGTGCTCGTGGCACTGAGAATTTCCAATATCGTATTGTTGCAGTGGTGCGTGGCAAAACTGAGGCTCACATTGCAGAGCGAGCACTGATACGCACTCTCAAACCCAATTTGAATACTGATACCCGTGGAGTTGTGTAAATTGGTTGACCGGTAAACCAAAAGGCACTATAATACACACATGAAACAAACAAACCAGGAGCAGACGATGAAAGAACTAAAGGCGTATGTAGAGCAGGCCAACAAATGGAATGCTCTGTTCAAAGGTGAACAGTTTACACTGTCCACTGCACAAGGTCGCCAGCGGGTTGCACAGAAGATTGATGCAGATCTAAGCCCTGAGAATTTGTCCTGTGATGGCGAACTGCCCCGTGCAGAGGTTGCCCGCCGTCACAAGATGTTGACTGCCTGCGCTCTGCAACTGAACCGGTTGGATCCTGTGGCTGCTAAGGCCATCTACGAACTTTACACTGGAGAATGACATGGATTACGAAAACATAGTAGACACACAAAAGGGCATGGCACAGATGCTGGGCAAGACCTTTGTGCAAGTGACTGGCTCTGTGGGCGGCGAACAGATGATGTTCGTAACTGCACAAGGCGAACGTTTCACGTTTGCTCACTCGCAAGATTGTTGCGAGTTGGTAGACATCAACGACATAGTTGGTGACTTGCAGGATTTGGTTGGCGAGCCTTTGTTGGTTGCTGAACAAGTTCAAGGCGAGACTCCTGTGGACTTTGACGAAGGAGATCACGAGAGCGTGACTTGGACCTTCTACAAGTTCGCTACCCGCAAGGGCTATGTGGATGTGCGTTGGTTAGGCGAGTCAAACGGATACTACAGCGAAGGCGTGGATCTGTTTGTAGAGGGTGTGGTTGTTCCAGGAGAACATCAGCCTGCTCTAGGCGACCTGCTACGTGCAAAAATGTACAGCTTGACATAGATCAAAACCTGATGCTAGGCAGGTCAAGGCCTAGCAGTCCTATCCCAAGGATCACCGACACTAGAATGTCGGGCCGATGAGCATCGTAAGCCCTACCACGGGTGCCGATGGACGATTAAATTGGGAAGCAGTAGTTAGCAGTGGAAGGCTTTGTAAAGCCGGGGCGCTGAGCCCTCGAACGTCGGTTGATGCAAGCTGGTTGACTGATTGGTAAAACCTTGTTATAATACACACTAAAGGAAACGAAATGATTGCACTAGATAACCTGGCCGGCGTACATCAAACAGCAACCCAAGCGGCTGCCAAGGCCACCGAGGACTTCCTGGCCAAACACGGCGACCGCGACATGTGCGGCTTTGCTTGGGTTACGGTCAACGAAAAAGGCTCAACCAAATTGGGCCGTGCGCTGAAGGCAGTGGGCTTCAAGCCTGCATACCGCGGCGGACTCCAACTGTGGAATCCTTCGGGCAGCTGGACACAATGCATCACAGCCAAAGAGCAAGGCGCCGAAGCCTACGTTCGAGTGCTACGTGCCGCAGGTATTGAGAATGCCTACGCTGGCTCACGTTTGGACTGATAAGTAATTGACAATACCTATTTTATACTATATAATATAATTCAAGCGACTTTAGCATAGCGGTAGTGCCGAGAACTCATAATTCTTATGGGACTGGTTCGAATCCAGTAGGTCGCACCAAACATTGCTGGCGTTCATATAATGGAAAATATAGCAGGTTTCTACCCTGTACATGGCGGTTCGATTCCGTCACGCCGGACCAGGTGTTAAATAACAAATATTGGGAGAATTTTATGACTTCATTTATTACCGCGGTAAAAACCGCACTAGAGAAAAAGCAGGCAGCAGCTCATCCTGATGCAAAAGGTGGGACTTCCAAAACTGCTAAAAAAACAGCACCACCTGTGGCCAGCGGCAAACCTGTGCGTAAGGCAGCTGGTCGAGGTGGATAATAAACAATAGATTAATTGCCCGGGTAGAGGCGGTAACTATGAAAGAGCAAAGAAGTTAAATGCGAGATTGGGGGAATCGGTAGACCCAGCGGACTTGAATAGAACAATTTGAGTGCCTTGAGAGAAATCTCAATGGTAGAACCTGTCAAATTCGGTGAAGGCTGTAACATGCTAATACCGAGCGAAGCCTAAGTAGAAATACTTTCGAACGTGTAGAGACTAGACGGCAGGGACCTAAAGCAAAAGCAAAGGTCAAGGTATAGTCCAGACCACAAACCGAAAGGGTAGTGAAAACTATAGTGGTACGAAAATCCGCCGCGTAATGCGTACCAGTTCGAGTCTGGTATCTCGCACCAAGTGAGTTTGCAAGTGAACCGACCCCGGGTACTCGCACCAATTATTTTAAAGGAACAAAATTATGATCTCGATGCAAGAATGGATGAAATTGGTTGACTATAAAATTACCGAAGGTAGTGATTATGGTTGGACCTGTTACGGCCCAAATAGTTATATGCTAGATAGTTGGAATGGTGGCCACGGTAAAGACGGATACACTTTTGGTATCATCTTTAGCACCAAAAGCCAAAAGATATACGAAGTCAGCATGTGCGATTATACCAACGATCGGGCTTATCGTATGATCAATCCAGACTATGCTGAAAAACATCGTAAGGAAGCAGAATCCAAAAGTGTTATAGGCAATAATGCATGGGACAATGTTGACTACGTTGACTTAGAGGTTGATGATGACTTTATCCAAAAAGCACTGGCTATTCGAGCCGGTGAGAACTATGACACACGGGTAAAAGTACCAGTTGACTTTTCGGATGAAGAACTGTTACAATACATGAAACTAGCTCACGAACGTGACATGACCTTTAACCAGTTTGTTGAACAAGCATTGCGTGATGCACTGAGTGAATACCAAGCAAGCAGTCGTGCCAAGCAACTGGTAGCTGAGTGGCCTGGCCAATTTGCATAGTGTCGGCTATGTTGTATGTTGTTGTAATGCCGGCTGCTTGGACATATTGATTTTGCCAATCTACTGTAGCACACATTAGACCAAGTTAAACATAAGTAAATCAAATGACCAAGCCGGCAAAAAGTCCCGATAGACATACCTTTCAAGCACAAGGATATATCAAACGCTGTGAAGAAGAAGGTAAAGAACCCAATGAAAACTATCTAAACATGTACCAGTCTGCTCGGCAGCAAGACGAAGAAAACATAGTAGATCCTGAGTGGCAAAAAGATAACATGGAATATGATCTCCGTAGCACCGAATGGATTGTTCACAAGGTACAGGCCAGCCGAGTGTATGCTCAGAATTTGTATGCTGCAATATGCAACAATGAGTTTCAAAAAAATCAAGTGTGGCCCACATTGAAAGATCTACGCTGGAGTGCCAGCTGGCGCAGTGCAGGGGGTATTGTGGCCAACATGTGTGAAACTGGTGATTACATTGATTGGTCCTGTAGTGGCATACGAGATACCAAGCCAATTGAACCCAGTGAATGGAGTATGCTATCAATTGAACAGCAAACGCAGCGAAAAGAATCTGAAGCGTTTGTGGGCGAAAGCCAGGTGACTGACGAAGTACGTGAAGATTTATTCCGGTTGGGTTGGATAGTATTGCCCGAGGACCAGGAATAAATTACATGCAATTAAATACCTAAAAATTATTGTATGAGATCTGCCAGAATATATATTCAATGATCAATGACTTCTATTATTCAATAAACAACGAAAAGATTTACAATCCATATTTGGCATTTGAGCGCGGCGCAACCAACGCATATCATCAATTTCCCAAGTTTGAATTTATGCCGGGAGTGTTTGATTTAGCCAACATTGAACCCAGTGAATCGTTTGATCAACTGTGTGACCGGCGAGCGCATCAACTGAGAAACAAATATGAATATCTTGTATTGGCATTTAGCGGCGGCACAGATAGTTTTTTGGTCTACAATAGTTTTGTAAGAAATAATATTCACATTGATCACATTATCTGTGACTACGTGGAACCTGCATGTGGACATGATAAAGGTGCAGCAGTTTGGTTGAAAAATCATCATCAGGATCCCAAAACAAAAATCTCTATTAGAGCAAGTAATACACTATCACCATTGGAATTTTGTAATGCCAACTGGATATATGAAAATTGTGCGGTTAGCTATCGATATCGACGAATAACAACAGATCATCAGCTGATCAACGAAATTCAAGATTTAGCCAATGGAAGAAGTTTTGCGTTGATGGTTGGATATGAAAAACCGCACTTGTTATTAATAAACCAACAATGGTATATGAGTTTTTTAGACCATATTTATAGCCAGCTCATGGGATCAGACAAATTTGAGATGTTTTTTATCACTCCAGATTTGCCAGCACTGCATATTAAACAATGCCATATGTTGATTAAATTTTTGTCAACATTTATCAAACCTACAACTGTTAAAACATTTTTTACCAACCCACTGGACCATGGTATTGATTATATGCAATGGACCCAGGCCATTGGCCGTCGAGGTGAAGTGGTAATCAACAACAGTTTAACTCAAAAATTAGCGAATGCAAACGTGTCCTATCAAATTGATACAGCATCATCAGATTTAGTTCCTGCCTATAATCCTCTGTTGTCTTTACTTCATGAGCATAATCTAGATAATAGAACAAACTCAAACAATTTTCTAAAAGGCATCAATGAGTTACAATCAAACTCACTGATAAAAAAATATCTAAACAATCATGGAATACTATCTGACTTGCAATCAACAGTGTTTGGAAAATATAATAGCCTTTACTCAAAGCCAATTTGGATAAAGTCTTTCAATCAACACCCTGGTTGAAAATTGTTGGACTCATGATGTGCGTAATATATAAAAAAATTAAAAGGAATTTATAAATGAAAAAGTATATTATTGTAATGCTGTTAGCAATTGTGTCAACCATATCAATGGCTGATATACCTAAAAAATTTAAAATATACACCAACTCTGGTGTCGGCGTTGCCGGTACCTGGTGTCGTGCATTGGTTGAGTCATATAATAAAAAATATGATTCAGAAGCGATTCTTATAATTAAATCAGGCACTGGCGGATTATTGGCTACTTTAGACATGTTGAAAGATCCAGAATTGTCAGTTCAATGCCTAGCTGGCATGTCTGAACTGTTTTTTAATCGATTGCAATATCCAACTTACGCTAAAGAATTAGAGATGGTATCTATTATTAACATGTGCTGCGAGTCTCCAGTCATGTTTAATACTAGATTATCAAACTCTTTTAACACTTTGCCTGAACTGTTGAATAGCAAAAAAATATTAACAATTGGATATCACACAACTGCTGCTAAAATTATAGCTGCAAAAATATTCAGCCCTAATAGTACATTTGTTAATTTTAAATCAGCTGTTGAGGCTTTGCCTTCAATTGTGGAAGGATCCATTGATGTTTATATTGATGGTGGAACACTGTCTACTACTGGATTGACCAAAAGTTTAGGAAGAGTATTCGGACCAGATACAACTCCTGGAATCAATTTAACTGACAAATACAAAGATGTAATTTTTCGTATACCAAGCGGAAATATAAGTTCTAAGAAATACGAAGAACATTTTGAAGAATTAAATCGACGATTTAATATTATTCAGAAAGATGATATCATGACAAATGCAATAATTAAAATAAACAATGATATATTATCGTTAGATTTGCCACAGTCAAAAGCGTATATACAATCTATTAGCAACAATATTAAAGATATAAAAATTGTCTTTTGAAGTGTATTGGTTATGATAAATAATAGTCTATACTATAGAAGATTAGATTGTATCAAATCTCAGAGCTGGTACACCAGATTACTCTAGGGAAACCTAAAAGTGCAGATATACCATATAGTGTTTGAAGTTATTGCTGTATGAAGCGGATAGAAAAGTGTTCTGGACGGGGGTGCGAATCCCCCCAGGTCCACCATAAACACATTGGACTGGGAGTATTTTTGCAAAAAGACCTCTGGTGTGTTTTTGATGGGCCTGCATAGTTTCGACAGGGCAACAAGTAAACAAGTGGACAGCTCGGGAATGTGAAACCCGCAGGATTGAGGGCAAAGTGTAGTCGCTATACCCATAGTATAGAAAGACGCTCTACTCGGTCGTAGAAGCAAAATCTTTATCTGCAAATGATGAAAAATTCCTAATGGCTGCGTAAGCACCCAGCTGGCGAGGCAGCTTATGCCTTGTAACCAAAAATAGCAATAGGGACTTCGGTCCCTATTCTTTTTGTATAAATACTAGGTGAACATTAAAGAAATCATCACTGAAGAAGTAGTGGACGAGTATCGTATTGTTGGACCAGTAAACATACTTACTCATATTAATCAAGGTAACAAATTCAAAAAACATATGGATTTGGTCAATACACCAATGACACAATTTAATGTTAGACATAGTGAAGAAAATATTGATGGCATAGATATGCACAACTATTATCTATATGATAAAAAGACTGACAACTGTGTAGGTATATTCACTATAGAAATGCAACCTCAACAGTTTAAAAATCTATTAAAACCAGGAATTAAAGCAGTAACTCCACATGTGGCACTTGCACCTGAAGTACAACGTCAAGGAGTAAGTACTCTAGCTTATTCTAATTTTTTACAGGGTGGCCCCTGGGTATTTGTAACAGATGCACATACTACTGGCGCATCTAAGTTATGGGATTCATTAGTAGCGACTGGAAATAATATTAGTTTTTATATCAGTAATGAAACAGGAAAACCTGTAAAAAATCCAATGTATCACGACATGAGAGTGTTAGGTCCTAAAGATAGATTCAAATTAAACAACTGAATTCTTATAAAGGCTACCTAGGATAAGACATACCTTGTAACCAAAAATAGCAATAGGCTCCTCGGAGCCTATTTCATTGAGTTTTCCATCAAAAATAGCCAGCAATCAATTGCCAGGGCTAAGTATTAGTCCAGCCAACGAAAGTTGGTTTTTTTACTAAAGGAAAATTTTATGAAGAAAATCGCAATTGCGACAATGTTGGCCGTGGTATCTATCACAGCGTCGGCACAGGTCACATTAAGTGGTCAATTACGACCGTTTTTAGACAACACCAGCCTGGCTGGGTCTAGTACCACAACTATGAAAAGTGATAGCAGTAGAGTTGGTATCTCAGCAGCTGAGTCACTGGGTGGGGGCTTGACTGCCCGTGCTGTGGTAGAAACCAGTGTTGCTGCCACCAACCCTGTGTCTGGAACTGAAACTAAACTGGGGGATCGTCAGACCACTGTAGGACTTTCGTCTCGATTGGGGTCCATTGATATTGGCCGTAAATTCAACAGTCATTTCTTGGCCATAACTGGCAATGATGTATTTGGAACTGCTTATGGTTCTATTGCAGGCGATGTGCATAGTCTACGAACTATTCGTAGCGGTGATGCTGTGTTTCTAACCACTGGCATGGGCAATTTCAGTGGTTCACTTGATCGCACAGTTACAGTGGGAACCGAAGCACTATCATATAGTGCAGTAGGTGTAGTGGGACCTGTACAGGCCACAGTGGCTGTGTTTGAATCTGGTACATCACGAAGCACAGTGGTTGCTGCACAATCTGGTCTAGCAGGGCTGAAAGCACATGTTAGTTACAGTTTGGACAAGGACAACACCGTGGAAAGCACTGGTGCATTGATTGGGGCAGCGTGGGTCAGTGGCGCGGTGACTACAAAAGTCAGTTACGGCACTCGATCGCTTGGAGATGTAAAAGCATACAACCTGGGCGCCGATTATGCCTTGAGCAAGAATACTGCCATCAGTGTTGCTTATCGCAATGTCAACAGTGCAGACACCAAGCAAATGGGTGTGGGCCTGACACATCGTTTCTAAACCGGAACTATCAAAGAAAAAGGCCGAGAAATTGGCCTTTTCTTTTGGTCCCTGGCATTTTACACAATCTATCCAACATTGCCAATCCTGGTTGACAACAATTGATAAATAAACTATAATTGAAACTAAGATGAAAACACAAACTTATTCACTGCTAACAAAACCCATGCGCTTCCAGGCTCCAGTCTGGTCGCATGGCGATGCTGGCATGAATAGTATTCGCAGGGTCCAAGAAGATAATAGTTAATAACAATTGACTACCAAACTTCAAGGACCCTGGGATTAAAAACCCCAGGGTTTTTTGTTTTGTGGACATATAGTGTGTACGGGTAACGAGGACCTGGCCTGCACTTTAAACATGGGCAAACGGGCGGCCTACGGGATGGAGTCTCTTGTGTGAGATGAAAGATCGTAGCGTATCAAAGCACTCTCTATCCGTCGGGAGACCAGTGGGTTCATCCATGTAGAGTGCTTTGATACACACATTCGACAGAGTGTGTATAATTGTCTATAATTGTCTATAATTGACTATAATGCCCTGGTGACGGAATTGGCATACGTACTGGTCTTAGAAACCAGGTTTTGGGAGTTCAAGTCTCCCCTAGGGCACCAAATTTTAAATCTGTTGCAAAAATACAACAACAAACGGGTTGACACCAAATGGTGGTTAGTATATAATACATACTTAGATTGGTTGAAGTGGTTCTTGGAAACGGTAGCATGTTGCTAGTAGACACAACAAGTGCTTGACAATCAATCAAAACGGTGTTATAATAAACACATAGCAACAAACGATAGAGTCAGTTGCAACAAGGTTCTTTAAAAATTTGATTGTAATTTTTTACTGCTATCGTCTATCGGTTAGGACACTAGGTTTTCAACCTAGTAAGCGGGGTTCAACTCCCCGTAGCAGTACCATATAAAAACATACTTACCAATCGCCCTCTTAGTAAAGGGAGATAACGACTAAGCGTTGAAGACAGGTTTAAAAGTATGTTTCTATATGGTTGTTCTAAAGGCCGAGCCAGGACGCATTAAATGGACCTTGAAGGTCAGCCCGCGATTGTGGATGCATGTCAAAGGGCAAGGCGGAGAACATTAAATGAAGACGGCCGCTTCAGCCATTCTTTTTTGGTGCGTTCATATAACGGTCATTATCTCGGATTGTCTATCCGAAGACGGGAGTTCGACTCTCCCACGCATCGCCAAGTTTTGTTGTTGCAGTGAGTCGGTCTCCGATAAACATTAAGTTGAGATTGCAACAACAAATTTATTTTCATATGGATGTGTAGGAAAACTGGTAACCCCAGAAGACTGTAAATCTTCCGCCTCACGGCTCTGTTGGTTCGACTCCAACCGCATCCACCAAGTTTTTGGGCTGATAGTGATAATGGGAGCATAGTGGCTTTGCAAGCCTCGGGTCGGGGTTCGATCCCCCGTCGGTCCACCAAGTTTTGTTAGAGTGTTAGCAAGAGAAAGTCACGCTATCTAGGTTTGTTCGAACAACCAAAATAGTAGAAGGCAATGGGTTCGACTCCCACCTGGGCACGTAGTGTCCATGGGCAGAAGGTTGCAAGCTGGACCGGTATCCCAAGTGACGTACCGAATCCCGTCCGGACTTGTTAATTCGGGTGAATGGTTCCTATAATGTGGTGGAACAACTTTAACAAATTCAATTTATGCGGGGTTCGTATAGTGGTAATACCTTAGTCTTGAGCTAAATACAATTATGAAAAACAAATATAATTGGATCGAAGTTCAAAGTTTTTACGACAACGGACATACTATTTTGGAAACTGCTGCTAAGTTTGGGATGACTAAACAGAACTTATCAAATAGTAAGTTCTTCAAATCACGTCCAAAGTTAGCACAAAAACAAATGGCTTCAGCAACTAGAATAAAAAATGGTAATGCTGGTCATTCAGAAATAACAAAGCAAAAGCTATCTAAGATAGCAATTGATAGAGAATTTGGTGGCAAGAATTATAGAAAGACTTTTAATTATAACGGAATTATATTAGAATCGTCATATGAGTTAGCAGTAGCACAAGAATTAGATAAGCACGGTATAATTTGGAATCGTCCGAAAAGAATGCCGTGGATAGATTCTACTGGTAAGCAGAGACATTATACTCCAGATTTTTATTTGCCAGAATATGATATCTATTTAGATCCTAAAAATGATTATTTGATTACAAAAGATTTGAATAAAATTATCTTGTGTTCTGCACAAAATAATGTTAAAATATATATGTTGTCTAAGTTAGAATTAACTTGGGAACATATTAGAGATAAAGCGGAGTTAGTTTAATGGTAGAACGAGAGCCTTCCAAGCTCACGGCAGGAGTTCGATTCTCCTACCCCGCTCCAGATTTTAAGTTTTAAGGATAGTTGGCCGAGTGGTTAAGGCAACGGTTTGCTAAACCGTCGCTCCGAAAGGGGCGCATAGGTTCGAATCCTATACTATCCGCCAAGTTTATTCCCTAGTAGCTCAGCGGTAGAGTAGTTGGCTGTTAACCAATTGGCCCGTGGTTCGATCCCACGCTGGGGAGCCAAAATATAACAAAAATAGTTGGGACGTTAATTCAGCGGTAGAAGGTCTCCTTTACACGGAGAAGGTCGGCAGTTCGAACCTGTCACGTCCTACCATAGATAAGCACATTCAACGGCAATTACGATACCTGGCAACTGGACGCAGGGGCTATCGCAAAGAGTAGGGCACTACCGCCGTAAAGTCAGGAAATGAATGTGTTTTTCTATGGTGACAATGTTACCATAAATATTATCGCGGAGTAGGGGAGTCCAGTCGTCCCCGCCAGTCTCATAAGCTGGAGATCGCAGGTGCGAATCCTGCCTCCGCAACCAATCAATATCTCAGTATGGTGAAATGGTATCACTCTGCGTTTGGGACGCAGGAGCGTAGGTTCGATTCCTGCTACCGAGACCAACAACAAGCCCTACTAGTACAATGGTAGTACACTGGTTTTGTAATCCTGTGATGGCAGTTCGATTCTGTCGTGGGGCACCAAACAATGCGTCTGTAATTCAATTGGATAGAAAGTCAGTCTTCGAAACTGAAGGTTGGGAGTTCAAATCTCTCCAGACGCACCATATAAAAACACATCGGTAAGGGGTCCGATCAGCCTGTACTGTGATGTAGCAACAGCGGTGTGTTCCTATATGGTTATTATATAAAAACACATTGCATAGCTACAGTGGAACAACACTGAACTCGACTAGCCCGCGGCGTGTCGAGAAGTGCCATGAAGATGGGGCTATCGCGGATTCAAGGTCCACAGTGTGTTTCTATATGGTGTTGGTAGCTCAATGGTAGAGCCCCGGATTGTGATTCCGGTGGTTGCGGGTTCGAGCCCCGTCCTTCACCCCAATAAAGAATAATGGAAGATGATGCAGCGGGGATGGTCCTGCGACTGGCCTTGAAAACCAGGTTCTCTTAACAGGGATGGGGTTCGACTCCTCCGTCTTCCGCCAAATATGTATCCTTAGCTCAATTGGCAGAGCGTTGGTCTCCAAAACCAAAGGTTCGCGGTTCGAGGCCGTGAGGGTACGCCAGAGTCATATGAGGATTCCAGAGTGGTCTAATGGCGCAGTCTGCAAAACTGTTGTTCGTGGGTTCAAATCCCACTCCTCATTCCAATATCATGCGGCTGTAGCTCAGTTGGTAGAGTACTTGCTTGCCAAGCAAGACGTCACGAGTTCGAACCTCGTTAGCCGCTCCAAACAAGATCGAGATAAAATAGGGATTAAATCGATAAGAGCAGATACCAGTCTTTGAAACTGGGTGAGAAGGAGCGTTACCTTCAGTCCCTGCCAACAATGTATGCCCCTTTAGTTAAAAAGTATAACACCGTGCTGATAACGCGGAGTCGCAGGAGCGTTACCTGCCGGGGGTACCAGCCGCTTTTGTAGATATGGTTATTACGCTAGTTTGAAGCACTAGAGAACCAGGATCAAAACCTGGAGGCGGCACCATTTGTTTGCTCTTATAGTAAAGTGGCATTACACGGCTTTGGTAAAGCCGAGTTCCAAGTTCAATTCTTGGTAAGAGCACCATATATAAAAACACACTAGGCCTGGTCTTAGACCATCGCGGGTATAGTGCCTTCCGTGCCGCGGACTTGAGTGTGTTTTTATATATGCCCCGTTACGCTAATTGGTAGTGCGGATTCTCTCAAAAGGAGTTGGCTCTCAGTTCGAATCTGAGATGGGGCACCAATCAACCAGGAGAAAAATATGAGATATGTAAAAATCGCTGCTCCTTGGTTGTTCCGTGCATATATTGTATGGAGCATATGTGCTGATTTATTTTTAGTTGGATTGGCTGTATGGTATTTTTTCTTTTAGTAGCACCGGCTGTGCTGATGCTGGTGTTTTCACTCTACACCCAACCTGAATTTTTGCTGACTGTGGCCAACCAACTGTGGTTGTGCTTTTAATGATTTCGGCCTCCGGGCTCACAAAAAAGATATTAACAAAGGAAAATGATATGAAACGTGCTAAACGTTAGTGTCAATCTAGACCCCGTATTGGTCCTGGTTGGCACATTAAATCAAATTAATTACGACCAACCACGCTAAACTTTAGTGGCGAAGTACCCGGCTCTTAACCGGACTAACTGAGTTCGATTCTCAGAGCGTGGACCAATACGGGCTTGAAACTTTAAAGTGAAGTATCGGACTTTTAATCCGACTAACTCGGAGCGTTACCGAGCAGGCCTACCATTTTGTATGCAATAACTGTGCTGTTTTTAGCACAGAACTCATCAATTGAAAATTATCACCGGCAAGCTCTAATAATTTATCAGCCGGACGAGTGCTGGTACTGGCCAGTCCAAACGCAATTTCTCCCATGTCTACAAAATAAGTTTTTGTGGGCCAACGCTGTTGTTTTATTTGCCAGCCATTGATAAACAAACATTCTTCGCCAATGGTTTGCAATGCCAGTGCCCGAGTCTTGCCTGACAATTGCTGGGCAGTGAGCACACGTATTGCAATTGGTTGATCCCAAATGTTGGTTTTATCTATTGTTCTTGCTATGACATGTACAAGAAAAGCTTCAACATCAGATTCTAGAAATATTTGGCTTTTGCCCTGGGCTTCCATGACAATTTCCCAGCCAGCTTTAACATACGGTTGCCAATGTTTCATTCAAATATTTAGTCGATGATATTCGGGATGTATAGCACAGCGGTAGTGCATCCGCTTCATATGCGGCAGGTCAGTAGTTCGAATCTACTTACATCCACCAAACAAACCCCATAAATCTGGGCAAGGCAACAGAGTTTGATCCTGTCATGCAGTGGGTCAATTACTACTAGACCCGCCAGTTAGTTATATAAATATTTTTATGAAAAAAGCACTCATACTCGGCTGTAGTCATGCAGTTGGCGCCGAGATGGCAGACGAGCCTGACGTAGATTTATTAGATTACCATAAAGATTATTATGGTTATTTCATGAGTTACCCAGCACAGTTGGCAAGGTTATTGGGATATGATCCTGTGAATCATGGCATCTCTGGTGGTAGTAATGATGCTATGTTTAGAATTTTTGAAAGTTTGGTTAACCCATACAAGGATTTTGAAAAACCTGATATTGTGATAGCATGTTGGACTGGGGAGAATCGAACAGAAATTTGGGATGACAAGGAAGGCAACTGGCTTGGCCTCGCTGGTGGTAAGATCACTTTTACAAAGGTAATCCCGGATAAAATTATCCCACAAGGAAAATTAACTGGCCAGCCCATTGACAATTTCAACAATGTAATATTATATCAAAAACAATGGATCACTCATCATGCTGATCCCCGGACCGGGCGCATGAACAAGCTAAAAAATATACTGGCATTAAACACAATGGCAGCCCAGGAAAAGATTCCAGTAATCAACATTGACAGTTTTGGATGTGTACAAGGATATAAATTTCCTAATTCTGTTTATCGCCCTGTGAATCAGACTGAATTTTCCAACTGGTCAGTTGCCCAAGAGTTCAACAAAACCAAGTGCGGACATTATTTTTTACCGGCGCACACGAGTTTTGCAAATTTTGTTTATAAAAAAATAGATCCAAAATACCATGCAGATTTCAAACAAGAGTTGACATAGAGTTAAAACTAAATAAATTATGTCACACACGTATTTTTGTCAACATTGTAATTCAGTTTATCTAAGATCACAAGATAAAATAACACCAGGATTTTGTAGTGTCCCGTGCTCGGTCAGCGAACAAAACAGAAAATCACAAAAATCATTCATTGAATTACAGTTGGCACGACTAGAAAAGTTACGAACGGGAGTGACCCCTGACCCTGTGGTTGCGGCGGAAGAAAAACCTCGAGTTCGTGAATATGCATGTGAATGCTGTGGCATTGTTGATTACAACAATAAACCACTGAAGTTAATATTACATCATCGAGATCAAAATACAAACAACTATGACACACACAATCTCATGTTGGTATGTCCCAATTGCTTGAGTCAACATAACAATTGATGCGGGCCCGGCAGTAGAGCCAGTTGTTATCCCGCTCCAAGTCTGTTTAATATATTTAATGCTCGATTTCTCAATCGGTCTATAAATTCCGATTCGGTCAACACACCCTTGGTCAGATTACACTTACGGCAGGTTACTTGTAAATTGGCATAATTAGTTTTGCCGCCTTTTGATTCTGGAATCACATGATCCATATGTATTTCTTTGTCAGATAGGTCATCATCACAATAAACACAATACACACCATCACGTTCGATTACTCTTCGGCGTAAATGATACGGTATACGTTCTTTTTGCACAAGCATATGAGTATTTACTCACCCCTCAATTGTGCTTATAAATATGTCAACTGGAAACTATATGAAACCAACAAGTAATTTTAAACTGAGTAAACCAACCAAAACATTATTGGCCCTGGGCAAATTTACCGATCAATCTCAACGCGATGCTTGGAAATCAATAATGATACAAGCTCAGTTGGCATCGATGGTCAAGGTCAGTCGCAGCAAATCAGAGTCCACTCAGGACTAACTGTCACACTTATTTCAACAGAATAGTTATGTAGTGCTCTGGTGCTACATGACCAACTAATATTATGAAAAAAATAAATATCAATGAAGTTCAATTGTTTATTCAATCACAATCACCAGAAACTAAAATCTATCTGGGATGTGACTCCGAACGAATGAAAATTGATGGCGTATGGTATGCTGACTATGTGTTGGCTATTGTAGTACACATCAATGGTAATAATGGATGCAAACTGTTTGGAGAAGTGCATCGTGAGCGCGACTATGATCAAAAAGCCGCACGCCCAGCCATGCGGCTAATGACCGAAGTCTATAAAGTCAGCGAGCTGTACTTAAAACTGGCCGAAGTGCTGGAAGATCGACTGGTCGAAGTCCATCTCGATATCAATCCCGATGAACTTCACGGCTCAAGTTGTGTGCTTGGTCAAGCAATTGGCTACATCAAAGGCACTTGCAATGTCATACCATTTGTCAAACCCCAAGCATTTGCAGCCACATATGCCGCGGATAGATTTAGAAGCTTGTGACCAATTTGCTTGACTGACAATTGCAATTGTTGTATAATATCAGTTAACTTCAAAGGATTATATATGCTCCAGCATCCAACCAATGGTTTAACCAGTCAAGCAGCAGTGTCTGCTGTGGGCAATCGTTACGATTTAGTGCTGATAGCCAGCGCCAGAGTACGAGAACTCAGCCGTGGGCATGTTCCTAAAATCAACGTCAAACACGGACACGTGGTCACTGCATTGTTAGAAATAGAACAAGGTCATATCGGCCGTGATCATCTATACAAAAATACCAATGAGGATCGGCGTGTGCATAAGAAAAATCAAAACAAATATCCGTGAGCATGGTAGTAATAAATCATGTGAAAAATTATGATGTTATGTCTGCTATGGCTGCAGATATTATTGAAAATACCATTCACAACACACGGGATCAATATCAATGTAATCTAGGACTGCCTACTGGCATAACACCACTGGGCATGTATTATTATCTTGTGAAAAAAAACTTGGATTGGACTGATATTGCAACATTCAATCTAGATGAATACATGGACTTGTCACCGGATCATCCCACAAGTCTTCACCAATACATGCAAACACATCTACACAATCAGGTTAATATTGATCAAAAAAATATATTCTTCCCTACAATAAATCCCCACTACGATACAACCATATACAATCACGGCGGATTAGATCTAGTAATATTGGGTTTGGGGCACAACGGCCATATAGCATTTAATGAACCTGGATCTACAGTTGACTCTACTACCAGAATAGTCGATCTATCGGCGCAGACACGGGAAATTAACAGCCAAATCCACCCTTGTCCCACTCAAGCAATGACCATGGGAATTTCTACCATCCTCAAGGCTCGCAAAGTTGTACTGCTGGTACAAGGTTATAAAAAATTGAATATCCTGAAACAAGCCATGTGGGACTGTCCTAGTGCCCTGGTGCCTGCCAGTTTCTTACAATTACATAAAAATTTACAAGTTTTTTATTGTGATGGGCCGTAACCAAAATTAAATTCAAAAGAAAGTGTTATATGCCCAGTGTATTTTTAATCAGCGACACACACTTTGGTCATGCTGGAGTGTGCCAATTTACGCATCCAGATGACAACACAGTAAAATTGCGACCTTGGTCTGATCCCGACGAGATGGACGAGGAAATGATTCGTCGGTGGAATGAACGAGTAAAACCTACAGATAAAATTTATCACTTAGGCGATGTGGTGATCAATCGCAAAGCATTGAAAACCCTGTCACGGTTAAACGGCGACAAGGTGTTGATCCGTGGCAATCACGACGTCTTTAGAGATCACGAGTACCGGATGTACTTCCGTGAGTTGCGAGCATACCATGTGATGAATGGAATGATCTTGAGCCATATTCCTGTGCATGAGGCTAGCCTGGGTCGATTTGGTGTAAACATTCACGGACACTTGCATGCCAGTCGTGTTAAAAAGGCACGTGGAGTGGATGCTCGAACTGGAGAAATCTTGTACAGTAATGACATTGATCCGCGGTACTGGTGTGCTTGTGTTGAGCAAACCGATTTTGCACCCATCTTGTTTGAAGATGCTATCAAACGCATTGAAGCAGAAGGCGGTCATATCGGCTTCAAGAGCGGCAATGGTCCTACCATGTGATGTTACATTAAAACAACACTATATTTTGCTTAAAAAATAGACAAGTTTTATCGGTTGACCGCTAATTAGCGGTGTGTTATACTACTGGTATGAAACTTAAAAAGACTCGAGCACATCACGTGTTATTCTGCGCTGGAACACCGTTCAAGCAAAAAAAAGTTCAATCTAAAATCCGTTACATTCGGCACCTCAAACACAAAGGCACTCAAAATGAGTAAAATGAGCGACTTATCTTTAGAAATCCACCAAATGCTAGATGAAGGGTTTCGCCCCAACACCATTTCTTGCTTGCTAGGAGTACCAATTGAGTGGGTCTACAACATTGCCGACACGGAAAAAGAGTCAGACCCTTGGTTGACCACAAATTCAACTTCTGCTACAATAGAAGCTTAGTAAGTAATTTTTAACCCCCAAAGGACACAGGCCATGACAGAATCCCGCACCGTTACCGCTACCCAGGCCCGCAAGAGCTTGCTCAAGGCATTCCAAGTTAAACGTCCTCTTTTCCTTTGGGGTCCTCCAGGTATCGGCAAAAGTGAACTGGTTGAAAGTATTGCAAAAGAGCTTGGCGGGCTCATGATTGATTTGCGCCTGGGACAAATGGAGCCCACAGATATCCGTGGTATTCCGTTCTATAACAAAGACCTTGGCAAGATGGATTGGGCACCCCCGATTGAACTGCCCGACGAGGAAATGGCAGCACCTTATCCAATTGTAGTGCTGTTCCTAGACGAACTCAACTCCGCACCCCCGTCCGTGCAAAGTGCCGCATACCAGTTGATTTTGAATCGACGCATTGGCAAGTATCGCCTGCCCAATAATGTTGTTATGGTGGCTGCTGGCAATCGTGAAAGCGACAAGGGTGTTACCTATCGCATGCCTTCACCACTTGCTAACCGTTTCATCCATCATGAGATGAAAGTGGATTTTGCTTCTTATTTGATTTGGGCTGTAAACAATCGTATCCACAAAGATGTGGTGGGTTATTTGAGTTTTGCCAAACAAGACTTATATGACTTTGACGCCAAGTCAAGTTCACGTGCCTTTGCCACCCCACGCTCCTGGACCTTTGTAAGCCAACTGTTGGATGAAGCTGACGGTGATGACGACACCACAATGAATTTGATTGCTGGTACTGTGGGCGAAGGTCTTGCTGTTAAGTTCATGGCACACCGCAAGATTTCGGGTCGTATGCCGGACCCAAGCGACATCCTCAGCGGCAAAGTCACCGACCTTAAGGTCAAAGAAGTCAGTGCCATGTACAGCCTGGTTATTTCCATGTGCTATGAACTCAAGTCCGCAGTTGAGAACAAAGTGGAAGACAAGAAGTTTCATAATATGGCCGATAACTTCTTAGGCTACATGATGAAGAACTTTGAGACAGAACTAACAGTAATGGGTGCTCGTATTGCATTGACCACATACGACTTGCCATTCCTGCCTACCAAGCTCAAGAACTTTGATGAGTTCCATCAACGTTTTGGCAAGTACATCTTGCAGGCTTCGGCCTAATACAATAAAGGAACAGTCCCGTGCTACATTTTAATCCAACCGTGTTACACGCCAAAGTTGTGGGCACTGCCAACAAAAAAGAGGCCGATAAATTTAAGAATTTGTTGGGACCTACTGTGGCCAAAGAGGATCGCGAAGTTCGAGAAATGTTAATTACTGCTCGAGTGGGACTGTTGCTCAAAGCATCGTTCTTTGGTAATTTGGCCACAAGGCTCAAACTGGTCAACGCAGACGAATGGTGCGGCACCGCTGCAACAGATGGTCGTAATTTTTACTACAATAGCCGTTTCATTAAAATGCTACGTCCCAAAGAAATTGAATTCTTGTTTGGACATGAGGTATTGCATTGTGTATATGATCATACTGGCCGGTGTGGAGATCGCAATCCTCAGTTGTTTAACATTGCCGCAGACTACTGTGTCAACGCCGATTTAATTAAACACAAAGTAGGTGAAAAGATTACCACTGTACCGTGCCTGTATGATGCCAAATACGACGGCATGAGCTCTGAAGAAATTTACGATATCTTGTACGAAAAGGCAGACAAAATTGACATCGGTAAGTTGTTGGATCAAATGATTGATGAGCACCTGGACGGTGACGGCGATGATGGTAAAGACGGCGAAGACGGCGATAAAAAAGGTAAAGGTCGGCCTAAACTGTCAGACGAGGATCGTCGGGCTATTAAGGACGAGATCAAAGAAGCCATGCTAGCGGCTGCTGCTACCACAGATGGTGCCGGAAACTTGCCAGCAGGAGTTAAAAGACTGATTAAGGATCTGACAGAGCCCCAAATGAACTGGCGTGAACTGCTTCGCATGCAGTTGGAGTCTACTATCAAATCTGACTTTACCTGGATGCGAGCCAGCCGCAAGGGCTGGCATATGGATGCTGTAATGCCTGGAATGAAGTTGGATCCCATGATTGATATTGCTATTGCATTGGATGCATCAGGATCAATTTCGGAGATTATGCTCAAGGAGTTTATGAGCGAGATCCAAGGCATTATGGATTCGTTTCCAGCATACAAGATTCATGTAATTACATTTGATACAGCAGCATACAATCCTGCTCAGTACGACTCGGACAATTTGGATGACATTTGTGACTACGAAGTTAAAGGTGGCGGCGGTACTGACTTTGAGTGCATTTTTAAATATCTCAAAGAACATGAGATTGAACCCAAGCGATTGGTTGTGTTTACAGATGGCTACCCGGGTGGGTCCTGGGGTGATGAGAATTATGCAGATACTGTTTGGATTTTGCATGGCACCACCACAATTGTTCCACCCTGGGGGCAACATGCATACTATGATGAAGAGGCCAAATAATGGATTTATTCTTAGTTAAATTGACTTGGCTGTTATGGGGTGCGGTAATCGGATGGTTTGCCGGCCCCATCTGGATCACGGCAAAGAAAATTATACAAGAAGCCAAAAAAGCACAAAAGGAATGGCAAAAATGACTGGTCAGTTTTGTCAATGGCATACGTGATTGAAATGAAAACTCGAGAAGAAATTATCCACAGTATGTGCATGACATACAGACATGATTATGGGCTGCGGAAAGAAGATGGTGACCCATCTTGGACCAGTGGTATGACAACAAAGGATGCCATAATGCTTTACAAAACTATGGAACAGATTTATAATAACGATATTGAACCTCTTTTAAGAAAAAAGCACAAGCATAAAAATAATTGACAGAGATTTTTTTGTTAAATATTTGCATGGAAAATCCACAACTAACAATCACAGATATGGTTTCTATCAAGAACATAATCGAAGCAGCTTGCAATCGTGGTACATTTAAAGCACCCGAAATGCAACAGGTTGGTGAGTTGTATAACAAGATCAATCTCTTTATTGAGACTGCTCAGGCCCAGGCAAACGCAGCCAATCAGGCCACCCTTTAAAGGAAACTAAAATGATAAAGCATATAGGTAGACACGGAGACCGCAAGGTGGCAATTTTATTTAGAGAAGTTCCAAACGAGGATCACATGTGCCTTGTGATCTATCCCGAAACGTTGCCTACTCATATTCATGACTCAATCATGCGAACATTAGAGAGTCCAGTGGGGCAACAGGCTACCAATCTAGCCGAAGCATTGCATCGAGGAATTTTACCCGACGGTAGACCACAATTGGAGGCGTTGCACCGCGAAGGTATGATCAAGAAGGTGCCTACCAGCCAAGTTATTGTTACTCCTACCAATAATAGTAGTGTTAAACTGGACGAGTTAAATCGTATTGTTAAAGAAATGGATACCGGTGAAGCCGCAGTAAAACGTTTGCGAGAACTTGATAGGAATACTGGTATCGTTGATCCAGCTACCAAGCGCAAAGCTGAGGCCGAATTCAAACGCGGTAAAGAACGATTGACACCTGAACCAGTTGCTGCTCTTGTGTCAACTGATGGCGCACTGGATGACAAGACTATTGCAGCTAACTTACTAAGTCAAGCCAAACGCATGGAAATTGAAGCCAAGGGCATGATTGCCGAGGCTGCTAGAATGAAAAAAGACGCTCAACGCATGCATCCAGACGTGCGAACACAACCGATTGTTCAACCGGGGCCAATCACCACGGTGGTGTCAGTTGCTCCAAAACGTGGCCGGCCTAGCAAGGCCAAGGCAGTGCCAGCTAATGCAGTTCAGTGAAGAATTCCTGGAGAAGTG
>Ga0222712_10001830_pt1 | contig 25448 bp, 30 predicted proteins | sample C33_657DmetaG_FD_165043 | JGI IMG/M metagenome (GOLD analysis project Ga0222712, IMG submission 165043) | Estuarine water microbial communities from San Francisco Bay, California, United States - C33_657D | ecosystem: Environmental > Aquatic > Marine > Unclassified | place: USA: California... | reverse complement strand
GTAGTTTACGTTTCTCAAGCTCTCTAAAGACGTTCAAACGAGAGAGATAACGTTGCATCTTATATGCATCACTACGCTTACCACCCTCAAACGTTGACTCATCAACACCACACGCAATAGGTGCACCTAAAATAGACAATCCAATCAAATCAATTGACTCGTGTGCCAATCCCCACTCAATGCAGTTGACATAATCGTTCATATCACCAAGATTGCTTTGTGGAACAAAAAATGTATCAAACCCTGCAGCTTTGAATTCAGGGATCAGCCTCTTTGCTGCGTCTGTCGTACGTTGAGAGTGTTGCTTTGGATAATCAGATAGAACAATACAATCCGCTTTACATGCAGTGCCCATTTCAATTAGCTTATCCGATTCGTACATATCACGACCGAGCTTGAACATCTCAAATGCACTATTGTCCATAATCTTATACTTGCCATCATCGAGATTAGCATAGTAATCACGGTACTCCGGATCTTCTTCGACAAGATGAGCTAGCAATAGATGAGCACCATTCGTATTGGTGTATCTTTGCAAATATGCTGTAGGAGAGATATGACAAAAATTAAGCATTATAAATTTTCCAACTAAGTTCATCTTTACTGGGGAAGTACATGCGACATCCATTCTCACCATCTTCAGATACTTCAATCACATAATCACGACCAGGCCATTTTTCAATCACTTTACTATATAGATCCTTAGACATCATTTCACACGACTTGTAGTCTAAAGAAAGTGTACCATCTGCATACCAACTTTCAAGCCAACGTTTAAACTGAATAAACTCAACATCTCTATTATCATGGAACACTTCCATTTCTACTCGAAAATGAAAGATGTGTCGGTGTGGTGTTCCAAGGAAGCTGACATCTAACCAGTCACCTGTAGCAAGCGTTGGATCTGTAGCAGCTGCTGGGTATTTGTGAATACCTTCTTTCTGAAACGTCACCCAAATAAAACTTTTACTTTCCATAGTTACTTTCTTTTCGTTTATAAACTTTATCTTGCGATTCTTTCAATTGGTAAAATGATTTCACCGCCCACTTGTATGTTAGGTCATCCATATAAACAATTTCCGTGATACCAGAAAAATTATCCCACTTACGATCATCACCAAAAAAATCCTCAAGCCAAATATTTTTAGGATATCTTGCCTTGTATACTTCCTCTACATCCTGGCACCAACTTATATCACCCCAAATACTACAGATCGCTTTAATGTGAAATTCTCCGTAACGTGCATCATACTTTACATCGAATCTTTCTAACACATCACTTTTTGTTGTGTGTCCAAACTTATAAAAAAACTTACCAGTTTTCTTATCAGTAAATTTACAAAAATACACTTTAGCCATTAAACAGCTCCCAATGATTAGACACAAACCTGAATGAAGCAGTTATCCTAACTCTTTCCGTTTCGTTTACGACCGCATGAAGTATATCATATCTAATAGCGGTTGGCAAGTTAATTTTTATTCTATGAGTCTCGACTACATCGCTGTACTTGTATTTTTTGTATGGCAATCCATTTGATAGCTTAACAAGCTCGGGATTAGCATCACTCTTCTCTTCATAGAACGCTGTGTAAGTATCCTCACAATTAAATACAGGCCAGTTGAGAGCAATCTTTTGATCTGGATTCGGCATTACATCTGTATGAGGAAAGTTAGGAGCAACGCTTGCTGGCAATACTCTTATAACAGCCATTGAGTGGAAGTCTGTTAGGTTGTGACGAACAAACAAATCTTTGAGGCTAGGTATTGCTTCATAGACACGTGCAGCACCTATGGGATTGAAGAACGTACCCTTTTCTACAAGCCCAGTTGATTGGATAAACCGTTGAAGTTCTTTTGTGTAACTATCAAACGGCTCATCCCAATCTAAATGCTTGAATGGTATCATTTCATGCGTGCAGAATTTAAAAACTCGCGACGGAGCTCTGAGTTAATAGTTGCGAAGGCACCGCGTGTAGCCAATGTCATTGTCGAAGATGTAACATCCTGAATTCCTCGCGATTTAACACAATAGTGAACGCCTTCGATGTATACAGCAACATCATCTGATCCTGTAATAAAACTAATCGTTTCTGCAATCTGCTCAGTCAAACGCTCTTGCACTTGAGGACGCTTTGAGAAAAACTGAACAATACGATTCAGCTTAGACAAACCGAGAATGGTCTTTTTTGGAATATAAGCAACAGTGGCCTTACCATCAATCACAACAAAGTGGTGCTCACAATTGGACTGAACGTTGATGTTACGCTCAAGAACAAAACTGCTGCTCTCTCCCATCTTGTTTTCAATCTTTGTACACTTAGGAAAGTTGTCATAGTTTAAACCAAGAAAGATCTCACGAGTATACATCTTAGCAACACGGTTAGGAGTATCAATCAAGGAGTCATCGGTAAGATCTAACCCCAGCTCCTCCATAATTGCAGTAAAGTGCTTTGCAATATTTTTAATTTTCTTTTCATCTTTTACTTGAACTTGTTCATAATTCATTGGCGTCTCAAGACCAACTTTCAAAAGGTGTTCGTGCACTAGCGCACCCAAAACTGCATCCGTCTTTTCCATAAAGGCTCCTTGTAAATATTTAAGTGTACACCAAATGTTTATTAGTGTCAAGTATTTTTGTTTGTTCGACTAAGTAATCTATAATTAGTATAATTTGTCGTCTGTCTGGATGATTGAACAAATCTTTGTAATCATTCTTTCTGTAATACATATCCTCATACCACAAAATATTTGTATCATGTGATTTGCAATATGCATACAAAGCATATCCGTTCTCTATAGTAAAGATAAGATAGGTTTGAATTAAATCCAAACTCATTTTCCCTTGTCTGTTCTTTATCCAAAAGTTACAAACAGAGAATAGCCACTCTCTAATGTTTCGTCGAGCAACAAACCAATCTGCCTTATGAAAAAGCCAATGACTGTTTGTTCCATTAACAAGAACAACAAATGACTCCGACTCTGGATATGCACTTACATCAAAAAGAGTCTGTGTCGTAATAATAGGCTGACAAGGTAACTCGTGATATTTGTTTTTCCATGTCGTTCTAAATTGAAACGGTTCCGTGTTTCCAGGAACGACCTCATTGAGAAAAGGAATACCTAGCTCCTTTGCCTTATCAAATCCAAATACAGTACCACCTGAACGGGGAGTTGCACATACTATCATTTTTTTGCTGGCTTTGGAGGAAAGTTAGGAAATGTGCCCCATGGTTGTCTCAATTCATCAGACACATCATCGGGCCCACCGATATCAATCCACATCTTAGATATAACTCTTGTTGAGTTACCGTTAACAATTTGATAACGAACCAAGTAATCTTCATAATCGTAGGTACCATCCGGTACCCACTTAAACTGTTGGAACATGATTACTCAATACCTAAATCTTTTCTAATCTTTGTCGCACTAATATCAGTAACACTCTTATCAAATGTTTCCTGTTCAATCTTGTACCCAACATCACGACCATATGTAATATTAACAATGTTTGGAACAACTTGAATAATATATTGCCCTTGGTAGAGAGGATCAAGATCTCTTCTAATGAAGGCTTCAACCTTTGCAATCTCAAATGGATTACTATTTTGCCATCCTTGACAATCACGAATCTGAATAACAACTTGTCCTGTTTTGGCTATTGCTCTCTCAAACAAAGCTCTGTGACCTTCGTGCCATGGCTGCCAACGACCTAGCATTTGAACAGTTTCTTTTTGCCAATTGAATGAAGGTCGTCTACGGTTATCAATAAGATGATCAAATATGAACATAGACCATTTAGATGCATGTTGCTCATTGACCCTGAAATCATATATGGTCGGTTCAGTAAACGCTTTGTTTGTATCAGCGTAACGTCCTTCACGAATCGTATCCATCCATATCACCCAATCGGCTTTGTAGATGTTTCGCATTTCTACCAAAGGAGCAACGAAGTCAGCAATCACATAATCGTAATGCTGAAACCTATCAGCTATCTCACGCATTCGTTTTGCTTGCCTGATACGTCCGGCCTCTGAGAAGTCCCAATCGTTGTATTCTTCTCGTACTTTGTCAGCATTGAGCCAACCGACCACTTTACCTACTGACTCTAATTGTTTTTTTAAGGCTTGTGCCAGAGTCGTTTTACCCGACCCTGGTAGACCCATAATAAGGATACGTTGCATTATTAAACCCCTTCAAATAAATCTTCATTCCACTCACGATGACCTTCACGGAAAGCCATATTCGATTGGGTCTCACGTACCTCAACACGGAAGCACCATAGTCGTTCTGCCTCACCAGGACCCCAATAGTCAGGAATATAAACACCATTGACAAACTTGTAAAGTTGATCTGCAAGACCTTCACATCCCAACTTAGGAAGGATAGTTAACTTTGCAAGCTTTCGACGCTCGAGCTCTTTGTATATCTCAAGCTCAGGATCATCCTCTGCAACTAACAACGTATGATCAAACTGATCTTCAAGTATACCTTTAAGATCTTTCAGTCCACCATAATCTGCTGCCCAGTTACGAGCATCGAGGTTATCTGTTCCGAAGTAAAACTTCATCGAGAAACTGTATCCATGGATCAAGTTGCAATGACTGTCTGCTCTCCATTGACGATACGCACATGGAAAAGAGTCGTGATACTCTTTCGTTGATACGTATTTGTACTGCCTTGCTGAACGCCATGGATGTGATGTAAATTCTTCTTTCATTTTAAGTACCCATTGTGTTACCCCAAATGTGAACATGCACACGAGAGGAATAGTTGTAACCACGCTTAAACGCTTCTGTAGCAATTTTAGCTTCGCCGATATAACCAGCTTCGGTTCCCTTCTGGGCCTCGAGTGTTGCACCAACACCCATAATCCAGACAGGATATGTCACGCCTGCTTCACGGAACTTTGCTAAAGTTACCTCTAGCTCGTTCCACGATTCTTCCGTCCCACTAACGACAAACTTCAATTGACCGTTAGGGGATAAATTTTCATAACTCTTAACTATATCTGGACAGATAGCATCCTCTGGCTTCTCTCCCGATGTTGTAAATAATTTTGGTGATACAGAGAAGAATACTTCACCTGGATATGCAGCACCAAAGTAATTAGCAAAATCTGTTGTTATAGGTTGTGTACCATTTGTCTCCCATGTCATATACAAAGGGAAGTCACCTTCTGTTGCAAAATGATCAATAATATCTACTGCAGCAAGTTGTGCATGCTTCATCATTGGCTCACCACCTGTAAAGCACATATGCTGCATGGTACCATCAGATTTATTAAAATGACCTTCTGGGTTCGTCGGATGATACATTGACTGACGAATACGATCACATATCTCTTCTGCTGTATGTTTATGTTGAAGATGCTTAAATTTAGCAGACCACGAGTAAGAAGAATCGCATCCATACTTCCATACAGGAAGATCCTCTAGCTTCTTTATGTCTTCAATCTTAATTTCTTTGTATGGCAGAACATATGTAGATGGATCGGTAGGATCCTTTTGACCAAATCCATCACACTGAAGATTGCACAGAAAAAATCTTAACCATGCTGTAGGGCGTCCTGTGTAATGACCTTCACCTTGAATAGAGTGAAAGATCTCGCTGTATGCAATTTTAGACATTCTTCATTCTCAACTGTTCGTTAATCTTAAGTATACTATCCCAAAAACCTCTATTTGTTGCAACGCTGTTTAGACATCTAAGGTCTTTTGGTAAACAATGTCCAGCAAATCCAAACCCATGTTCACCAGGTACCTGTAAGTGACCAGGACCGACACGAACATCAGCAGCAACACCTTGACGAACCTTCTCGTAATCAGCACCGTAGTACTTGCATGTCTCGTACATAATATTTGCATACACAACTTTCAATGCAAGACCTGCATTTTGATGCAACTTGATAAGAGCACTCTCTTCAAGCGTGACAAGATGCAGTTGATCCTCTGTACCATAACCATGACTGATTAACCATTTACCAAATGGTGCTGTCAACTCTTTATCACCACCCAACACCAAGATCCAAGGTGTATCAAGATAATTGTCATCTCCCTGCTTCATAAACTCAGGGAAGTGGATTATTTTTAATTTCGGAAACTGACTCTTCCACCCAGAAAGGAATACAGGTGACACAGTACAACGAATAGCAACTGTGCCTGCAAAGTTATCACGCGCCAATGTAGACAGACAACTATAGATTGCTTCGTGATCAAATGGCCCACTTTCTAATGAAGACACACAAATGAATGCAATATTATATTTGCTAAAATTATCAACAACAAATCCCTTGAAAGGATCATGGAAGTCGGCCTGCGTTTTTAACGTAAGATCAGTTGCCATACCAACCTTACCTCTACCAAATATAACTACACTCATTCTATATCCTTTTGATTCCGTTTAAGTTGTCTTTCTATTTGTTTCTTTTTGCGCATAGCGCGCTCCACATGCATCTTGTTTGCTTTTTGAGTATACAATATTCCATTCAAATGGTCAAGCTCATGAAGAAAATATCGAGCTGTTAGTCCGTCAAACGTTTCTGTTTTAACATTACCATTTGGTTCAGCATAACGAACTTTAATTTTTTTCGGTCTCTTTACAGGAACAGCCAAGTGAGCAAACGTCATACACATCTCATCGAGGATCACTTCCTCTGTTGATACATCAACAATACGTGGATTAAAACACACTATACCAGGTTGTGACCTCAAAGCAAATACTCTATATGGCAACCCTACTTGAGGAGCTGATAACCCCAGGTACTTTGTTGACATAAGGGTCTCATACAAGTCCTTGGCTAGCTGAATAGGATCCGTTGGAGGATTACTAAGGTTAAATTGCTCGGTTACTTGGTTGAGTATTGGGCTGTCAGGTTTTACATGCTTAAGAATCATAATTGCACCATTCTACTAAAATTTTTCTGCTTTTCAAATTTCAATACACGCTCAAACTTATCCAGGTATACATCGGTCTTATGTGATATAACAAACACATTGTTACCTTCCGTGATTGCTTGAAGAATCTTCAAAAGCTCCTCATTACCTTGCGAGTCCAAAGAACCATCAAACACTTCGTCTAAGATTAGCAAGTTAGTACTTGCACTGTTACGAAGTTTTGCAATTGATCGCCATGCAAATAACAATGCAAGGTCTATCCGGGATTTTTCACCTTCACTGAAAGATGCATAACTAAACTCATCTCTAAACCGTGACTTAATTGTTTCTTCAAAGTTTTCATTTAGCTCAAAGTTGACAAAGAAATCCATTGCAGCCAAATACTTATTAATCAATTTGTTGATTACAGGTATATACTGACGAATTATTTTTGTTTTTATTCCTGCATCTTTAAGAAGGACACCAGCAACATCAAGGATCTGTTTATCCTCGACCAATTGTTTTAATGTATCTTTTAATGCACCTAAACTTGCTTTAAGCTCCTTTAATCTATCTTTATTTGTATCTGCTTTTGTCGCTTGCTCAATGTTATTAAGCTCCAACTCAATGTTACTAATAAAGTTAACCCATGCACTAGATTGAATTTGGTTTGTATTGACTTGTTGTTGTTTTGAAGCAATTAACTCCAACGTGGATGCAATATCAACAAGTCTTTGATTGAGACGTGTAATCTCTTCTGTCAGTTTTACTTTGCCTTCTTCTATTTCTGCAAGTTGTTTGTTAGCACGCTCGACAACAGTGGTTTTATGATCACCTAATATTCCCTGTCTGCAAGTTGGGCAATCGTGATTGTTTGCAAAGAATTCTGCATCCTTTTCTATCAAAGCTGCTCTTACATTAATCTGTCTTGCAAGATGGGTTACCTTTTCATATCTAGATTGCACCTTTGGTTGATCAGAAATTGTTTCACTTAGCTGTGATATTTCCTGCAACAATGATGATGTACTCACCTCTACATCATGCACCATCTTTTTATAGAAGGATATTTGTTCAGTCTTTTGTTTAACAACACTCTCTTGGCTTTGTTGTATTTCATTGATATGAGAATTTTCCATCTCAATCTTCTCTTCAACGCCCTGTATCTTATATGTGACATCAACAATATCATTTTTATTCTGAGATATCTTTTCTTTTAACAACGTATTCATTGTTGTAAAGATTTGTATGTCTAATAGATCTTCAATCACCTCTCTTCTTGCTGCTGCAGCAAGTTGCATGAACGGAATGAAAGAAGCACTACCAAGTACAACAATCTGTGAAAACGATTTGTGATTTATTTTTAGAATTTGCTTATCAAGCACATCCTGATAATCAGATGAAGCAGCATCTGCGTTTATCAACACTCCGTCCATATAGATCTCAAACACTGTCGGCTTTGATCCACGCTTAACCAGATAATTTTTACTACCAACAATAAACTCACATTCAACCAACAAACCTTTGTTATTGATTGAATTGATTAACTGACCTTTGTTTACTTTACGAAAAGGCTTACCAAACAAAGCAAATGATAGAGCATCAAGAATAGTTGACTTGCCAGCTCCGTTATCACCAACAATAAGAGTATTGTTATGAGTGTTGAGCGATACTTCTGTAAATGTATTACCTGTACTTAATAAATTTTTCCAACGCAACGTTTTGAATACGATCAATTATTACTCCACACTCATTGCTTCTTCATACAGTGACAACATTAATGTCTCCAACTTTTTCTTACCTGCTACGTCCATTTGGTTGACGTATTTGGTAAGAATTGTTCTTGTGTCTTCGGCTTCACTGATAATGTCACTATCATTAGTACTATCCATATGAAAATGATCATCAACAACTTGTACATTGTACACCCCAGCTTTTTCAAGTTTATCCACAAACATATCAAAACAATATGGGTTGGTTTTATTTCTTACAATTAACTTTACAAACGTTTCACTATACACTTTAAAGTCTATGTTGACAACCTCACTTATTTGTTTGTCAGTATCATCATAGTGTACTTTGTTAAAGATATTATAAGGATTGGGAACAAACGTCAATTCACGTGTGTCTGTATCAAACACATGAAACCCTTTTTGATCTCCATAGTCTGACCACGTCATTTCATAAGGTGTCCCAAGATAGTGAATGTTACCAATCTTTGATTGGTGGTGGAAGTGACCAGACCACACAGCCTCAAAGTTACTGAATATATCTTTCGTTGTACCACCTTGGTGTATAGCACCTTTATACATCTCAAATCCATCTATCTCGAAGTGACCAATAATGTGTGTGGCATTGGTTGAAGCAAGAGATTCTCTAACATGACTGTCATTATCATCACACCACCACGGAACTAAAAGAAAAGGAATATCCTCAAACATTATTGTCGTACAACGATCTACAGGTACTATGTTATGATACCCATCAAGTAACAGGTCAAGTGAGTTTACATCGTTTGTGTTTTTGAAGTAAGTATCATGGTTGCCAACAAGCATCCATGTCGAATATTCTTTATTCAAGCGATCGAACAAATATCCACGAGCTTGTTTTAATGAATTGAAGTTGATATACTTACGTCTATCAAAAACATCACCAAGTTGCACTACATGAATGATGTTTTCTTTTTCAAGATATGGAAAGAATACATCATTGTAAAACTTAGCAAAAAATTTATGGAAGTGTGGACTATCGTTTCGTGCACCAATATGTGTATCACCCAGTAACGCTATCTTCATTATCATCCTCTATGAAAGCTTCAATTCCTTTTTTGCGCTTGACTTTTTTCTTGTCAATATTATCTTCAAACGCTTTTATAAAATCAGATATATTCTCAGTATCAAATTCCATTGCATTTACATTGAACTCTCCATCCTCACCTTGCTGAACAAGCTCATCAAACAACATACTATTTTCTGATGTCTTATGCTTTATGTACACTTGCTTCTTCTCTTTTTGAATGCGACGGAGAAAAGCATAATATATGATCTGAGTAAAATAAGCAAATGGATTGTCGGATTTAGCAGGATCAAAATTGTCAAAATAACTAATACAGTTTTCAATTCCATCACTTATCATTTCATCACGGTAGGAGTAATTTATAAAGTTAGGCTTTGTAGCCAACCGCTGAGCAATTAAAAGAATGCATTCACCAACGTAATTAGGTATTTGCGGTTTACCCGCTCCACTATGTTTGGCTTCTTGGACTTTTGCTTTATATTCAAGTATCACAGCATACAGCTGCTTATTATCAACGTAATTGGCCATATCAATTCACCGGCGTATCATCAGTAGGCATCATTTCAAGAATCTTTCTCATATGTTGTTCTTGATTGGAGTTAGAAGATTGAATAAGAGACTCAAACTCTGCATCGATTAATTTTTCTAACTCATCAAAGTAATAATCAACAACATCTTTATAGTAGTTTGCAAATGATTCTCTTGCTTCTACTTCATTAACAATGTTGTCTCGATGAAATGTTATTTCATTTGTTTTAGAGAACATTATATAACGAACAAACGATACAGAAGGCGTAGCACCTAGGAAGTATCTATAATTAATTTGCAAAGGCTTTGCTATGGTAACAACGTCTTTGTATGAATCTACAAGCTCACCAACAATCTCTATTCCGTTGTTTAGTTTTATGATTGTGACCATCTGTATCCTTACAATTTGATTGTGTAAATCTTGTATTCAAACTTTTCTTGATTATACATTTGAACGCGTTCTGAAAAATGACGAATCGTGTGGTTCTGAAACGACTTCCACGACATATCATCAGCTATATCATAAAGCACAGCATTTGTCTTTTCTTCACTCGTTCTCAAACCCCTACCAATTGATTGAAGAACTCTGATACGAGACTTACTAGGACTTCCAAATATAACATTATGTAGATTGGGAATATTGATACCTGTTGAGAATGTTTTGTATGATGCAACAACAGCAGCATTGTCACTCTTCTCAACTAACTTACGAATCTCCTCCCTCTCCTCACCCTCTACCTTACCATAGACAAGATACACTTCTCTATCTGGATCGTATGCTTTAATCATGTCATATAACATTTTACCATGTTGCACGTAATTAAACAACAGCAATGTGTTAGTATTTAATGAATTTGTGAGGTTACTAATGAATTTGTTTCTTGCGCCATTCAAAATGATATGATTCAATTCGTCGGTATATGAGGGCTTCGTCTTTGCAAACAACTTACGTGTGTCTTCATTATAACTAAGGACTAGTGACTTAATTTTAAGTGATGCTACTGTTCCTTGCTCCATCAATTCTGAAGTTGTTGTTACTTGTTTAACAGCTCCAAACAATCCTTCAAGAACTAGCTTGTTTGTATTTGTACCATCGAGCGTCCCGGTAAAGCCAAACCTGTATTCACATTTTGTCATTTTTTCCATGATATCAACAAGACTCTTTGCCTTGAATTGGTGTGCCTCATCACCAATGACAACACCGTACGTATCAAACCAGTTATTGGGGAGCTTGTATATGCTTTGCCAAGTTGTAATAACAAAGTATGCTGTCTCTGTTACCTTTTCTTGACCTGAATAAATCTTATGGATTAAATCAGGCGGACAACCATAGTCAATGAAGTCAGAAGCCATCTGATGAACAAGGCCTGTAGAAGGAACAACTATTAAAACCTTCTTTGCAACAAAGTATGTTGCCAACAAAAATATAATTAATGACTTACCTGATGCTGTTGGAGATACAAGGACAGCTCTCTTCTTTCTTACAGCATGTACAAAAGCATCTAGTTGATAGTCACGAACCTCAAACGGTAGATCAATATTTTTAATAAACTGTTTGGCTTCAACAATAGAAAAGCTCCTCTCACTAAAGTCTTCTATACTGTCATACTCAAGATTGTATTCACGTTCTTGTGCAAACAGCTTTACTTGATTTATTAATCCGACATACAACGTGCCACGCATTAAATGAAACAAACGAATCTTACCGTCCCACATTTTGTTCTTGTATGCTGGTGAAAACTTTGCACCAGGAACATTAAATGTAAAGTACTCGCTTAGTTCATATGCTATACTGCTGTCACAATGAAGCTTTAAGTGAACATTATTAAATTTAGTTACACGGATTGTATCCGTCATCCACCTACCTTAAATCTTTCCCAATCGATTGCGTTCTTTATTAGGAACCCTCGGTTTGATATTGTCTTAATTGCTGACTCAAGAAACGAAGTTTTTTGCTTCTGTATATCTATCTTCTGTTGAATACGCTGTAAGTCTTGATCAGCATCAATGTATATTGTAAGATCTTGTTTGAGGATCTTTAACGGGTTTGGGTTCCATCCGTATTCTGCTAACGTCTCTTGATCAAGAACACCCATGTAGTATTCATATTTTAAACGATACAACGTTTTGTATTGTTGCTCATATGCTTTTAACTGTATTGCTTCTTGCACATACATCTTATAATACTTGTGGTGCAGTAGGGGAATCTTTAAACTCTCTGCGCCCAGCTCAGTGTCATCCATTCGTGAGTCTTGGGCCCACAAATCCATAATATCATCAAATTTCATATTACCCCAAAGCTTTTATATCAAACCTTCTATTAGCAAAAGATACAGTAGCAGTAGCGTACTGAACATCCACAGATGTACTATCAAACTCTATGGATGAAAGGTCAACGGGGAAGCAATCATAAAATGTTATTTCTAGGTTTGGGTTCATGGCGCTTGATAAAACAACCAATGTGATATCAGAATAAATTCCATCACCAGTCGTCACGCCTGCTCCAGCAATGTTTGTATATTGTGCAAAGTTATCAGGAAAACCAACACCCTTTAACCAGTCATAGAGCTCAAGATAGTTTTTCATATCCTCGTCTATCTTGAATGTTGCTTGGAGATATCCATATGTCAGCTTTGTACCAGGCAAAGGAATCTTGGAAAACGGTGTCTCTACATCAGCTGTACCCAATGATACCTGAGGAATGTTTACACTCTGTACAAAGTAATTTACTGTTGGCGTTTTCTTAATCTGGAGTTTAAAACCAAGAGGAGAAAGAAAACTTTGATTGATTGGTTGATTGTCTAATACACTCATTTGTCACTCCTGTTTCCTATTTATCCAATAAAAAAAGGGCTCCGAAGAGCCCTTTTAAAGAAACATACTGTTTTGTTATTATTATTACAGTAGGTTTGTAACCAAAGTACGACGGTAGTAAACGTTGCTGTCTTTTACAAGAGCACCGGCACCACGTGTTAGACCTTGAGCAAATGGGTTCGCAACCATGCCGTAGCGAGTTTTGAAACCAATCTTTGGAGCGAAGCTGTCTTGGTCAACAGCACGAACCATTTGTAGAGGAACGTATGGGCAATAGAACAGGCCAGCATCAAATGCGCTAGAACCTTTGTAACCAATGACCATGTAGTTGCCTACAGCGTATGGATCGATGTAAACCTTCATGCGACCATTCAGAACACCAGCAAATGTGTTGCCTGTATCGTCAACTTGTAGGTTGTTGCTGTTTAGAGCAGGAGTGTAGTCAAGAACACCAGCCATTTGCAGAGCAGAAGCTACGTCTGATGAGCAAATGATGATGTTACCTTTGCCACGACGTGTGTCTTTGGCAATTTGGTTAGCTTCACGTTCGATTTGGAACATCAAGCCCTTGAACTTTTCAACTGACCAACGACCGTTAGCATCAACGTCTAAGTCGAAGATACCAGCTGTTGTTGTTCCTGTGTCGCAACCTTGCTTAGCTGTTACGTTGATTGTACGAACAACTTCACGGTTGATCTCAGCAAGAATCTCACCAGTCAGAATGTTTGACAATTCCGTTTCAGCGTCCAGACCATGGATTGCTTTCAGGTCTTGAGCCAATTCCATTGTGTACTCAGCTTTCAGAGCACGTGATTGAGCAGTTACAGTAACTTTCTCAATTGTGAAGCCCATTTGTGGGAAAGCTGTGTTGCTTGTTGTACCCAAAGCTTCTGCTTGTGCTGTTGACATACCACCAGCGTAGTTGTACACGCCAGTAGAAGCCAAGTTAATTGTCTGAGTTGTATTGCCAGGCAATGTACCTGTGTGCTTCAGACCAAGCGTGTTGGCACCAGAAACAACAGATGAGAACTCAGTGTTAACTTCGTTGTAGAATGTTTCTGCAACGTTTGCAGAAGTTGTGTTGCCATACTGTGAGCGCATAGCGAAGATCAAGCCTGTTGGGCCAGTCATAGGCTGCACACCGCAGATGTCATAAGCGATCAGGTTAGGCATCGCACGACGAACCAGGCTGATAAGCACAGGGTCGAAAGTTGCAATGTTACCAGCGCCACCGGAAACACCGCTATTGATAGGAACAGGAGACTCAGACAGGAACTGGCTACCAGCGGACTGGTTGCTTGCTTCCATCAAAGCTTTCTCTGTGTTCTCAAGCAATGTAGCAATAACGCTACGCTTGTGAACGTCCTTGATAGGACTTAGGTCTTCGTGGTTCAGTACTGGAGCCCACTTTTGTTGAATTTCTTCATTAAGGTACATTTTCTCTATCCCCTTCTTGGTTTAGTTAATTGGAATGTTTATATTTATATTTGCTTATTTTTTAACCGTTCTGGAAATAGCTTGTGCATAGAATGACACGGGGCTATTTACAGTTGCTTTTTGTGGTTCTGCATTATCTTCTTCGATTTGCTCTAGAAGATTTTGCTTACCAGACTTCTCAGCAGGGAAATAATTTTCCTTAACGAGTTCTAGTTTCTTGCGATAGTTTTCAGCTGAATCAAATTCAACACCCTCTGCAAGAGCAACCAGCTTTTCTGCTTGTGTAGCAGCAAGTCCTTCTGTCACATCAGCAAGAATCTTTGCGCGAGTCGATTCACTCAGCTCACCTTTCAATGTCATGTTTTCTTCCATAACTTTGTCAAGGCGTGATTGAATCTCTTCAACCTTTCCTGTCAGCTCTTCGACCACATCGAATTTTTCTTCAGGAACGGAAATATGGCTTTCTTCAAACAAGCCTTTTAGCTTTGTAATGAAGTTTTCTGTAATTTCAGATTTCAGAGAGTGCTCAATAGCAACTTTGTTTTCTTCCATCCACTGCTCAACCACATACTCCATGTATTGGTCAATCTTCTGTGTTAGATCTTCTGAAAGCTTTTGTGTTTCTTCTTCAAGAGCAGTATTGTATTGCTCTTCGAGTTCAGTAATTGCTTCGTTAACTTTTGCTGTAACAGCTGCTTCAAAAATAATTGTTGCTTTCTCTTTGAAGTCTTCTGATAGATCAGAACCACTGAACATAGCAGCAACATCTTCTTTAACACTGTTTGGCTCAAAGCTGTATGTCTGACCAGGTGTAGCTGCGCTACCCTTCATACCAACAGTAGCCTTGTTGCTACCAGCAGTATCTTTTGTTGTCTTAACATTATTCTCTGTGCTTGTCTCTTCTTCACCTTCGCCTGGTGTAATGTGGTCGATTTTATTCATCGATTCACCATTACCTAGATTAGATGCAGGTAGAGTTGCATTTGTTGCAACAGGATCAGCTGTATGAGAAACACCAGTAGCTCCGCCACCAGTTTGGATCTTTTCATCCAGTTGTTTTTGTTTAACGGTCATTTAAGGCTCCTTTGACTTTTATTTATTTATAAAATTATCTTTTCGAAAGGTCTTTGAAGAACTGATTAAATACTTTTATTGCAGTTTCTTCAGATATTTTTTGGCGGGCACCACGATTAATTTCTTGTTTATATTGCTCTACACGCTCTGCTTTAAGAAGACCGTTATCCCACACCCACTCAACACCTTCCATAATACCACGGACAAACGCGTCAGGAGCGGAAGGATCAGCAACAATATCTCCAGCAGTAGCTAGATGAAAGTCGTCTTGTACTTCCATAATACCGTTGCTGTTTTCTTTAATGCTACCCATACCACGAGAAGAGATACCAAGTGAAGCTCCCTCACTTACTAATCCCTTGACAATATTTCCCATTGGGGTATCAAGCACCTTGGCTTTACCCATAATGTTATTGCCTTCGCGATATAATTTCTTGAACATAATACATGCACGCTCAAGATTAATTGTTGGACCAGAAGGATGTCCTAATTCGCCATACGCTCTATTCTTTGTTACATACTGTTCGTTGTAACGATTCATTTCTTTTTCTAGCGTATTAATTCTATACATGCGACCGTTGCGATTTTCTATCTCGCCCTGCATGATAATACCTTCAATAAAAACGTGCTTCTTGCCTTCTTTTTCTTCGACAATGTATTTTACGTCTTCATTTAATTCAGTAATTAACTTCATGTCTGTCCTTAGAATGCAACTGATGTTGCTCTTACAGCCACATTTGAAGCAAGTGTGTCTGATGAAATTTTAGCGTAATATTCAACACTCCCTGCACCTAGTGTGCAAGTACCAATTGTTCCTGTTGTATTAGCACGAGTAATTAATACAGCACCAGCTGTATTGTTGAATACTCGAACAAGGCTAGCAGAACCAACTGTATTAGCTGTTGAAAGAGCAATTTCCGATCCAATGATTTTAATCGGTTCAGCCATTTAGGACCTCCTTAGTCACTTCGATAACAGCATCGTAATCCTCTGCTTCAATTAATTCGATGAAGATTTGTTGATGTGCTTCGTCTAAAAGCTCATACACTTTCAATACATCGCCACGAACGTCTTCTGCAAATACATCAAACAAATCGTTTGCTTCTTCTTTAACTAGCTTGGGTGGCTGAGTATATTCAACTTGTTGTTGGAGATCATCGTGCATATCTTGTAATGTACGGTGTAGATTTTTCATTGTGTAAACATGACCGCTATGCATGTTGCCACCTTTTTCTTTATTCCAACTTGTTGGTGACATTGCAGCTTTTGCATGAGAGTCTACGTGCGTACCAATTTTTGCAAGCATATCCTTCACAGCTTTGCTGTATGTGTGATACTGATCATGAGCCACCTTCTCGTCCAGCTGCTCAACTTCTTCAGCAACCTTTTTGGCTTGGGCTGTAGCAATAGCCATCTTCTTTCCCATTGGCATACCAGGATTTGATTTCTCAATACCCTGGGCAATATCTTCACGCTTTTTAAGCTCTGCTGGTGTCAAGTGTTTCTCACCCAATACTTGCTTAAGTGTTTTTGATTCATACACTTTTTGATCTTCGCCAGGATTATATCCGTGTCCATTTGAACGATCATGTGGCTTAATGTTTGTTGCACGGAAGTGATCATCACCGTTACCATTGACATCATCTGTCTTTTTAATAACATGCTTGTCCATGAAACGCTTTTCATCCTTTGTCTTTGGGACATAGGATGTTACCGAGTCAGGCTCGACAGGCGAAGATGGAGTAGGTACTTCAGGCTTCTTCAGTTCCAGCAGCTGCTTCAATGTTTTCATTCGGTTCTTCCTCTTGTTCTTCCGATGCTTCCGCATCAGCGTCTTCGTAGTTAAAATAATTCTTTGCAACTTCTATTTTCTTTGCTTCAATAGAATCTGCGATTTTATCTAATACAATCGATGCAAATGCTGATTGAAAATCACTTGGACTCTCTGCACGTGCAGCATTAATCATGTCATCAATTGTGTATTGTTTTTCACTCATATTTTCTCCAATTATTTAGTTGAATTGTTCTGTGGGAGCTACCGAGCCAAATCCACCGCCACCTGGGCCTTGAGGATTACTTTGACCTGGAGGTGCATTACCACCTTGTACTGGATTACCATTCTGATCAACCTGTTGTTGATATAATGGATTCTCTTGCTCAGCCATGTTCTGCTCATCCATCTCTTCAATTTCTTCGTCGGATTGATAGAGGACGTGTTTGCGTACCCATTCGTTGGAATAATACTTACCAATATATGGTTGCAGTTGATCTAACGTTGTTAATCTATCGCGCATTACAGTTGTTGATTTCTGCTGCTCAAAATAATTATCTTTTGTGTAATCAAACTTAACATGAGACTCGATTAATTCCCAATCTTCGTCGGTCATAATATTCTTAAGCAGCAATTGCTTTTTCAGTGCCTCTAAGAAGAGATGGTTAAATCTCATACGAAGACGATCAATAAATTTACTAAACTTAATTTCGTCTCTTGATACTTCTTGGTCTTGACCAAAAATAAATGCACCGTCTTGTTGCAAACGTGTTGATGGTACATTTAACGATTCGTATAATTTCTTTTGGAAGTATTCAACATCAGCCAACTCACCAAGATTTTGACCTGCTGGTAATGTAGTAATTTCTGTACCACGTGAACCGTCTCTACGTGGCAACCAGTAATCTTCTAACATCGTCATGAACTTACGATCATCACGAATCTCACCTGTTGATGAGTCGTACACTACCTTGTTCTTATGACGCTGCATCATATCGCGAAGATATTGTTCAGCTTTCATCTTTGGAAGATTGCCAACGTCGATGTAGAATATACGACGTTCTGGAGCACGAGATATGCGGTAAACAATTGTTGCATCTTCTAAAGCTCTAAGCTGATTCAATGGCTTAATTGCTTTGTGTAGATGACTCAATACAACCGTGTTCATTGGATCCAATACACCAGATGTAATGTGAACAATACTATCTGGAGCAATCTTTAAACCTTGTACTGCTGTTGCTGTACCTACTTCGCCGGCCTTATTCTGAAAGCCTTTTTCATTGTATATGAAATATTCTTGTACCGTTTGTGTTTGCGTTACTTGTGATTGCTTATCACGCTTACGCTTTACTTCACGAATCTTACGTAGCTTACGTGGATCAATGTAACGCATTTCCTTAATGCCTTCATTAGGCTTTGTTACATCAATGATGATATGGTAGTACATCCTACCATCAACATACCAGCGCTTGAAAATGTCATATGCTGACTTATTAAAGTCTAACAACGTTAATACATTTTCAAATTCTGTCGTGATTAATTTTTTGATATTGTTTGATAACTTAGTATCGTCTAAATTAATCTGAACAATCTTTTCTTTATCTTCAATAACAATAGCTTCGTTTAGAATGTCATCAGTAGCACGCTCGACTTCTGGGTGCATAGACATTTCACGATACTTTGTTACAAGCTCAGCCTCAGTACGAGCAGCACCCTGTAAGTCAACATAGGTACCATATGCTCCGCCAGCTGCAACGACAACAGCACCATCATCTTTGATTTCTGGTGCAAATGCCGGTTGTTTTTCTTGCTCTTCTTGGGGGTCGACCGCTCGACGAATCTCAAATCCAAATAAATTGGCCATTATTTAATTACTCCATTGAAAGAAGAGCGACTTTATGTCGCCCATCTTTATTAAGCGCCGCCACCTAGGCCGGTAATTCCTCCGGATACTTCCCACCAATCATAATTGAAGGTTACTTGAAACTCTTCAATAGAATCTGTATCACCCCAGTTAAGATCGATACTAGAAATTGCTGTTGGGAAAATACCGTTGAACTTGTAAGAGCGAATTGGAACACCAGTCTTTGAAAACTGTGTTACTTCCGCTGTTGACTTATATAGGAGAGGAGCAGCAGACCCAAATCCACGTAAGTTCGTTTGATTTGAATTAATCTGACTTGACCACTCTTCCATTGCATTACGGATTAAAAAGTCCTCATCATTGATAACGGTCACAGACCAGTCACCAAAAGTTCTGTCGCCAGCTAGCTTTACTTTACGACCAAAGTATGGAACTTCAATTGTGCCTAAAGTAGACTCAGGAATCTGAGTAGCGCGAACCATGAAAGGAACTTTAATGTCAGCAACGCTGTTTGCGGGATTAGAAAAAGTAACCTGGAAAAGGGAGCCACGAGCTCCCCCCAGAGTTAACTGACTTCTAATCTCATTTACATTAAACGCCATGTTTGTTCTCCTTTATTCTTATTTATTATTAAAACTGGCCGACTACTTCGGAGAACTCAACACCAGTTCTTACAGCAACAAAGTTCAACTGAATGAAGTTGATGCTCTTTGCTGGTTTAATATAAATGTCGCCAATGAATTCATTGCGGTCAATAACTTCACCAGTATTGTTTGTTGTGTCGCAAACAACTTTGAAGTCATAGATACCACGACGACCCTGGACATCACGTAGGAACGGTTCAACCAGATTACGGAATTGAGCACGTGTGAAGTCATCATTGAATTCAAACAATGTAAACTTAGTAGCTGTAGCAATTGCTTTCTCAAGTACAATAAACAGACGACGAACGTTAATACGATCAAAAGCGCTTGGCTTAGCAAGCAAAGTCTTATCGCCGTACAATACTGTTCCTTGACCTGGGAATGTAACAACAGGGTTAACACCAGCTTTGTAAAGGATATCACGATCAGCTTGACGTGGATTAAACGCTAGCTTAACAATATTCTTCACTTGGCCACGGTTGAAACCAGCAGGAGACCACCATGGATCTCTTGTATCGTCTGTACGAACACATAGACCAGCTGTATCACCGTTCAATGGAATCCAACGATATATGTCGTTGTATTTGTCGTATTGATACTTGTAACCAGAATCCAGCACAGCATATGAAGTACTGCGTAGGCTGTTACGGAATGTAACAACGTTTGTTGCTTCACTACCAGCTGCATTAACAACGTCAGCTTTTTGTGGTGATACAAAAACAACGCAGTCTTTACGCTTCTCAGCAATGTTGTCGATTAGATAATTTGGTGTTTGTTCACCATTTGATCCACCACGAGCTGTGCCTGTCAAGATCAGTGATACATCAACATCTTCTGCTGATGCAAACATATCGTAACCCGTCAATACTGATGCAAGTGCAATATTATTTTCATCTAATCCGTCTCTACCACCAATAAACTCTAACGATAGAGGTGTAGTTGTTGTTGAATTAATAATAGCTGCTGCTGTTCCTGATGCGGCACCACTACGATCTCTTACCCACCAAATGTAATTTGAGTTAGTATTAATTACAGTCTTGTAGTAGTTTGTTGCACCATCTTCAGTTTTTGCATCGCTTGCACGAGACATATTGTTGAACACTTCAAGAATTGTTCCTGGAGTACCTGTGAACAAACCATCATGATCGGAAACAACCACGTGTAATTCATCGCTAACAGATGTGTTACCAAAGTTGGCTTGATATGCACTTTGACCAGGAGCTGCATCAACAGCATTCCAATATTCCCATTTACGTGTGAATCCAACAGCTGTTGTGTAGTCTGTTGAAAGACCATATACGTCTTCTGTCACGATAGTAAATGTTGCTACTGTCGATGTGTTTGTAACCGCTGCTACAGATGACACCTTCAGATATTGGAGACCAATTGTTGTGTTTCCAACTTCAATATAGTCACCAGCTGTAATACCACTTCTAACTGTACCGGCGTATGTAACAGCGTTTGCAATTGTACCATTACCAACGGCAATGTTAACAGTTACGTTTGATGAACCGACAGTGATAGCAACGTTGCCCAATGTTGTGCTAAGGTTACCACCACCATTGTCCAGGTTAGCCAAAGAACTATAAGCAGCAGAAGAGTCACATACAGAAATCTTAAGTGAATTACCAATCAAGCCTGGGTACTTTGCAATGTATGCAAGATCACCGTCACCTGCCTGGATAGATGTAATTGAATTGTCATAATGGTCTGTATTTTTAACAACATATCTAGCATTGTCAATACTTGTATTGTTGTCTGCGTCTGACCAATCAGATAATGCAGCAGTGTTGGCAATAGCGTTACGGCACACAATACCTGTGTTTGTCGATGTTGTGTTTGCTACGCGAGCAATATATAACTTGTTACCATATGAAAGGAAGTTCGCTCCAGTAAAGAACGTTTCCGCGTTGTGGTTTGTTGGCTTTCCGAATCTTGCTGCAAGATTGGCTTCTGAATCAACAAGAACACGCTGTTCCACAGGACCCCAACGGAACACACCTGCTAGGGCACCTTCGGTTGTAGAAACTGCGGGGACAACTGTAGTTAGGTCAATTTCAGATACATTTACGCCAGGACTAACTTGAAATGGCATGTCTATCTCCCCTCTGAGGTTTTATTTATGTAGGAAACAAAAAATTTGGTTCCTGGTATTTATAATTCTATGGTTTCTAATGAGCCCAACCATACGAGCCATTTTTCTCCAACATAGATTGATCAAACTCATCATCACCGGCAAATAACCACGAGTCGTCACCTTTCTTAGCCGCGATCATTGGTTGTATTAATGACTCACCTCTATTAACAATACCAAAAGGCAATAGACTTTCTTCCATTGCATCCTCATTCTCATCCTCAAGTTTTTTACGTAGATCAACGCTTGTTAACTCTTTAACATATGACTGCTCCATTGCCCATGCAAATAGAACACAACACATAACTAAGTCGTCATGGCCTTCTTCTGCTTCATAACTATCTCCAATATTTACAAAACGGAACAGCTCATATAATATACGCTCATCATGAATTACTAATTTGTCACTCTCAACTTGCGTCTTCAAACCCATACACCCAATACGCTTAACTGCCTTTGTTGTTCTTACACCAAGTCTTGTTTGCTGTCCAAACCCGGGTGATATTACTTGACCACTTCTACCGTTATTGACAGTTGTTAATACATTTTCATATTCAAGATCGTGCTGAAGGATATTTGCAATTTGTTCACCAATATCATTTGTTTCTACTAAAACATATGCTTTGTTATAATGTTTGGATAACTGAAACACAACATTTGGATATAACAGTGGTGAGATCATATTATTTTTGTATGTTGCAGCCACCCTATACGGAAGCTCAGATACATCAAAAACAATGAAAGCTGAATAATCACCCATCACACCTCGAGAAGTATCAACAACCGTTACATATTGTCTACCCTCCATTGGTTGCATGAAGATTCTGGTATCTTCATTAGATGCTTCTGGTTTAATTGATCTCAACAATCTAAGTTTTGTTGCACTAATTAGAGTGTGTGATGAACCAATAAATTCACACTCAAACTCAACACGGAATTGTTCTTCCGATGTGTTACGAATTGTTTCAATCTTCCACTTCTCATCGCGACCAGGTACCTGGCTCCAATGAACGTCAATTCGTTTATAATCATTCTTACCTTCTTCACTATCGGTCCAGATCTTATAAAACATATTAAGACCGTTGGGTGTTGATGTGATTAACACCTTCGTCGTTTGACCAGAAGAAATTGTTGGGTATACAGAAGCAAAGAAATCTTCTTGCATGTTGTTCTCAACGAACGCGAACTCGTCCAAGTAAACTAGGTTGAAAGATCCACCACGAATTGCGCTTGAAGAAGTTGCAGATGCAAGGATTTTAGATCCGTTTTCTAATTCTATGTTACCCTTGTTCCACTCAATGATACCCTGTTGGATCCACTTTGGAAGATGTTCATATGCAAGTTGAATACGAGAAAGAATCTCTCGAGCTTGTTGTAACTTATGAGCAAGGATAGCAATATTATAGTTCTGATGAAACAGAACATACCACAGCATGATACCAACTAACGTAGTTGTCTTTCCACACTGACGAGGCATTTTGCAAATAACAAAACGCTCACTGACAGCTAAATCAACAATCTCTTTTTGATATTCATAAAGCTCAAAGTTGATTAAACCACGATCAACGTTAACGATCTTTACATATTTTTCAATAAAGAATTCAGGATCTTCTGCACACCTCATCCACTCCTGTACTTCATATGGAGACCATGTGTGCTGTACATTAGAACGTTTTAGGTTTTGATTACCTAGATACGATTCATTTACTCTGCTCATTTTGCTTTCTAATCAACTGCTGCAATTCAGCAGTACTACCAACGAACAAGTTGTTATTAACCGTTGTTGGATTTGGTCCTACTCCTGTTAGATCCTTCTTGCGTTTTTGTAACTCAAGCAGATCTTTATTGGCATCGGCAATAGTTTTTACAAGAGTCGCAGCGACTTCGTATGCTCTTGGATGTTGTGACATTCCTGCAACATCAAGAATACCATTCAATGCTTCTTGACCTTTTTCAATCACTGCAATCATATTACCTCTTGCATACTCGAAATCATCTGTTGCCTGGTTGTCTTCATACTTTTCAACAACAGGCAATTGGGTCAGAGGTGTAATGTCAAGAGTCTTTGCAATTGGATCATCATTCATTTAAGTTTGTCTTCGTAATAATATAACCAAAATCATCGTCAGGATATATCAATGCCTGACTAATGGAAAGCTCTGCATTTGTTGTTGGTGCACCATTTGCCAACAACCCGGGTGTAATATTGATATTTGATAGTTGCGTATTCGATGTAAGTGTAGAAAAGATATTGCTATTAGCAAACTTAATAATTCCACCTTTACGAATCGGACCGAACAGATAGCCTTTCAGCGTAAATGTTAAATCCCACGTCAACGCTCTACGAGTTTCAAAATCACCCTCGTATGTATCACTTACTCTAACATCATTAAGAATAATAGGAATGTCCATATTGATATCCATATCAGGAATCAATTGAATTGTTGCCGTCCACTCTGGCGTAAAGAACGGAAGAATTTGTTCAATAATACGAGTACCATCGTCCGTGTTTTTAACAATAACAGACATTGAAAAGTTTATATTATAAGGTACAGGGTTATACTGATACATCATCACATCAGCATCTTCACCATATTTCTTATAGCGTTTACCAATCGTATTCATCTTTCTTTCTGGTGCATACTGAATATCAGTAATTTCAAAAGAAATTCTTGGCAAGGAGATTGCTGTTTGTCTGTTTAAGTCTGGATCAGCTGTGAGACGAGCAAGTACCTTTTCTCTTGGTCCATATGCAATCGGTACTTTAATAGTCTTAATCTGGTTATGTGTTGTATCCGGACGGTTCAAATAGATATCGTTAAATAATGTTCCAAATAGAACAACATATCTACGAATCGTTCCGTGATAAAATGTATGTCCAAACATTAGTACGTTCCCTCACTGAAAGGATCACGCTCAGAGAAGTCCAGCAGTGACTCAGCTTCTAGCTCAAGCTCATCATTCGTAGCCAACGGATCGTTTTCGTTAATGTCATAATTTTCTTGCATAAGTGTATATCCATCTTGATCTGTAAGAGAAAGACCGGACTCCGTTTGAATAGAAAATATCGAAGCATCGTGGCTAAACTTTGTCATCAGTTTATCAATATCTTCAATACCTGTCTCAAAGTATTCATTATTGTATTCAAACAACTCACACTTCAAGTCCCACATTTGCAAAGCACCAAGCTGGTAGAAGATTGCTTCGTGTTCTACAAACTTGATTTCAAATAACTTCTTATTGAGCGGCAGATATACAAGATCACCTTCGCGTGGTCTTGTGATAGTTTCAAGTACACCAACTTCATCAGCAAATACTCTTCTTGCTATACTGAATGTAATCTGATCGCGAATCTGGATATTAAACTTTGAAAGGAAATCACCCTCTCCAGCAAACCCTTCAATGTTCTTAATGTACATTTCAACAGGAACAGCATGCAAGTATTCACGAAGAGGATCTTCGCCGTATACGACATCAATGCTTACAGGATTACGAGGAACATAGATCATATCAAGTC
>Ga0222712_10001829_pt1 | contig 25452 bp, 19 predicted proteins | sample C33_657DmetaG_FD_165043 | JGI IMG/M metagenome (GOLD analysis project Ga0222712, IMG submission 165043) | Estuarine water microbial communities from San Francisco Bay, California, United States - C33_657D | ecosystem: Environmental > Aquatic > Marine > Unclassified | place: USA: California... | reverse complement strand
GAACTGACGTGAACTGAACTGACATGAAACGAAATGAACCGACCACCACTGGCGCGCGCGCGATGTCGTCACCATCGTCGTCGTCGTCGTCGTCGTCGCCCTCCTCGCTCTCGCGCGTGTTCGCCGCAACGTACGTGTTCTCTCGCACAGCCTTCGCCGTGTGCAACGCCGTCGTATTGGATTGCGATGAGACGTACAATTACCTCGAACCGTTGCATTACGCGTGGCGCGCGCACGGGTTACAAACGTGGGAAAACGCGCGATCGTACGCCTTACGATCGCGCGCGTTCGATGCGCTCTACCTCCCGTTCGTGTACGTCGGTGACGTCTTCGGCGGCGCACTGTTTGGCGACTTCAAGCGCGGGACGACGGCGTTCGCGTTCGCGCGAGCGGCGACGGCGATCGGGGCGAGCGCGAGCGAGCTGATGATGTACGACGCCGTGCGCTCGCGCAACGCGCTGTGTGCGAATGTCATGATGTTAATGTTTGCGTTCGCGACGGGGAATGTCATGGCGTCGAGCGCGGTGTTGCCGAGCTCGCTCGCGATGGCGTGCGTGAGCGCGGCGTGCGCGAAGACGCTGCGCGGGAAGCATCGAGAGGCGTGCGCGTGGTGCGTGTTCGGGTGCGTGTTCGGGTGGCCGTTCGCGGGAATCGCGGCGATTCCGATCGGGGTGTATTCGATGTATGCCATCGGGGTGACGGTCACAGCGAGATGGGTCATAGCGTGCACCGCCGTCGCCGCGGCGGTTTCGACGGCGTGCGATTCGGCGATGTATTCCCCGCGCGGGGCGTTTGGGGTCGTGAGCTCGGTGGTGAACTTGGTTCGGTACAACGTCGCCGGGGGGAAGAGCGATTTGTACGGCGTCGAGGGTGCGGGATTTTACGTCAAAAATTTGGCGCTGAATTTTCAGCTCGCGTTCGCCCTGGCGTGCGCGGCGCCGTTCGCGGTGTCGCTCGCCGTCGCCACCAAGGCGTTCGCGTTGCGCGAGCTCGCGCGGTCGGGCAACGCGCCGAAAGCAATGAAGCTCACGACGGTGATGGAGAACTATCGCAATAATTGGCGGGTGTTGTTGTTCGTGTGCACGCCGTTTCCGATAGTCACCGCGTTTTTTACCGCGGTGCCGCACAAGGAGGAGCGCTTCTTGTACATGATTTATCCGTGCTTGTGCTTGAGCGCCGCCATCGCGGTGACGGCGTTCACCGAAAGCGCGCTGCGCATCACGCGACACGCGGTTAGATCAAAAATTCCAATTTACGGCATCGTCTTCGGCGTCGTCCTTGGGTTGTTTGTTATGATTGCGTTGTCGATTTCGCGCACCGCGGCGATTCTCAAGTATTACGGCGCGCCGGCGAAAGTTTACGGCGCGCTCCCGGTGCCGAGCGCGACGCCCGACACGGTGAAGTGGCCTTGGTACTTGGCGAACGAGTACATAGATAAAGGGGACGACATGACGATCAACGTGTGCGTTGGGGACGAGTGGTACAGATTCCCAAGTTCGTTCCATTTCCCGACGAAGCACTACCGGCTGCGATTTCTCAAAACCAAATTCAACGGCGCGTTGCCGATGCCGTTCGACACCGCGCGCGGGGGCACGGCGTACACCCCGATCGGGCTTAACGACGAAAACAAGGCGCACGAGAATCAATACGTCGATCCCGATGAGTGTTACTACGTCGTTGAGGCAGAATTTGAGAGCGCCAACGCGCATACGACGGCGATTGGAGGCGATTGGATCGACGTGCATAGTGAAAAATTCATCAACCCGAGACGGAGTCCAACGTTGACGCGCGTGTTCTACATACCAGGGTACTCAGAAAAACGCAACGCATACGTGGATTATAAATTAAAAGTCCTAGCCTACCCGAAGAACACGTTCGCATCGAAGAGCGTCGACGCCGATTTGAAACCAACCTGATATGTATATAACACTACACCCCATTCATTCTTCACCGTTCCACTCTCGCATGAACGTGTCCACGAACGCCACCATCGTCTCGTGTCTTTTCTCCGCACGCGCTTTTCCGCTCTCGGTCTTCATCATATCCTTCAACAAGAATAATTTTTCCGCAAAGTGATTAATCGTCGTATTCGGCCGCGCTTTATCGTCGTGCGAAGCGACGTACTTTTCCATCGTCATATTCACCAACGGTTCCACTCCTGGGACGTGCATGGGATTCCTCTTCGCACCGCCGTAACAAAACGTGCGTCCGATCCCAATCGCACCGATCGCATCGAGCTTATCTGCGTCGGCGACGCAAAACATTTCAACGCTCGACGCGGCGTTCCTCCTCGCCACCGCCGCCGCATCCGTCGCGAGCGATTCCTTGAAACCCATGTTCCGAATGATCCCGCAAATCCTCTCGATGCGCTCGTCGTCGTAATCTTGGGATTTTAAAAATTCCCGCGCCGCGTTCGCCCCGGCTTCGGCGTCGCCCGAATACTTCCAGTCCTTGACGTCGTGCAGCAACGCGGCGAGCTCCACGAGCTCGGCGTCAGCACCTTCTTCTTTGGCGAGAGCGACCGCGGTGAGACGGACGCGATGGATGTGCCACCAATCGTGCGAGCCATCGACATCGGACAGAGCGTCGCGCACGAACGATTCCGTGCGTTGGATGAGCGCAGAGGACATATAGCGCGGCGCGGTGTGGAGAGCTGTAAAAAACAAAAGCGAAGGAATTGAGTGATGTGAGTGACGACGGCGCGGGACAACGTACAGGACTATGATACATCGATATGGCTATGCTATTTGCGTTGACGAAGGCGGCGAGGGCGATGGTCAGCGACGCTTTGATTTTGATTTTGATTTCCCGCCGGCGATTGCGGCGATGTCGCTCGAGAACATGGCAAATTGGTCGACGACGAGCGAATCGTCCCGGCGCACGTCAGCGCGTTCGGAAGCGAGCGAGTCTGACCGTTGCACATCGGTATTTTCACTCGCAGCTGGTTTCGGGCGCTCGAGATCGCCGGTGACGACGACGCGTTTGCGCTCGCCGACGTACACGAGACGGCGGATGGAAATTTTCGCCTCACGTTCGAGGTCCGCCAGCCTGCTCGTCATATCTGGCTGTGGGAGCAACAGCGAGACGCCGCTCACGGCGCATCCCGGACGACCCGCGCGGCCGGCGCGATGAGAATACGTGTCCGCAGACTTTGGCATGTCCGCGTGGACGACGAGCTCGACGCCCGGTAAATCCAATCCGCGAGCGGCGACGTCGGTGGCGACCAGGATGTCGACGTCGCCCAAGCGTAAACCCGCGAGAGTCGCATCTCGCGCGGGCTGCGGCAGATCACCATGGAGCGACGCGACCTTACGCTCGCGTCTACCTGAATCGAACTCCTGCGCAGATGAAGAGTGAAGGTTAGTTTTGGTTTCGTTCGCGCCGCGAAATCAAAGCGTCCCGCTCGATGGTTCAGTAACTTTGTTGTGCACATCGATCGAAGGATCCTCACCCTTCGATCTCGACAGTCTAACATGTGAAAATAAGTGAATCATCATCACCTCGAGCGGACGCGGGAAAGAAGAATGAGAGAAAAAGAAGAAAACGTATCGCTCGCTTGCGTTCCATCATTTCCATAATGTCGAAAGGTTGTAATCACCGTCTTCTCAGGGAATGTAGATAAGTATTTGGATTCAATCCTCTGGAACCGCTGATGCGAGCGAAAGCAAAAACAAAATGGCAGAACAAACCGCGCGCGCGGCGTCTCGGAGAATTGTAGTCTTTGGTTACGAACATGGAACGGATTCCAATCTCATAAATCCCTTAAGTTTTCTTCGTCATCGACGTCGCGCGCTCGCGAGGGTAAAAAAAGTCAACCAAGCACGTACCGTCGACAATAAATTCGTGAGCGTCGCTCGTAAACGCTCTGCTGCAGCTTTTGTTTCAGTGAACACGATTGCTTGTCCACCCACGCGACCGTCGACGCGTTCGCTCGCGTAGCATTCGATCGCCTCCACGACGGCGGCGCCGACGGAGGCGTCCCCGCCCTTCGAGGCGTACGACAAGTGCTCCACCTTACCCCCGACGTTGGACCCATCGCGACCGAAGTGCTGGATTTGAACATACCCTGGTACTAGTTTCCGCTCGAGAAACCGCGACAAAGCCACGGAAATCGTCGCCGAAAAGCATAGCGTTTGACACGTCCCCGGCGGTTTCATCACCGCCTCAATATCGCCTTCGAAACCGCCGTCTAACAATCGATCGATCTCATCGAGGACTTGAATCCTCACCCCGCGCAATGCGATAATTTTACGCCCGATAAATTCCCGAATCCGTCCCGGAGTACCGACGACGACGCGCGCACCTCCCCGTATCGCCTCCTCTTGCGCCTTCCCGTCGCCTCCCCCCGCGCACGCCGCGCACGCGCCTTCGCCGCAATACTTCACCATCTCCCCCATCACCTGCCCCGCGAGCTCGCGCGTGGGCGTGATAACCATCGCCATCACTCCTTCTCTATCTCCATCCCTCGCTATCGCGCATGCGATCGGAATCACGTACGCCAACGTCTTCCCGCTCCCCGTCGGCGCCGCGACGACGACATCCTTCTCATCCCTCATCACCGCCTCCAGCGCGAGTTCTTGCGTCACCGTCACTCGCGTCACGCCGTGCGCTATCAATCTCGTTCTCACGTCCTCGTGTGCGAGCGTTAACGCGCTCGTGGACGTTCGTAACCCATCCATCGCTCTTTCTGAGCTCGCTCGCTCGCTCGCTCTCTTCGCTCGCTCTCGCGCTCGCGCGCTCTCGCGCCCTTTTCCCTCGTCGACGTCTTCGACGTCGAGTTCGTTTCTCCTCGAGCGCGTTCGCACGCGCTAATGCGTGTCCATCGCGATCTGTCGCGCGCGTTCCAATGGTCGTTCGCGTGGCGTCGACGTCGTGTTCGACGCATCGATGTCGATGCCGCCGCCGCCGTCGTCGCGCGGTCGCGCATTTGGGTGATTTAGGACGTTTAGTACGAGCGCGCAAGACGTAATGGACGTGTCCATGGCACCATAAATCGCGCGAGCGTGGTCCTGTGGTCGGTCGGTCCTGTGGTCGGTCGGTCCTGTGGTCGGTCGGTCCTGTGGTCGGTCGGTCACGTGGTGACGACTCAGAACGATCGGGGGGGGACACCCCCGAGGGACGACCGACCTTCCTGACCGACCGACCACATGACCTCCCTGACCTCCCTGACCGACCGACCGACCGACGTCCGCCAGGGGAACGACGATTGGCGTCGCCTCGCGCGCGCGTCGCGTCGTCGTCGAGAGGCGTCGTCGTCGACGCGAGCGCGCGCGCGACCGCACACGCGAACGCGCGCGCGCGATTTATTTATTTCATAATTGAAATCATTTCACGCCGCAAGTGACGGGCGCGATCGACGACGAACGGCGACAGAGAGAGCGAGAGCGACACGGAGAGACGCGATGCCAACGGGACGGGAATTACTCGCATTGGAGGAGACGTTCGACAGGTTGACGCCAAAAGAGAAACATTCGGTGGTGCGCGCGCAAGCGCGAGTGCGAGGATGGGCGCAGAGAAATAAAACGAAGACGCAGATGATTCGCGACGCGGCGAATAAAGGCGGGGTCTGGGGGCAGTTTTCGTTGAACGTGAATGAGGTTTTAGTGGAGACGTATCGCGCGCACGCCGGGGGGCCGGTGGCGAGCGGAACGGGGGATTTCTACGTCACCGATAAGCGAGTGTGCTTTTATTGCGATGCGATCGATCCAAAGTATCGAGATGGGTATTTATTTTCCCCGAGTAAGCCGAAGAAGGAGACGAAACCGCCGATTGCGTTGAAGATTGCGTACAAGGAAATCAAGGCGATTACGACGAAAGCCGAGTACGTGAGCGAACCGGGAGTGGTACTGGAGATGCGCGATGGGAGCTCGATGTGGTTCGGAGGGTTCTACTTCACTTCTTCAGTGAAGGCGGTGATTGAGAATGAATGGACGCGAGAGACGGTGGCGAAATTGAACCACGCGCAAGCGTTGCGCACACAAATTTTGATGTCGCAGTCGCGGGGCTCGAGCGCGGCGCACGACCGCGCCGAGGCGTTAAAGGAGGCGTTGGAGATCGAGCGCGCTAAGGTCGATCGTGCGAATGCACGCGAACGCGAGCACGCGCTGGAGATTGAAATCTTGCGGGAGAACGAAGAACGACTGGAGCGACAAAAAAAGAAGCTCATGAACCAAGCGCGCGATTTGGAGGAGGACATTGAAACCGCGCGATTGAAGCAAACAGCAGCGCTCACGGCGCAGCACGCCGCGGAGAAGAAGCTGTTCGAAATGGAGCGCACTTTTGAATCCAAAATCGATGCGGTGTTGGAGGAAAAGAACATGACGATCGAGGAAATGAGCAGAGAGGTGAACAGTTTCAAATTGATGTTGAATGAAGAACGCTCCGCGATGAGGGCCGAAGTTGAACGCGCACGCAAGCAAACGAGCGAAATGCGAGATCAACGCGACGTCTTAGTGAGCGAAAAAGCAAAATTGTCCATCAAGCTGAGTCAAGTCGAGGCAGAGTTTGCGTCGAGACCAGACGTGGATGACTCGCGCGCTGAGGAGCGCGTCGCCGAACTCGAAGCGGCTCTCGAGGCGTTCAACGCCGAAAAAAGAAGCAGAGCGGCATCCATGGCGGCGTTATCCGCCAAACATGACAAGGCTATGGCTGAAATCTCAAATCTGCGCGCCGAGCTCGCGGCACGTGACGAAGCTGTTTACGCTGCCCAAATCGACCATGCAAATGTTGCCGAACTCGAAGCGGCGCTTGAGGCCATGCGCGTCGAATGCAAATCTTCCGCTGCCACTGTTGCTGACGTTCACGCGAAGCACAACAAGGCGATGATTGAGATCACAAACTTGCGCACCGAACTCTCAGCGCGCGATGAAAGCGCTCGTGCTACGCCGGTTGATAATTCGCGAGTCGCCGAACTTGAAGCTGCGCTCGAGGCAATGCGCGTCGAAAGCAAATCCTCCGCTGCCACTGTTGCTGATGTTCGAGCCAAGCACGACATCGCGATGAGTGAGATCACAAACTTGCGCACCGAAAACGAGCGCATCAGAGCGGATCAGTCCTTAGCGAATTCCTCGGAGTTACAGTCTTTGCGCGTCAAGTATGAAGCCGCCGTGAACGCGCTCACCGTCGCTCGAAACGAAAAGGATGAGGCCATCATGAAGTCGAAAGTGCTCGCTCAACGTGAAGGTGAACTGAACAAGCAACTCTCTGGTAAGAGCACCAAGATTAAGGCTATGGAAGTCGAAATGAACGCTCTCCGTGACACTCGTGAATCAGCCGGAGCGGCTATGGCAGCTCTGAGCGTCAAGCACGACGAAGCACAAAAGCAACTCTGTGCACTCCATTCCGAAAAGGCTGAGCTGACGAAGAGCTCGTCCGCCGAGCTCCAGCACCGCGAAGATAAGTTGCGCCAAGAACTTGGCGCTTCTAAGGCGAAGAGCGATGAGCTTTTACACGAAATCGACGCTCTTCGATTGCAACGCGAAGAGAGCCGAGTATCGATGGCAACGCTTGAAAGCAAATATCAAGAGGCCGCGGGTAACTTGCAAGAGCTGAAGACTCGTCATGCCGCCGAGCTCCAGCACCACGAAGGGAAATTGCGTCAAGAACTTGGCGCTTCTAAGGCGAAGGTTGACGAGCTTTTGCACGAAATCGACGCTCTTCGTTTGCAACGCGAAGAGAACCGAGTATCGATGGCAACGCTCGAAAGTAGGTATCAAGAAGCCGCGGGCAACTTGCAGGAGCTGAAGACTCGTTACGCTGCTGATTTGGCCAAGTTTGAAAACGAGCGAAAGGCTCTAGAGTGCGCGCTCACTGAATCAAAAGAGAGCAGTGTCGCCGCTTTGGCTGTTGTGCAAAATGATCGCGAAGCGATGCGCCATGCCAAAGAGCAGCAGAACGTTTCCATGGTCGAGTTGAAGGCCAAGTTCGATAGCGTGGGCAAACAGCTCGAGTCTACCAAGGCGGATCTCGCAAACGCCATATCTGCTCGCGAAAAGGCTATCGAAGACGTGCACCTCGCCAAGCAATCTGAAGAGAAAGCCAAGTCGCAAATGCTCGCACACGAAAAATCATTGTTCCAAGTTGAGGCTGACATCAGCGCTGCACAAATCAAGGCTGCCACTGCGTTATCTGCGGCGAAGACAGCTGAGGAGCGCGAACACGCAGCGAAGACTGAGCTTCAAGAGTTACGTCGCCAGAATCAGTCGCTGATAAAGGAGCACGGCAGCTTGGAGGCGCGCTCGACGCAGCTTGAGGAAAAGGCGCAAATGCTCATCAAGGTTGAACAAGAAATGGCTGCTCTCAGGGCCGAGTTGCAGATTACGGCAGTGCAGCAAGAAAAATGGAAGCAGGATGTCGCATACGCCAAAGCTGAAATCGAGCGATCGCGCAACAAGGCTGAGGTTGACAGTGAAAAGTTCAGCGCGATGTTGAAGAACATGTCTGCCGCCGAACGTGAAGCCGCATCGGCGCGAGCCGCCGAATCTGTCGCCCGCGACTACGCATCTCGAAGCAACGAGACGGCCAAGGAAATTCAAGCGCGTGAACTTCGCATGCGCGAAGAGTTGACCACGATGCGCGTCGCGTACGAGAAGTTGACGAGCGATTTCCGAGCCAAGACGGAGGAGTTCTCGCGCGAGGTGTCCCGTCTCGAAAAGGCGGTGGGCGATGAGCAGAACAAACTCGCCATCGTTCAGCTCAAGTTGGAAGAAGCAGAAAAGCGCTGCAGCACACTCGAGCAAGCGAATATTCACAGCCACAATAAAATAAGCACGTACAAGGACACCTTACAGCGTCAAAAGCAGGAGATGAATCAGTTGTACACTGAGTATCAAAACGTGTGCAGCAACCTCGATGAGACGAAAATGATGTTGGAGCGAGAGCAAACTGCGACGAGAGATATGCACATGCAAAAGATGATGGAAAAACAGCGAGCCTCTGCACAAGGTTTGCGAGGCACGTCGTTGCCTAATGTCGTCGTGCCGACTCGTTCGCCCCTAGCCAACGCAAACTCCAACTCACGTCTTCAGTTGCCGCCGATCGAACAACTTTTACCTGCGCTCGGGCCTACTAAATCGGGGATGATGTCGCCAACTCTACCGACCGTCGACTAATAATCGGGCATAAGATTTGTACTCCTTGTAACACACACGTTCTCTGAAATATTTACATTTTCTCCGTTGATACAACGTCTAAAATTTATTTAATATCCTTAGGCCTCGCTGGAGGAGCGCGAATGGTTTTATACAAGCGCCCGACGTTCCTAGCGACATCTGCCGTCTTCAGCGCGTTTCGAGCGGCCGAAACGCTCTTCTTCGTCGAGTTTGCCAGGTTAGCGATGACTGGCCCGCTATATTCCTCCATGTTCGCTCGTTCCTCTAAAACACGCGTCGCCTCCGTTCGCACGCTCCCGATAATTGGCTTGGCGCGACGCTGAACCTCTGGAATTGCGTTTTTCGTCACGTTCGCAGCGTATTTCCCCAACGCCTGCGCCGTGTTCACCGAGGCTGTGATGCCTCGACTGGCGCTTCGAACGCCCCCGCCCAAATCCGCCGTCAACTCCCCAACTTCCTCGATGCAATCCGTGAGTTCCAATCCCGAAACTCGAACCGCCGCTAACGTATCTGGCACTTCTTCTCTGACCGACGCCGCTAAGTACGCAATCTCATCCATCGTTCGCCGCACGCTTCGCAACGTCGGTATCAAAGAAAGCAAAACCGCGCTCAACGCGCTCCCGAGCAAGCACCCCACCCCGCAGAGCGCGTAAAACGCGAACGATGGCGTCATAAACTCCACCTCTGGGGCGTATGCTTGTTTCACCACCGCCGTGGTCGTCGCGAACCGTTCGCTCGGCGCCAGTTCGCGCGCGTCCCGGCTCGCCAGTTGACCGACGCTCGCGTTCTCCCATCGCGGCGCGCTCGACCGTTCCTCCGTCGCCGCTCGTGATCGAAGCGCTCGCGCTCGGGCGTGGATGACATGCGCGAACGAGTTCGCGCGTCCATCGCGAGTCATCATCGCCGTCGATGTTGCATGACGAACACTTTTCATCATCCCAAACGTCCCCGTCGGTGATTCAAGTCGTTTGTAGCTTTTGAAATCTAATCGATCGAACGCGCACGTGACGACGTGGAAGAGTCGCGAAGAGACGAGCGTGATCGATCGTGCGTCTACGCGCGCGCTCGAGCGTGAATTCGCGCGCACGCGTGCGAACAAGTGACGGGTGGAGCGAACGCGCGAGCGAGCCGCGCGAACCGCAAACGCTCGGCATCGAGACGAGTCGCGTTGACGACGCGCGCGCGTGAACTAACGACGATGATCGATGCAAGCATCGAAATAGACTACTGCGCGCTAAGACTATGAACTAACTAACGTTTTCTGTGCACGAGAACGTCGCACGGACCCCAGGAGAAGGCTAATTCTTCTTCGGCGATGAAATCAAACGCGTTGGGCTCGCTCAGCGGACACAGCGCCGTCGCCAAGACCGATCCCGATCGCATCGCGCCTGCGGCTTGAGTCAAGCGCGCGATCGTGGCTTCATCCCACGTGACACAATTGCAAAACACAAAGTCGGCGTCGGTCCAAGCGAGATCGACGAAGATGTCGCCGAGCCGCGCGCTCACCGTCGGCGTCCCTCCATCGTCTCTCGGCGCGACGTCGCGGATGAAGTCTTCAACCACGCACTCCGCGATTGCGTGCGCGCACGGGAGGATTTCGATGCCGTGACACTCGCGGAAATACGGCGACAGGGCGGCGGTGACGATGGATTTCCCAGCGCCGCTTCCCAAGTCATAAAACACGCCCGGCGCGCTTTCGTCGAGCGCCGCTGTTTCCTTCGCGTGATGATTCACAAAAGCCAAGAACGCCTCCGCGGTGGTTTCCCCGTACACCATGGTGTCTGCGTCTTCAGCGGCAGTGCCTTGGAGGGATTCCATGACGATGAGCTTCACGACATCGGGTCGAATCTGCTCGAGCGCGGCTCGGAGCCGAGCGAGCGCCGTCGGTTGCGCGCATCCCGTGTCGCGCGCCCAAGCGTTTAAATCAAAACGCTTGGCGACGCCGTTCTCGACGAGCCTGCGAAGACGTTCGGTTGGGTTTGACATCGCGACGCAAGCGCCGCGAAGTGGCGCCGCCCGCGCCCGAGACGAGGAGTTTGTTTCGAGCCAACGCGTGAAACTGATGAGTATCACAAACTAAAAGTTACATATCCACGTTCATAGCTTCGTGGTCAGTCATTTCTTCAATCGTCATCTGCTGACGTCTAGATTCCATGCGCGCCGCGCGCTGCCACAACGCTTCTCCAGCCTCGATGAGGGCTTTTTCATCGGCGGGCATCGAGGCTATCGGCTTTGGATTTGGCGTCGTCGTCTTTTCCCTCGGCGTCGCTTGCGCCTTCCCCACGGGCACAGCCGCGGCGGCGATGAACTCCTCCGTCGCCGTCGCCATGTTGTCCACGATCTTTTCCTTCTCCTCGGTCGCTGAATCGCCTTGTTGGCCAAATCCCATCAACTTCCCGGCGTCCACGCCCTCTTCGTCTAAAACTTGCGTGAACAACTCGGTGGCGTACGTGCTGACCAAGATGGAAATCGCCACGATGGCCACGGTTTCAAAAACCAGCGCGCCTTGCGCTTGTTCCTTAATTGAGCCTTCGTCGAGCACGGCGGAGAGTAAAATCGACCCTAAGTACGCGTCGATGAACGCCGTCTTTGAGCTCCCGATGAAGTGCGCGGCAAAGAACTCTCGGAATTTCAGCGGCGTCAGCCCGCACACGTACCAGTTCCCACTGATGGGAATGGGTAAAATAGGACACAATCGAAGCAGGAGCGCGGATTTAAAGCCTTCGGGAACCGTGCTCTCTGGAAACTGCGATGAATCGAACCGTCTACTCAACGCCGCGAACCATTTTTGTTTCCCAACCGGCTCGCTCTCGCCCCACTTGAAATCCAAAATCTTATCTTTCAAAACGTACCTCGCGAGGAAGAAATTCACGCTCGCTGCCATCGTGCTCGCTAGCGACGTCGCCACGGTTCCGCCGAACACGCCGCCGAACACGGCGGGTGAAATCACCGGCAACACGAACCCGATGGGCAAGAACTCATCCGTCATCGTCATCTTCTCCGCGACGAACAACCCGAAGTACACCGCAAACACGCCCAAAACTGGAAGCGCTTGGAGCTGCTCTAAATACCCGCTCAGCTCCGCGCGCGGAGGCAAGCCAAAAAACTCGGCGAGCTCGTCGAACCCCCCCACGGCTTCCAACGCCGCGAGCCGCGGCAAGAACAACCTCAACACCACTCCCGCCACCGCGACGTTCACCACGCTCGACGCTAAAGGCGCCGCATCTCTCACCGCTTTCGACTCCATCAGCGCCTTCCCTCGCGCGTTCCAGTACGCCCCGATGAGCTTCGGCGCGCTCGCTCGCGCCTCCATCCTTCGCCGAGCGACGTCCTCCTTTGACTTTTCTTCATCCCCTTCCCGCATCTTCGCGTCGTCCAGCGCGCGAACGAGCGCTCGCGCTTCCTCGCTCGCGTCTTCGCGCAGAGGCACGGTCTTCAATTCCCTCATCAGCGCTCGGAGAATGTCAAGCGCGCTCGGCGTCGCCTCCGTCGCGCTCGCGCGCGCGCTTCCTTTCGCGCGACACCGCGCTTCATTCGCGCGCGACCGTCGAGCGCGCGCGCGCGATGGCGTCACGCGCGATCGCTCGACGACGAACGCGCGCGTCGATGGACGCGCGTGCGCCATGATGCGTCGCGTTGTGCGCGAAGGCGCGTTGACGTTTGGGCCGTTTTGAGCTCGTGGTAAAACACGAGTCGTTGACTCAAGGGAGTGTGATACTCAAAACAACACCACGTCATCGAACGCTGCTGATGCCGAACGATGATGATGACGAATGATGATGATGATGATGATTAGAATGTGTATTAGTAATAGGCAACAACTCAAGCTCGATACGCGCTCGTCACACCGAAGACATTCTCCGCGTCAACGCCGTTCGCGTCCCGTCGCCGATCGGTCGCGCGCGCTCGACGAATGGTGACGACGCGGCGGTTCGCGCGCGCGTTCGAGTCGCGTCAGAGCGAGTCGAACAACCGCGTCAACGCCTCACCGCGATCGATCGCGCCTGCGCATCGCGCGCGCGTTCTCGGTACGGTCATTAATTCAAGAACCGCACGCGGCGCGCTCGACGCCGACGGTTTCGCCGATCGCGTCGTCGTCTTCCTTCGGAGCGTCGCTTTCGCTCGTCCCGCTCGCGAACGCAAACCATCCAACACGTCGCCGACGCTCGCGTTCGTTCGCCCCACTTGGGTAGTGGTGGCGCGCGACGCGCGATCGGATAATTCATCAATCTCAATCCATTTTTCCGTCGACGTCGTCGTCGCGCGCGCGCGCGCGGTGACGGTCGTTCGCGCTCGGCGGTCGACCGCGCGCGCCGCCGGCGGTTCCCCTCTCGCGCGCGCGCGGTCGCGCGTCGAAGCGGTGACTTGATTCGCCACGCCCTTCACCGCGCGCGAAGCGAGCGACATTGGCATCGTCATCTCGTTTACGTTCGCGTTCGTCGCGGTCGTTGACGTCAACGGGCGTCGGGTGACGCGATGTGACGACGCGCGTCACGGAGGCGCGTTCAAAAAGCGCGCTTTGAAAAGATCTCCGCGCGAAGAGCGCGCTTTTTGGCGAAACGCCTCCGCGGGTAACATCGCGAGCGCGGCAAGAGGCGCGAACTCGCGGTCACCGATGGAAGTCGTCAACGACGTCGTCGCGATCGGCGCGAGCGTCGCGCATGGCGCGACCGCGACCGGATTTCGCGGCGCCGCGAAAATGTTTGTCGGCGCGAAGTCGGTCGTCGGCGCGAAGTCGGTCGTCGGCGCGAAGCGCGCCGCGCGAGGACGAACGATTCACCTTGATGTGATCGTGCGCGGCGATGATCCCATGGGCGTCGTAATCGATCTCCACTCCGCCAAAGCCGGCGAGTTTCAGTCGTCGCACGACGCCCGCGGCGACGGTGGACCCAGACGAGCTCTTCGGGTCGCCGATGTAATGGTACAATTTGCCTTTGGGCTTCAACACGCGCTTCAATTCGGCGTAAAATTCCGACGAGTACAGCTCTCCGGCGAGCGCGAATGTCGGCGGATCGGTGATGATCCTATCGAACTCCGCATCGGCGAACGTTTTCACGACGTCGGCGCCGTTACCGTACAGTTGCTCTATGTTCCCAGAAAACAACGCCTCCGAATGCGGATTCATTCGACACATCTTCGTCATCGTCGAGTCCAGTTCGATCGTCGTCACGCGCGCCCCGCGCTCGGCCGCCATCGAGCACGTGTACGCTAAGCCGGTGCAAATATCCAACACTCGCGCGCCCGGGCGAATCGGCGCCACGGCGCCGAGTTTCTTCGCCGTGTCTTCCCTCGGGTCGACGTCTATGCCGAAGCGGTGCATACTGAACCCGGCGACGAGCGCCGTCGGCCACGTGCGCGCCCCGCTCGGCATGAGCGACACCGCGCGCGATGTATCCTCGCTAAACGAAACGATTTTACTCCATCGACCGCTATTCCATTCCGCGAGCGCGGGGTCGGGCTCGAACACTCCGCGCTCATCCTCGGCTACGCTCTCGACGACGCTCCACGGCGCGAAAACCGCGCGCGAGAGCCACGCGCACTCCAACCCGCGTTCGGTGACCGACGCCAACGTTGGGGCGGTTTTATAAAAATCAAACGATATTTCCACCGTTTGCGCGCTCGCGGCGCGCGCAGCGAGCGCGGCGCGCGCATCGAAGTGGACCAGCAGCGGCGGCCGCGGCGATAACGGTTCGAGCGGCGGCGCGAAGGGGCCCCAAGGCGCGATCGCGTCGTCGCTCGTTGATTTGGCGCTGCGCGCGCTCGAAGGGCGGTGCGAAGCGAGCGCGAGTGGGGGCGAGAGGGCGACGCGCGCGAGCATGTCGAAAGGCGCGCAGTGACGCGCCGCGCGTTTACGGTTGGTTGGGGAGAACGTCGTATGAAAGCGGCGAGCGCGAGCGAAACTAAATGCCGATCGCACGACTCGCTTCTTCGGCGGAGAAACCAGCGGAGAATCCATCAGGGCTGAGCTTTTCGGGGTTTCTTGGGGTAAGTTTTGGGATTTGGACCGCAGTACCGGTCTTCGTGGCGCTTGAGCGGGACTCGACGAGCGCGCGAAGTTCTTCGCCGCCGCCGCTCGCCTTGATGAGGAAGTCCTTGATGTAATTCGCCGCCTTTTTTTCGCTGCGCATCTGTCCGATTTCGTTGACGAAACCGTCGATTTGTCCGCGCGTCATTCCGGGTAGACTCATCAAGATTTGTCCCACGGATTGCGTCTTGGGGAGGAGCCAAATAATGACGTCCCGAATGACGCCTAAAATGTCCGCTTGATGAGAGGCGTTGGAGCTCTGCGTGAGCGCTACTAGAGCCGCTTGAAACACATCCGCACCAACGGTTTCGCGAAGGGCTTGAGGGGCATCGTTTGAACCCGCAGCGGCAGTGAGGGCGTTCACAAAGCTCACGGCGTGACCGGTGGATTCGGCGTCCTCCCACGTCAACGCTGCCGTTCCCGTGGCGATGCCGGCGCGCACGGCGTTCGCATCGCCCTGATTGATCCAATCCAAGATGTGCTTCCCACCGGCGTGCGCGGTACCGAGCACGGTATTGGACATATCTCCTATGACCCCGGTCAATCCGCTGCCTTTGGTTCGGCGCCCGAACGTTCCCTCTGGCGCGGCGATGATGGCGAGCAACGCGCAATGATCTCTCGTGACGTCGCGCAAGATGCGTTCGTTGATCAAATCATCCACTCGAACCCCGCTGCTTTCTTCGTCCTCGCTCTTATCCATCGTCGCCTGTGCGTTGACCACGCTCGAGTCCATCCATCCCGCGGAGAGCCGGTCGTGCAAAGATGCGCATAGCGGATTCACCAACGCCGAGTACCACAAATTTCGGTACGACGCCGGACATCGTCCGATGATCGGTCTCACCGTGGCGTGAATGCACTGACGTAAATGTCGAAGTTCCATGTGCGGCAAATGTGCGAGCACTGATGCACCGCAAGTGGATGCGATTTGGGGACTGGGATAAAACGCCGCCGACGCGTGAACGCTAAAGAGAGCAAACACTGAATACGAGCAATCGCGAAGACATCGCATCCAATCTCGCGCCGCCGCGACGGTTTGCGTAACTCCTGCTTCCTCAGAGTCCAAAATGCGCGCACGCGCGGGGCCGTGTACTAAGTAGGCCGCGCGTTCTTCCGGGGACATGTCGAGTGATTTGGATAAACCTACGGAGTGCATCACAGCGCGTCCCGCGGGGGTCCAGTACGCGTGAATCGTTTGTAAAAGCGACGACACGAGCGTTATCGACCATTCCATATGATCCACCGCCGGGCAATCTACGATCGATGGCGGTGAGTCCACGGGTTTAATCAGACCTGCAGGTACTCGCGATGCTTCTGCGTCACCGAGACTGCGTCGAAGGCATCGCTCGGTGAGCTGAATGTCGTGAAAGAACTCCCAATGAGCCGACGACAGTCCTTGCATCCCGCCGGCGGCTTCGCCCGCCGCCATGACCGGCGGCGACAACAAGTGTGCCACTTCAGGGGAAAGCACGCCGTTTGGCACCCATCGCTGACGCACTGGCGCGATGAGCCATTCGAGCACTTCGCGAACGCGCATCGGTCCAGACGGTCCGGCGACGGCGAGGAGCGCCTCAGCAAGGGATCCGCGTTCGGCGCCGCTCAATTTACCCCCAACGCTCATCGTCTCAATCTGTCCCGCGAAGTCTTGCAGGAGCGGATTCAAAGCCTGTTTGTGAGAGAAGGCGTGTAACGTTAGCATTCGATCGAGTTCGTGTGTTCTTGCGGGCTTGGGCGTACGCGCGAAAGTATGGTATCGAGAATGTTGCGAATGCGATTCGCGCGTCGCCGCCGTTCAGCGAGGTGACGTTTGACTCGCAATCGCGTGTTACTGTCGCGCTCCAGCATAAAACACAATGAGTGAACAGAGCTCTTTGTGTTTTCTAAGGAACGCTTGCGCTTGGAAAACGCGTCGTAAATCGCAAAGCGTGACGTACCGTTGGAGCTGATGCACACACGACTAAAATTGCCGCGCACACCTTTTGGCGCGCAGCTTGACCACTTCGTCCGCTCGCGATGATGTCGCGCTGACGCACTGGCGGCGCTCCCGCAGTCAAATCCGTCGGCAGATCCCTCAAGACCGTAAACATACGACTCATGATCATTCTCGCCGCGTCAGGTCGAGATCTGGCAAATTTTCCGTACGTCTCCAACAGCTTGGCCACCTGCGCGTTGCTGTGCGGAGTCTTAAAATCAATGTTGACTAACTGGTTGAGGAGCGCTTCTAGCGTGCTCGCGAACCCCTCAAACGATGGACCCTCCGTGGGTAAGGCTGCCATGACTGCTTCTAAAAATGACGACGCTCCTTCCAGGGCCGCACAAGTTGTCTCATCCGAGGCGTTCGCCAGCGGCCCTCCGGGTTGTGCCCACGACAACACCGTAAACGTGTTTTGCACCGCTTGATTCGCCGCATTTGTGGGACACAACGCGGAGCACAACTTGACGATATCCATCCATTTAGCTCGAACTTGCACCCAAGTCTCTCTGAGCTCGGAAGGATTTTCGAAACTTTCGCGCCATTCCTCAACTTTATTCCCTGGAATGCCCTTAGTGTCGAAACCCAAGGCGATACCCGCGCCGGCGTTGATCCACCACTTACCGATTTCAAGCAGCGCTTCGCTCGCGCCGTTTGGAAGAATCCCCGTAGGCTCGATCTTTGGAGCGTTATACGGATTGTTCACGCCTTGCGAGGGTGGACCGCGAATGAAGGTTTTTGGGAGCTCAGCACCCATGGCGCGAAGCAACACTGGCCACAAGTTGATGACGACGTCTAAAACTTCCAAGCTCGCAAACCGCGTGAGCCCGAGCACTCGCTCAAGAAACGTGTTCCGCACGTTCTCGTCCGTGATCGTGCTCAATTGGTACGACGCCATGGTCGACATAGTATCCGCGAGTCGGCGAATGAACTCCACCTCTTCTGGATCGTTGAGCAAATCTTGCTGGTTTGGATTCGCAGTGATGCGCTCCGCCGTCGCCGACAACGCGTTTGCCGCTAAAGTCAGACCCTTGATGATATCCGCCTCGTCCGCTGGTTCCGCGACTTGCGCAGCGGTGCTTTTTCGCGCGATCACGTTTCGAAGCGCGTCGCACGCAGCGACTCTAAAATCGGAGCTCATCTGTGCGAAAAATAAAATACGAGCGCTCGTCGTACGGTTAGTCGCCACCCGAACGGAGAGAGTTGCGAGCGGAGCGCGCACGGTTAATCGCCTCGGACAAGAATAGTAAGTATCCACATAGGGATGTTCGGATGGTTGATCCTATTTTTATATATCTTCATCGGCGTCGAGCGCTCGAACAAACCCGTTGACGTACCAAGAGCATCCCGCACGCTTCGATAAGCCCGCTTCGCATAAACGCCGCCAGGGGCGCCCACTCGCCGTACACCGCACACGCTCCGAGCGCGGCATTAACCGCCGCCAAGTGCGCCTTCTGTTCCTGAGCGTCCTGACACGATGTCGATTTTACGTAATGTTTTTCCATCACCGAGTAAATCGCCGGCAACACCGCCGGCAGCGTCGACGTCAACCCGCCTAATAAGTCTCTCAATCGTCCTCCAATCATATCCTCGTTATGAATCGCCACATCCTCCGCCACGAATCGCACCACATTCATCGCTAACTCCGCGCTCTGTCCTCCCTCGCTCGCACACATTCGCACCAAATCTGGAACCAACCGCGCCCAGAGCTCCGCGCCCTCCTGCCTGGCGACCTCCGCCATGAGCGTCGCCGCCTTTGACTTTATGACGTACGGCTCGTTTACCCCACCCCGGGCGACGTCCGCGAGCAATGCGTGCGCTAAAGTCGCCATCTCCATCCTCTCCTCGCTCGCGAGCGTTCGCCACCGAACTCTCGCGATGTCGCGTAACGCGGCGAACCCAAAGTGTCGCCCCTCGAGCGCGCGTTCGCGCGCGCACAGCGTCCGCGCCGCCTCCATCGCTCGTTTCGCGCTCCCTCGTCTCACCTGCTCGCGCGCGCGCGCACGCGTCGATGATCAGTCTTTTCGCGTTCTCGACATTCGCGCCGCAAACAGATCGCCATTCGCGCGTGCTTTTCCTCGCCCTCGCGTTCGCGTTCGCGCGCGCGAGACGCTCGCTCGCTCGCTCGCTCGCGCGACTTTCCTCGAGCGCTAACTCCGCCGCTCGCTCGCGCGCGCGCGCGCCGAGTTCATCGATCGACGTGCTTTGTCGCAACGCCTCGATCGTTTCTCGCGCCAAAGTGTTGGCGTCCATCGAGGGACTCGAAGTGATGCTCGCTCGCTCGCATCATCGTCATCACCACTCGATCGGTGAGCTCAGAAAATCTTGAGCTCGATGAAAAATGTCATTTCGCGTCATTGAACGCGTCGTTCGACGACGAATCGATCGCACATCGACTCCGTTCGCATCTCGCGCTCGCGCGAGCGATCGATATCGACGAAATAGTGAATTTGAATTTCATTCATGCTGAATGATTGCGCCCATGGAACACCGCGACGACGCCAATCGATGACACGTACTCAACGCATCGCGAGTTCACGACGCGATGGGACGTCACTCATGTCTCCCATCGCTCATCGCTCACGTTCGCGCTCCATGCGGTCGCTCGTGCGTTCGATCGTCGCGCGCGCGCGCGGCCGCCTCCGCGTCGGACCGCGACCGCGTCGACGCCGCGTTGTTCGCCCTGGGCGCTCCCGCCCTGGCGTCGGTGTTGCTCGACCCGTTCATGGGCGCGATCGACACCGCGTACGTCGGTCGTTTGCCGAGCGACGACGCCTTGAGTGCGCTCGCGGTGAGCGCGACGTGCTTTAGTTTTTGCTTCAAGATGTTTAATTTCTTCGCCGTCGTCGTCGGCGCGGCGACGGCGCGCGCGAATGGAAACGCGAGCGCGAATGAGGACGGCGAGTGGAGAGACGATGATTTCAGGGCGAAGGCGCGCGAGATCGTCAGCGCGAGCGTCGTCGTGGCGTTCGCGTTAGGGTGCGCGACGTGCATTGGGTTGGAATGGTTTAGCGACGAAGCGCTGTACGCGTGCGGGGCGACGCGAGGCGTCGGCGTCGAAGCGTTTCAAGGAGTGGAAAATGCGGGCGCGACGACTATGAATTCGGTTTTATGGGACGACGCCGAGAAGTATTTGAGGATTCGCGCGCTGGCGTTACCCGCGGCGACGGTGAGTTTAGTGGGCGTCGGCGCGTTTCGCGGGTTGCTGGATGCGAAAACGCCGCTCGTCGTCGCGTGCGTCGTCGAGGCGGTGCATTTCGCCCTGGATCCGATTTTGATCTTTGGTTTCGGCCCGATCGTTGGGATGGATGTCGCCGGGGCGGCGATCGCGACGACGACCGCGGAGTGGATCGGCGCGGCGCTGTTCGTCAAGTACATGATGGATGAGCGAATTCTCGACGCTCGAGCGATGTTCACGGCGCCGAAAGAGTTGGACGAACTCGCGGCGCTCGCTCGCGGGTCCTCGGCGCAGCTCACGCGCACGGTGTTCTTACAAGTCGTGCTCGTGAGCGCGACGGCGACGGCGTCGACGCTCGGCGTCGCGGGCGCGCATCAATTGTGTCTCCAACTGTGGTGGGTCACGCTGTTCGGATTGGACTCCATCGCCGTGAGCGCTCAGGCGCTCGTCGCGGCGAGCTTGGGGAAGAACGACGTCGTCGGCGCTCGCAACGCCGCCGACCGCGCGTTGCAATGGGGCGTCAGCGCGGGCGTCATCGTCGGCGCCGTCGTCTTCGCGCTCGCTCCGTCGATTCCGTACTTGTTCACGAACGACGCCTCCATCGCCGCCGAAGCGGTGACGCCTATTCGAATCATCGCGCTGTTGCAGCCCCTCAACAGCGCCGTTTTCGTCGGCGATGGCGTGCTGCAAGGCGCGTCTGATTTTGACTATCTCGCCAAAGCCATGGCTTTCGCCGCGGGCGTCGGCGCGCTCGGCATCGCCGTCTACAGTTCCGCGGATGACGCATCGCTCGCGAGCGTCTGGGCGGGCGTCGCCGCGCTCATGACCGCGCGAGCGGCGACGTTGGGATGGCGGTACTACCGCGACGACGCCTCACCTCTGCGCATCGAGCGCGCGCTCGAAGCAGTCGCGTATTCCATAGATGACGTCGACGAAAGATAGAACATTCGCCCGCCCGACTTTGTCCTTTAGTTTATTGCTTTAGTAGTAGGATTAGTCCCTCGTGACGCCCGTCATCGCGTCATCACGCGCGTGTTGTTGTACACTACATCACATTCAACTCGTACTAGTCGTTCTTTCTCGCCGACTCTCGCCCTCGGTGGTCGATGGCGTTCGACATCCGACGGCTTCGAGCTCGCGCTCGACGGCGCGGGATTCATTTCATGAGCTTTTTGTGTGTCCTCGACAACGTCAGACGCACGCGATCGATCGACACTCCGACAAAAGACGACGAAACACTTAACGACGATGGAGTCACGCGTATTGCCGTCGAGCGCGCGCGTGAGCGTTCGAGCGCTGGATGGGCCCGAGGCGCGCGCGCGCGCGCGAACGCGAAGCGCGCGCGTCTCTCGAAACGTCGCGCGCGCGGGCGAGAGTTTGGATTGGCAAAACGACGACTTCGTCCCCGCGGGGAAGGCGAAGAAGAATAAGAAAGTGCCCAAGGTGACGACGCAACGAGGGCCTTCGAGTGGAAGTCCAGGGGTCGATCGCGTGAACGACGCGAACGCGAGCGCGATGGAACGCGCGGAGGAACGCGCGGGAGAACGCGCGAAATCCCAGGAAGTGGATTTTCCCAAAAGCACAGCGACTGTGATGTCGTCCGGGAATTCCTCGGCGAACGTCGAGACCGGGGCGAAGGCGAAGGCGAAGGCGGTGAAAGCGTCGAGCGAGGACGAGGCGAGCGCCGAGGGTTGGGCGAACGCTTCGAGCGCCGAGCGCGAGGCCTTGGATTGGCAAAACGACGAGTTCGCCAAGCCGGTGAAGAGTAAGAAGAAAGCAAAGAAACCGCCGTTCGTGCCGCCGAGTGCGAAAGCGGCGGACGAGGACGAAGTCTGGGCGGCGGCGGCGACGGCGGAGGTCGAGGACGAGGTCGCGAGGTCGCCGACGCGAAAGGCGTCCAAAACCCCGGTCGAGGCGCCGCTCGAGCGCGACGTCGAAGTTGAAGTGGAACCAGAGCCCGAGATCGACGTCGCGGTCGTCGCCGAAGGCGCGAGCGAGGGTGAAGTCGTGGACTCGACGCCAAAGCCGGCGCCGTTGTTTGATGAAAACCACGAGTACATAGGTCCCGCGATCGATTGGAGCGAACCAGAAGTCGCCGAGCCCGAGGACGATGGGAATCCCATTCCCAAGTACTTGCGAGATATCTTTGCTAACGACGCCAAACCATCGGCGCGGCGAACGTCAGGGAGCGTCACCACGGGTGTTCGTCTCGAAAACGTGCGTAAGACCTTCAAGAATATGCCGATTTTGGACGGCGTGAGTTGGGACTGTAAGAAGGGCGAGCGCGTTGGCTTGGTGGGATGGAACGGCGCTGGGAAAACGACGCAGCTGCGCATCATCACGGGCGAGCTAGAGGCGGATGAGGGGGAGATCATGCTCGCGCAAGGCGTGAAGATGGGGTACTTGACGCAGGAATTCGAAGTCAAGGAATCGAACACTGTGCGTGAAGAATTCATGGCGAGCTACGGTGACGAAACGCAGGTGATGAAGAACCTCGAGCGAATCAATAAAGAGCTCGAGAATAACCCAAAGATGGAACTTTTGACGCTTTTGATTGACAAGCAGACTGAGCTACAGCGCCAGGCGGACCGAATGGATTTGTTCAAAATGTCGCGTGCGATTGATAAAATCATGCCCGAACTTGGATTCGTTCCGGAAGATAACGATCGCCTAGTCGCATCGTTTTCTGGTGGCTGGCAGATGCGCATTTCTCTCGGTAAGATTTTGCTCCAAGAACCCGGATTGTTACTCTTTGACGAACCGACGAACCACTTGGATTTGGACACGATTCAATGGCTGGAAAACTATTTGCGTTCGCTCGAAGTGCCTATGGTGATCGTCTCGCACGATCGCGAGTTCTTGGATCAGTTGTGCACGAAAACGGTAGAAATCGAACGCGGCAAAGCGACGACGTACAAGGGCAATTACTCGGAATACGTCGCCGAGAAGGAGAGCAACTCGGCGAAGCAATTGGTGGCATACGACAAGTGGGTCAAGGAGGTCGCCAGACAGCGGGAGATGATTGCGCGATTGGCGGGCGGCGGCCAGTCTGGTCGCGCCACCGCAGCGCAGAAAACACTCGACAAGCTGCTAGAAGAGCCCGAGGAAAAACCGTGGATAGCCAAACGCCGAAGATTCGCGTTCCCTGAATGCCAGCGAAGCGCTCAAGTTGTGGCGCGCGTCGAAAATGTCACACATGGGTACGACGAGAAGACGCTGTTCAAAAACACGTCGCTGCAAATCGAGCGCGGCGAGCGCGTGGCGATGATTGGTGATAACGGCTGTGGTAAATCGACGCTCATGCGGTTGATTCAAGGACGCGAGAGGCCCATCGCTGGCGTCGCGGAGATCGGTGACAAGGAATTGTGCAAGGTGAATTATTTTTACCAAAATCAAGCCGAAGGGCTCGATCGCGATAAAGGCGTGTTGCAAACCCTCATCGAAGCCGCGCCCGATGCGCAGTTGAACGACCTCAAGGCGCTCCTCGGTCAAATGGCGTTCAGCACCCCATTCCACGAAAAGCCAGTCAAGTTTTTGTCTGGCGGCGAAAAAGCGCGTCTCGCTTTGGCTAAGTTCATGGTCACTCCGGCGAACGTTTTATTACTCGACGAGCCGACGAATCACTTGGACATTCCGAGTAAAGAAATGCTTGAACACGCGATTCGTTCGTTCGAAGGCACGGTGATTGCGATTTCGCACGATCGTTACTTTTTGCGCCAAATTGCCACGCGTGTTTTGGCGTTTGACGAAGGCGCTATCACAGACTACGCTGGTGATTACGCCTACTATTTGGGCAAGAACGACGAAGCGGGTGATCGCGACGCCAGATTGGAATCGAAAAAGAAAGAAATCGAAAATTCTCAAATTGTTGCAAAATCCAAGATGAGCAAGGCTGAAAAGGCGGCGATGAAAAAGGACAAAGCGAAGGCGTTCTCTGCGGGCGACGGCAAAGCGAAGAAAACGAAAAACGCCGGTCGCTGGGCGTAAAAGATGAATTAAATACCGAGAACTTATGAAGTTACAGGGCTTGAGACGATGTTTGACATCGTTGATTCATCCTTGAACCATGATTACTCAAACCATTCCTACTGTACCAACACTTTGGTCATTTCTTATACGAGACATAATTTTAATAACGATCGCGATGAATACTTCCAGGCTTACAACTCGAATCTAATCTCAACATTGGTTGAGCAAAACGAAACTTGTTCAAATCTAGTTTTTGGGCGTCGGCAACACGAAAACTGGCGCCTTTTTTTGTCGACGGCACGCGCACGTCGCTCCGCACTCCATAGCCGCTTTGTAATCTGCGGCCCATTGTGAGCGCAAAGACGCGGACTTCTCCTGAATAGAATCCGTGTCTTCGTTCAAATGATTTCCAGGGCGTCCGATAGTGCGGTGCTCTAAGGCATCGCTAGCATCGGGAACCATCAACTCCTCGACAACGCGGGCGTCGCCTTGATGAGGGTGGAATCCCCAGCGCGTTTTCAGTTCCGTTGACACTTCAAAGTACGCGTCGCCCATTCCCGTGACGTTTTCGTGTCCTGGTTCGGGTACGGGATGATTCTTTGCGTGAATGTGCACGCTCACAAGACGGCTTTGTGGGGCGAACGGTTGAATGTTCTCTCGACTCCAAAATGCGGCTTGTTGCTTGGAGATGCCGGCGACGATGTGCGCGATGTGACGACCTCGATAAAACTGGTACTTTTGATTGACGATGTGCGCCCAATGACGTTGGGACTCGTCGTGAAGATTAACATCCAAGGCCAAGATTTCCTCGATGACGCTTTGTCGCGTCTTTTCGTACTCTGCATCTGAGATTTTCTCAATCGTCTCAGGCCAAGTTTTGAGAAACGCCGTCATGCGACTGGATACAAAGTGTGGCGGATGAAACGCCGACTCGACGACGATGCGGAAACCGAGAATTTCGTGCGTGGAGTCAAATGCGCAGCTGACGTTGTATCCAAGTGTTTCTTTCGTGCGGAGCTGATCAAAAAGCTTTTCGTGCATGAGTGACTGCATCAGAATCACATACGCCCGTTCGTGCCACGAGCTCACACCGAGCTGAAAGTAGTAACTCACGACGTTGTTTGTCTCGTTATCATTGATGGCTTTGATGCTGAACAAATGAGCACCTCGAGGAACTTGTGCGATGCGAGTTTCTGGCCAA
>Ga0222712_10001828_pt1 | contig 25472 bp, 7 predicted proteins | sample C33_657DmetaG_FD_165043 | JGI IMG/M metagenome (GOLD analysis project Ga0222712, IMG submission 165043) | Estuarine water microbial communities from San Francisco Bay, California, United States - C33_657D | ecosystem: Environmental > Aquatic > Marine > Unclassified | place: USA: California... | reverse complement strand
AATAACACATAGGAAAACAAAAATGGCCGGCTACGATCCAAATAAAGCAGAAGCATATAACCAATGGTTGCAAAACAATCCAGGTCAACCCGTGGGCGAAAGTTTGGCCCAACAGTTTGCTCGCATAAAGGCTGAGAAGGCAGCAGCCGGTATTCCGCCGGGCCCCGAAGGCTCTGCACAATACGCAGAGTTAAAAGCACAACAGCGTCAAGAAAGACAGCAGCAGGCTAGAGAGGCAGCTGGAATAACCGACGCTGAGGCTGGCAATTACGCCATTGGATCAAACGGCCAAATGGGTGCATTAGTCAATGGTACTGTGGCCTACGGCGATGTTTCTGGATCTTTTGCACCGCCAAGTCCAGACTTTGAAAATGATACCATTAAACAAGTGTCTTATCCGCAAAAAGCCAGTGCGCCAGTCAGTAGTGTAACACCAATCAACTATACCACAACCAGCACTGAAACTGTAAGTGGCGGCGGATCTACTACAATTATTGCCGGGGCAAGAGTTCCTACAGCACAAAGTCAACCATTTGCTGCGGCTGCCGCAGCAAAGCAAGCTGAAATTGATCAGTTCAACAAAGACAATCCTAGCAACTATATTCGAGAAAAGCAGGGCTTACCACTCAATTCGATTGAACAAGAAGAAGCACGAGATGCAAAACTGCAAGCACTTACTGATCAACAAACTGCATTAGAAAGTCAAAAATTTGCGGCCTACGCTTCTACTCCGCCGACAATTATAACAACACCAAACACTACCACTACCACACAAACTGTGACCAGTGGTACAACCGCAGTGAACAATCCGGTGCAGGCACCAGCTGGTGATGATCCAGCAATAAACCAACAAACTGAGCTGCAACTTGGAACAACACCAAACCCAATACGTGCAACTGCTACCAGTCCGTTGCCAGCTGATGGTGACGAAGCATTAGCAGCCGCACAAGCCAACCAAGAACTTATTGACTTACGCATAGCCGCTGAATCAGCTACACCAGTTGACTACACTACTGAAGCACTACTATTAGAACAACAACTAACAGCACAAGCTATTGCTGACGAAGAACTCAACGCTAGACTAGACCGTGCTGCTGATGTTCCACTAACTGATGAAGATGCAGCATTACAAGCACAAGAACTTGCTGACTTACAAATAGCCGCCGAATCTGCATCACCAGTTGACACTGACCCAGATGGACTGCTGGCACAGCAAGAAGCAATTCGTCAAGCACAAGACGCTGCCGATCTCAGTACTGCACTTACCTACGAAGCCGCGCCGGTTCCGTTGTCTGCATTAAATGAAAGTGAGTTTAGCGCACCAGAACCACAGAACTCAGATGGCGTTAATGCTGGCTCTTCTGTTACTCGTGGACTGACCAATAATGCACAAGGTCAAAGCACACTGCAAACCCGTCAGAATACTCCTGCCGCAGCTGACTGGCGTGTACGATTGAGATTAGCACCAAATGCCAATTATCTTTACAAAGACAAAGCCCCTGGAATATTGGCTCCATTGGCTGCTACTGATGGTGTGATATTTCCTTACACACCTGCTATTGAAACCAGTTATCAAGCCAAGTACGATCAATATGATTTGACACATTCTAACTATCGTGGATATTTTTATAAAAACAGCAGTGTAGAAAATATCAGTATTAAAGGTACATTTACTGCACAAGACACTCGCGAAGCTGCATACCTGTTGGCAGTGATACACTTTTTTAAATCCGTGACAAAAATGTTTTACGGCCAAGACGAACAAGCAGGCACACCGCCACCACTGGTATACCTAAGTGGATTTGGAAAATATCAATTTAATGAAAGTCCCTGTGTGGTAACTAACTTTGGATACAGCCTGCCCACAGATGTAGATTACATCCGTGCTAACGGATTCAACAACATCGGGCTGAATATGGAAAATCGCAGAAATCAATCATCCGGTCCTGCTATTGGTGGCAGCCTAGGCACAGTTGTGGCCATTATTGATAGATTAACCAATGCAGGTTTAAGCAATGGAAGTTTGAGCAATCGTCCTAGTCCCAGTCAAGTAAATCAAAATGTCGCCAATCAAACTTCTATCAACAGCACTTACGTTCCAACCAAAGTAGAAATTTCAATAACATTATTGCCCATGCAAACACGCAATCAAGTCAGCAAACAATTTAGTTTAAAATCTTTTGCCAATGGTTCGTTATTGGCAGGTGGAGGATTCTGGTAATGGCTGCAACTTACACAAGTACCAGTCCGTATTTTCAAACTGGTTACAATCAGTTTTATTTGGACGTCATGGTCAACAGACCTATCCCCAAAGAAAGCGACGACAAGCTGTGGATTATAAATGTCACTTATCAATATCGTCCAGACTTGTTGGCTTATGACCTGTATGGAGATGCTGGCTTGTGGTGGACGTTTTATCAACGCAATCCCAACACACTCACGGCACCTCCACTAGACTTTAAAGCAGACACTAGAATTTACATTCCAAAGATCACCACATTGCGATCAACACTGGGGTTCTAACATATGGCTACCCTTCCAGAAACTACTCCTACTACCAATGCAGGTGACGGTGATCGAGGCACCAATGCTGCTACCCGAACATTCATACAAACACAAAGTACCACAAATGCCAATGGATACAATGTAGGTATACCATTGCCTGATGAAGCAGGTGCCGTAGGTACTATACGTCGCAATCCTGAAACTGGAGAATTATACGAAAGTGAAAATCTCTATGCTCCTACCAGTACTGGTGTTGGACAGTACGATGATGCCACTGGCGGAGCAGGCACAAATGTCAGCCAAGCCTTAAGTGATGATGCCGGAACAGCCAGTGTTGGCGGATATGTCAGTGATTCTGAACAAATTGCTGCTGCCAAAATACAAACTGGAACCATTTCTACTGATGGCAGCAATCAAATAATAACTCCTCAAGCCAATGTATTGGATCGGTTTTCCAGCTACACCTATAGAGCCAGTTGGTATCTAATGACACCGGCACAATACAAACAGTTGGTGTACAGCAAGAAAAAAACAGTGAATGGTTATATGTTGCTGGTGCAAAGCGGTGGAGCTCCGCAAAACTCAGGCGGGTTCAAAGGCGCCTTAAACACTAACACACAAACATTTTATGAAAATAATGGAGCCAGTAGCACCAATACATCAATTCCAGGTGCTAAGGATGCTGATGCTGGTCGCAATCCAGCATTTCCGTTAGACTTTTATATTGACTCTGTTACTATTGAAAATTTTCTCACAGGTGGTGGCACCAGAGCACCACATTCAACCAAAAGCATCAAATTTACCATAGTTGAAAACAACGGTATTACTTTGTTGGACAGACTGTATGAAGCAGTGCAAGACTTCATGCCTGCTAGCGGTCAAAAAAATGGCATCAACTACGCATCTGTAGTGTATCTCATGGTAATAAGATTTTACGGATATGACGAGCAAGGCAATTTGGTCACTAACATTAGCGGCAACAAGTCTGATCCCAATTCAGTAATCGAAAAGTTTATACCATTCAAAATTTCTAAATGTGACTGGACCATTGACAGCAAATTAGTTACATATAGTTTTGAAGGACTTGCTCCTGGCGAAGGATCTGCTGCTGGAACTCGTCGTGGAACCATACCTTACAACATTGAATTGACTGCTGCTAACATTGGTGATTTGTTGGGACAAGATGTAAAATACTCTGCTACTCAAGCAGCCACAGCCACTCCAGGTGCCGCTACCACAAACAGTTCTGTGGGTTATGTAAGTGATGCTGAACAAATTGCTGCTGCCAATTTGGCAAACTCGCCGCCAAAAGCCGACGCAGCTCCCACAACAAAAAAGACCAGCATCACTCAAGGACTCATGGGTGCAATGAATCAATTTCAACTAGATTTGGTCAAGCAAGGTGTGTATGAACAAGCAGATCAGTATGAGATTGTGTTTGCCAATCCTGGTCCAGGTGGCGGCGGCACTGCAATTAAAAATGCTAGACTGATCCCACCAGGGGCAAAAACTAATGCAAAACAAACTGGAATGGTGCAGCCCGCTAACACCAATCCAGATTCGGCTGACATGGAAAAAATTTACAAAGATATCAAAAGCAGAAATTATTCTATCACTGCTGGTATGCAATTGGTTCAGGCGATTGAGCTTGCTATACGAAACAGCACGTTTGTGACTGATCAAAACGTTTTGTTTTTTAACGAAGATGATGCCCTACAAGTCAAAAATGATGCCAACAAAAAAGACATTGTGTGGTTCAACATCACTTTTCAGTCAGTGCAATTAGAGTACGATAACAAACGCAATGACTATGCACATAAAATAACGTTTATAATCAACACATACACTCCCATGAACTTTAGTAGCAATTACTATCCTATTAACAAGTTTCGTGGGCTACACAAACAATACAACTACTGGTTTACTGGCAAAAATACTGCGGTGATTGATTACAAAGAAACCATGAACAATCTCTATAATCTGACCATCAGTGGAGATCAGACCAAAGGCAATCTTGCGTTCCAGCAACGCAAGGCTTTTACCAGCAGCATGAGAGATCAACCTTTTTATAATTTTCAAACAGCTAGTGCAGAAAACAGTGCCGGCGATAATGGCAAACAAAACGAACCACAGGCCAACTTGGCTGAAAGTTTGTATGATCCAGTGGGCCTGGCCAATTGCAACGTTAAAATTGTAGGCGATCCTGCGTGGATACAACAAGGCAGTTTTGCCGGCGGCGTTAGCGCAAAAGAATTTGATTTCAATGCATTCTTACCTGACGGCACTATAAATTTTGATGCTAGAGAGGTTATGTTTGAGATAGCCTGGCAACGGCCACAAGACTATGATATCAATACTGGGCTTGCTGATCCCTATGCTAAATCTAGTTCACGACAACCAGTACAAAGTCGAGTGTATACTGCCATGCAGTGTACTAGTGAATTCCGCCAAGGTAGCTTTTATCAAAATCTTCAAGGCAAGTTGTATTTCTTTATGAAACCCAATGCTTCTAACAAAGCAGCCACAGCGCCACCACCAGCAACTCAAGCTGATGTGAGAAGAATAGACAATGCAATAACATCAGACAACCCTAGTGCTGCCAATGCTTCAGCAGCCGCAGCCGGAGCCAGTGGACGACCCACAACACTAGCTGTGCCGGCGGTAAGTGCCGGCCCTGGCAGTGGCACACCAAATGTAATAAATTCAGCACCACCAGGACCAAAAGACACTGTGGTTCCTGCACCGCCACCACAACCAGCAACATCAGGATCGGGTGAAAATTTAAGTGCAGGAGATCCGTTTGTGCCACCAGGAGTGTTGTCTGGCAGAATTTCAACAGATGGTCTAGCAGATTCGCCATCTGTTCCACAAGACATGGTAAGAGACTTTTAAGGATAACACATGGCAACAGAAGTACAACGCAGTAGAGGGCGCCCATCAAATTACAAATTTGATCGAGGAGGTGTACCTGCGGAGTTTGGTCCATTCTATGGCATAGTAAAAAACACCACAGACTCAATAAGATCCGGACGCATACAAGTTTACATTGACGCATTTAGCAATGGTGGCGAAAATGAACCCTCAAAATGGATCACAGTAAGTTACATGCCACAATTCTTTGGATCGACCCCTTATAACCCTGCCAAGACAGGTGTGGGATCGTATATTGATGGCAACTCTAACAGTTATGGCATGTGGTTTACGCCGCCTGATGTGGGCATCACAGTGTTATGTGTATTTGTGAATGGAGACCGCAGTCAAGGGTTTTATATCGGCACTGCACCTGATCAAAGCATCGGACACATGGTTCCTGCTGTTGGCGCTGCACCAGTTGCCACTCAAGTAATTGCAGAAAATGCAAATCAAGCAGCGTATTTTAAAGGAGCATCACAATTACCAGTAGTTGAAATTAACACCAACAATCTTGCTCTTGAAGAAAATGCTAGATTTTTTGATGCTCCTAAGCCCATACAAAGTGTAGTTTCAGAAACCATGTTTCGTCAAGGCTTGATTAAAGATCCACAACGTGGTCCTATATCAAGTTCAAGCCAGAGAGAAAGTCCCAGTGCTGTGTTTGGTGTTAGCACACCTGGTCCAGCGGTTTATAAAGGTGGCATGAAACTGGGAGAAATACAACGGAAAGTCCAAACTGGACAATTAAAACCTCAAGATCTCAATGTTATCGGTCGTGTGGGTGGGCATAGTATTGTAATGGACGATGGCGATACTGACGGCAATACCAGACTGATAAGATTTAGAACCACAGCTGGACATCAAATTACAATGAGTGATAGTGGAGACTTTTTCTACATCACTCATGCTAATGGTCTGGCATGGTTTGAACTTGGCGCTCAAGGCACGCTAGATGTGTATGCCACAAACTCAATTAACTTGCGCACACGTGGTGACATTAACTTGCATGCTGATAGAGACATTAACATGTATGCTGGTGGCAGTATCAAAGCCAAGGCTGCAGAAGATATTACTTTGCAAGCTGATGCAGACCTTACAGCTATTGCACAACAAAATTTAAAACTATACAGCAAAAATTACATTGGTATAAAGGCCGACGGCAGTTTGTCATTACAAAGTGCTAATGGAAGTTGGGACGGTGGCGGCGCATTAAAGTTTACCGCAGGCGGTATTGATCTCAATGGCCCAGCCGCAGATGCAGTATCTGCGCCTAATAACTTGACAGTCACTAAATTAGACGATACTACATTCAGCAGTGCCACTGGATGGACAGTTAAAACAGATGGCCTAGACAGTATTGTGACTCGAGCGCCCACACACGAACCATATCCCTATCACAACAAAGGCGTGGACATTGAGATTCCATTAGAAGCAGGACAGCCGCCGCCAAACCCTAGTGCAGTGCCTATTCCGGCTGGCATAGAAATAACTAGAAGATCATGAGTGAATTTACATTTTCTCTCAATCAACTTGGAATTAGCTCTGCAATCAATGAAGCACGAGCATCGGCACCTAGTCAGTCCGCCGTAACCAATTTTGAATCTGGGCTGTCTTCAAACACTAAAGATGAAGATTTAACTTATACCGGCGATGATTACATCGTATGGGATCGAGTCAATGAAGAAAGATTACGCCGTGGTCTTCCAAGTTTAACTGAATTAGGATATCCAAGACCAGCCGACGCTCCGTCAATGCAACCAACTTCAAGTGTAGGTAACAACAGTTTACCAGAAACATTTAAAATCAAAGGCCCTCCGGGCATGACATATGAACAAGCAAAGGCAGTGTTTGATCAACAGGTCAACAGTGGGGGACTTGTTGGATTCAAAGTTGGAGACACTGCAAGTGCAGCTACACAAGCTGCTGCCGGGTTAGCATCTGCACAAAGTCAGCTTACACAAGGTCTAGCATCGTTAACCAGCCGATTGCCTGCTGGCACAAATCTAAACAGTCTCACAGCCAGTATAGGCGCACTTGGCCAAGGTGCTGGTACACAAGTGGCCAGCGCACTTCGGGGCGGTGCGGCCGCATTCAATTCACTGACTACCGGCGCTGGCGGCGGCACTGCTGCTATCAGCGCAGCATTGTCAGGCACAGGCGCCGGAGTTTCATTACCTTCAACATCAGCCATTGTAGGTGCATTAACTGGTGCTGCTGCACGGGTAGGCAGTTTGGCCAGCACCGCAGTTGGTACCATATCTGGATTGATTAAAGGAACTCCAACTGAAGGAATTAATGCAGCAGACTTTGCCAAACAAGGACCGGCACTGGCTGGACTCGGCAGCATGAGCTTGCCTGATGTAACAAGCACATTGGCCCAAGCTTCAAAGTTGGTAGGGCAAAATGCAGACACTATTAGCAACACAGCGGGTGCAGGAAAGTTTGGTCTTGATGCCAGCCAGCTTGAACGATGGGGTCTTGTCAAACCAGGCACCGCAGCAAAATTTTTAAGTCAAGGCAGTAGCGACCTTGTTGGTGTATTAAAAAGTCCCACAGTATGGACCGGCAAAGATGGTGTAAAAAGTCTTGATGGATTGCTAGGTAATGACGGTTTACAAAACAAAATTCAACAAGGATTGATGACATCAGGTGTTGCTGACTTAAAATCTCTTGGCGTGCCCACTGATAAGTTAACTCCACAAGCACTCAGCGGCCTAGCAACCAATGCTGCCAAAAGTGTGCCTAACACATTAGATTGGGCCAAGAATACTCCTGGGCTACCAGCAGATATCAAATCCAAATTTGATGCCGCAGCAGTCAATGGTGCATTTGCTGTAAATTTAGCGCAGACCAAAATAGACCCGTCTATGCTTCAAGAGTACACACCTGTGGCTGCTACTGACACAGTGAATACAGACACACTGGAAGCAGCAGCCAAACGAATTGTGGGCAACGCCAAAGTACCTAGCATTTTGCCAGTAGCCATAGAATCTAGTGCTTATTCCAAAACTAAAGATGAGGATTTAATTTACACTGGAAATGACGAGATAGTATGGGATCGTGTAAATGCCGAACGACTACGTCGTGGTCTGCCAAGTCTCACTGCAATAGGCTATCCAAGGCCCGACCCGTCACCTAATAATGGGCCAGCTCAAGGCGGATAAATATTTCCATGACTACTTTTGTTGGCTTCAATACTCAAAATCAATACAAAAAATTCACACTAGTGGACTTTGAATTGGTCAAACGCGATCTCTTGAATGCGTTTAACATTCGTCAGGGCCAACTGCCCGGCCGTCCAGGGTATGGTACAGTGTTGTGGAATTATCTATTTGAGAATCAAGTCGATGCTGTTCAACAAGGTATTGTGAATGAAGTGCAACGAGTAGCAGGCGGCGATCCTAGATTATTCATCAGTAATATCAATGTGTATCCTCAAGAAAATGGCATGCTAATTGAGCTAGAACTACAAACAGTAGGCGGCGTAGATGCCGAAATATTGAATGTGTTCTTCAATCAAGTCACTCGTTCGGCCAGCTACGTATAACTACGCCGTTTTTTATCTACATAAATAACAGATAAAGAATACAAGGCCCAGACGCAATGGCAAAAACCACTAGACAAACAGCGATATTTGGTGTAGAAGATTGGAAACAGATCTATCAAACCTATCGCGAAGCAGACTTCCAAAGCTACGACTTTGAAACTCTACGCAAGAGTTTTACTGATTACCTGCGTTTGTACTATCCAGAAACATTCAATGACTACATTGAATCATCAGAATACATTGCCCTGCTGGACGTTATTGCGTTTATGGGCCAAGCTCTCGCTTTCCGTACTGACTTAAACACCAGAGAAAACTATTTAGACACAGCCGAGCGCAGAGATTCAGTCACACGTCTAGCCAATCTTGTGAGCTATACTGCCAAGCGTAACACTGCGGCCCAGGGCCTACTCAAAGCATTCTCGGTGACTACAACAGAAAACGTTGTGGATTACAACGGCGTTAACTTGGCCAATGTTACAGTTAACTGGGCTGATCCCACAAACTTTGATTGGTTGGAACAGTGGAATGCTATTGTAAATTCATCGTTAGTTAGCAGTCAAAAGATTGGTCGTCCGTCCAGCCGTCAAACTATCTTGGGTGTAGATACCAGTGAATACGGTATAAATCTAGTGCCAGGATTCTTGCCAGTTATTCCTTACACTGCCACTGTAGATGGCGTGAACATGCCGTTTGAAGCTACAACTTCAAGTACAGCCGGCCAAGATTACATCTATGAACCCAGTCCAAAGCCTAACACCACATTTAATGTGTTGTATCGCAATGATCAATTGGGGTATCAAAGTGCCAACAACGGATTCTTCTTTTTCTTCAAGCAAGGCACATTGCAGAATCAAGACTTTAACTTGGCTGAACGCATTGCCAATCGTACGGTGAATATCAACATTGATGGTGTTAACAACGAAGACCGTTGGTTATTTCAACTAGACAATGTAGGCAGTGTCAGCCGAGAGTGGACATACACTGAAAACATTTATTCATCGGCCGCAGAACAAACTGCAACACTAAGACCTATTTTTTCTGTGACCAGCAGAACCAATGACCAGATTACTATGGTGTTTGGTGATGGTGTATTCTCTGAGATTCCAGTTGGTATCTTCCGTGCGTATGTTCGTGCAAGCAATGGCTTGCAATACATTATTAATCCTGCTGAAATGCAGAATGTGGTGCTGCCAATCAGTTACATTGACCGCAATGGTAACCTGCAAACAATTACATTTACTTGTGGCATTACCCAACCTGTAAGCAACGCACAAAGTCGTGAAAGCATTGATGCGATCAAACAACGTGCTCCAGCAAGATACTACACACAGAATCGTATGGTCAACGGTGAAGACTATAATCTGTTTCCGTTTACTCTTTACAATTCTATTATCAAATCAAAAGCAGTGAACCGTGCTTCAATTGGTACTAGTCGCTATCTTGATCTTGTGGACAACACAGGCAAGTATTCATCAACCAATACATTTTCTAGCGACGGCGGCATTTGGGAAAATAATATTCTTCCTACCACATTGTTTGCATGGACCAATCGCAATGAAATTGCTGACCTCATTACCAACACAATACAACCAACTATCATTGAAGCTACATTTATACAATTTTACTATGCAAACTTTCCAAGGATAACTGTAAACACTGGTGTCACTGCTCTAAGCACTTGGCACCAAAGCACAACATTGGCCAACGAAACCACAGGCTATTTTCAAAACGCAGTGGGTACACCAGTCATGGTTGGAACTTCAAGTAGCACTGCATTCAAATATGTTGCACAAAAAAGTTTGATCAAGTTTGTTCCTCCAGTTATCGATGGACAACCTTATTATTTTGACGCTAACAATAGATTGAAACCTGGACTGCCAACAAGACCGGAAGACCATTTGGAAATTTGGGCTAGTCCGCTTGCAATAGTAGGAGATGGCAGCAATGATGGCATTGGTAATTTAACCAATGGTCAAGGTCCTGTAGCACTCAACAATTTTGTGCCTACTGGTGCAGTTGTAGATACTATTATTCCTGTATTTCTCACAGACTTGACTCCCGCTATAAGAGAACAAATAACACAACAAATTTTGTTGTATAGAAATTTTGGTCTTGGCTATGACAATGATGGCACTATTACAGGCACACCAGGAACTTGGTATGTTATTACCAGCACCAATTTGAACGCTGACGCAACATGGAGTCAAACGTATGCGGGCAACACATCGGGGCAAAATTTAGATGCTTCATGGATAATTCAGTTTGTAGCAGTAGACAACAAATACACTATCACTTATCGTGGTCTTGCTTATTATTTTGGATCAGTGCTACAAACAAGATTTTTCTTCTACGGCAACCAGAAAATTTACGACAGTCGCTCGGGCACCACAATCAGAGACTTTATTAATGTGCTGGCAGTAAACACCAAACCAGACAGCTCGTCACCACTGCCTGGAGATATTTTCACTACTATCATTGGCCAACCTGTGGAGTCTGACGGCTATGTTGATGACTTCCAGGTGTTAATCAGCTACAGAGATTCAGACTCAGACGGGGTGCCAGACAATCCAGACTTCTTCAATGAGATTGTTGCACCTGATGTTAACCCTAATCTCAAATTGGTGTTCTTGCAACGAACTGTGGACTTTGATAATTTGCAAAGATATTTGTTAGCTGAACCAGGAGTGGTAAATTCAGACTATCCTACCTACGATAATATTGAATTGGTAAAATTTCAGTATTCTCCAGGGCAAGTTTTCTACGCCTATAGCGATGAATTATTTTTTACATTAACAGTTAATACCGCTGGAGTTAGAGTAATAACTCAAGCTGCTGAAGGTGATTGGATTGCCAGAACAGGACGCCAGGCCTTGTACTTCCAGTACCGTCATAACTCGCCACTGACCAATAGAATTGACCCGGGCACAACCAACATCATTGACTTGTATGTAGTCACACAAGCATACTACACTGCCTATCAAAATTGGATCACAGATACCACTGGTACAGTGACAGAACCTAACATGCCCACAATTGATGAACTTGGCACTGAGTATCAAGGCCTAAACGAATACAAGATGCTGAGTGACAACATTATTTTGAATTCTGTAGTGTTCAAACCTTTGTTTGGTCCAAAAGCAGCCAAGTCATTGCAGGCCACAATCAAAGTTATCCGTGCTCAGAATTCCACAGCCAGTACCAGTGAAATACAAAGTTCTGTGTTGGCTGCAATGAATGAGTACTTTAGCATTGACAAATGGAATTTTGGTGACACATTCTATTTTTCAGAACTGGCAGCATATCTGCACAGATATCTTGGAACCATAATCAGTTCAGTGGTGCTAGTACCACTAGACACACAAAAATACTTTGGCGACATGTACGAAGTAAGAGCAGAACCCAGTGAAATATTTGTCAATGGCGCTACCATTGACAATATTATTGTTATTGATGCATTGACCAGTACCAACTTGCGTACTGCACCTGGTAGCGGAGTAATTTAATGGCACGAGTACGCAGCGTAGATTTTCTTCCTGAAATTTTTCAGACCGATGCCAACAAGCAGTTCTTGGCAGCTACTCTTGATCAGTTGATTCAAGAGCCAAAATTTAAAAAGACTCAAGGCTACATTGGCCGCACAGTAGGTCCTGGTGTAAATCCCAATGACAAATATGTGATTGAGCCTGACAAAACTCGCGCTGACTATCAGCTTGAGCCAGGTGTGATCAGTGTAGACCCTACAGATAACAGCAAGATTGTTGATGCCATTACCTATCCTGGTATAACTGATTCTTTGGTATATCAAGGCAGTCCGTCAACACAACCCAGCCGACTATACACCAGTGACTATTACAGTCTTGATCCGTTTATCGACTTTGATACATTTGTAAACTTTAGCCAATACTATTGGGTTCCAGACGGTCCTGATGTGGTCACTGTGCAATCACCAGGTGTGTCGCTGAGTCAAAATTTCTCTGTGAATAGAGAAAACGGAGTTTACACTTTTTCAGGTGTGACTGGAAATAATCCCACAATAAATTTAGTGCGTGGTGGTAACTACACATTCCAAGTAGCACAAAACAACAAAGAAACTGTTAACTACAAAGTCACACGTACCAATGTTACCAGTTTCAACATTGACAACGAACCCAACGCACCTATTGTTTTAACTCGGGGCAACACATACACATTTAACTTGTTTGTGCAAGGTGATTTTCCGTTCTGGATCAAAACTGCTGCCACTACAGGCACAGGCGATGCCTATAACACAGGCGTCACACGCAATGGATCAACAGTTGGTACTGTGACATTTGTTGTGCCGCAAGATGCACCCAACACACTGTATTATTCTTGTCAAACTCAAAGTCTCATGCGTGGAACCATCAGCATCATTGATGCTGAACCTGGTAACGGTCCAGGATTTTGGATTCAAACTGCGCCAGGAGTCAACGGATTAGATCCCATAACTCCAAACATAACTTCTAGATCCATTTACGGTGTTACTGACAACGGCATTGATCTTGGCACAATCAATTTTAATGTACCACAAAAAACAGCACAAGATTTTTTCTACTATCTTACCAGCATTGGTGCAGTTGATCTTGTTACTGATTTGTTTTTTGAAAATATTGATGGTGCCAGACTAGATCAATTCATAGCTACCTATGGCGGCATTGATGGAATTACTGACCTCAACACACGAACTTTGGTATTTGCTAATAGTGCAGGCGATCCTGCTACCAATTATTACAGCGTATGGCGTATTAGTTATGTTACAGTTGGTGCCTACACCTATCTATCGCTAGGCAGTATTCTAAACATAGCCAATTTAGAAAAATGGACCATACGATACGGTACTGAATATTCCAGCACACAATGGTATAAAAATCAAGCAGGATATATTGTTGAAATGCCAGTGCTTACAGCCAAGCTGGACACTTTGTATTACCAAGATGGCACTGATCCAGAAATATTTGGGACAATCAGACTGATTGAACAAGACAACAGCGGCACAATTTATATTGAAGATATTTTAGGCAAAACTAATTATACCAGTCCAGATGGAATTATATTTACTAACGGACTAAAAGTTCAATTTTTAGGCAGTGTATCACCTTCTAGTTATGCCACTGGGTCAAATGCATTTATTTGCACAAACACCGCAGCGGGTATTAATCTTATTACCACTGAGTCTACACTAGGAATGGCAGTAGGCCAAGAGATTATTTTTTCTAGCACAGCATTTGGTGGAGTCAGCACTGGTGTTACTTACTACGTGCAAACAGTGTTTAGTAGCAGCCAGTTCAAAGTGAGTGCAACTAAAAACGGTCCAGCAGTAACATTGACTTCTGCCAATGGCAGTATGGTTGCTACTACCAGCCAGAATCCACAATACTATGTGAGTGGAGTGGGCACAGCAATTGAACTATTGCCTGTGACAAATTACATCACTCCTGAAGAGTATGCGGCTGCTAATGATATTGATTATCTCACAATCAATAGAGATAGCCCAGATCTAAATGCGTGGAGTCGTAGTAATCGTTGGTTCCATATTGATGTGCTTAACGCCACTGGTGCGTACAACGACAACCCGGTTGTGATAGACAATGACAAAAAAGGCAAGCGGCCAATCATACAGTTCCGCGGCGGTATTAGATTGTACAACATGGGTACAGATGCCAAGCAACCAGTGAATGTGATTGACTTTACTGAAACTGATGCTTTTAGTAATATTGAAGGCAGCACTGGATATTCAGTAAACGATTATACATTTGTCAATGGCAGTCGTGTGATTTTTGCAGCTGACGAAGATCCAAATGTGCGCAGCAAAATTTATGTTGTAAATTTTGTCACTCCAGATACTGTGACACCACTAATTGATCAACCAATTATAAATTTAGTAGAAGCAACAGACGGAGAAATATCAGTCGATCAAACTACCACATGTATCAGTGGATCACAGGTTGGTATTACTTATTGGTATGATGGTGTGGAGTGGTTAGAAGCGCAACAAAAAACTTCAGTGCAACAAGCACCACTGTTTGATATATTTGATGCCGATGGCATAAGTTTGGCCAATACAGTTACATATCCTAGTTCAACATTCACAGGCACAAAGTTGTTTAGTTATGCTACTGGATCAGGCATCACAGATCCAATATTACAACTCACACTCAAATATCTTTCATTGACCAACGTTGGTGATATTGTGTTTGATAACAATTTGTATTCAGACTCATTTGTGTATGTGCGTGATAATGTCAGCACCACAGCGCCAATCAGTTCTGGATTTGTCTATGAATATGCATCAAGAACTGTGTATGATAGACTGATTGGCTGGCAAACTGCTGCGGTTCCAACGCTAATGCGCCAGCAGTTTAAATTTGTCTACAATTTACAACCATTGCAATTGGATGTAGCAGTTCAAACAAACGTTGTGACCACAGTACCTAGTGTAAAAGTGTTTGTGGGATCAATATTTCAGGATCCAGGCACATACACAATAAGCACTACTACCAATACCACAACTATCACATTTAGTACTGTGCATGTGGTAGGAGATGTGATTGAAGTCGAAGTGCTCAGTGATCAGATCAGTCAGGTGGCTTTTTATCAGGTTCCATTGAATCTCAATAACAATCCATTGAATGCCAACAGCCCGAGTTTTACATTGGGCACCTTGCGCACTCACTATAACAGTATCTGTCAAAATTTAACCACATTTAGTGGCTCAATCAATGGTGCCAATAACACTAGAGATCTTGGCAATATTATACCTTATGGTCAAATAATTTTACAACAAAGCGCACCACTCACACTGGCTGGATATTTTATGAGATCTCAGCAGTACAATATTTTTGGTGCTCTAGAATACAACAGCAGAGAATATCAAAAGTACAAAAATCAACTGTTAGAAGCAGTGACCAGACAGACCATACAGTATGAAACTGCGGCGCAAGTGCTTGATACTGTGATTGCTGAAATTACGTTGGGTCGCACCTCAAGCAATCCATTCTACTGGAGCGACATGCTGCCAGCCAGCGCAGTGTTTACAACTACAACTTACGCAGTTAGTTACATCACTACGCAGGTGTTTGACACTGTGCAGTCGTACAATTACACATCTGCCAATTACCTTGGTATGAATGTGTATGTGAATGACGAAATTTTAACTAGAGATTTAGAATATACCGTAGCCACAGATGGTCCACGAATTGAGATTCTAATTACTTTAGCCGTTGGAGATGTTGTTACGGTTCAAGAATACAGCACCACTTATGGTACCTATGTTCCTAACACTCCTAGCAAAATGGGACTGTATCCTGCCTGGCGACCAGCTGTTATTCCAGTCAAAACCAGTGCAGGCGAACAACTGGTTATACTAGGTCACGACGGTAGTCAAACTCCTATCTTTGGCGACATCCGTGACGAAGTATTGTTGGAATTTGAAACTAGAATTTATAACAACATCAAACTAGATGGCAATCCTGTACCTCTTGATGTTGCAGATGTAATACCTGGACAGTTTAGGGATACTGGGTACAGCTATAGTGAAATCAACACCATACTAGAAACAAACTTGTTGACCTATGTGGGTTGGAACAAGCTAGATTACACTACACAAAATTACAATGCTGGTAATCCGTTTACCTACAATTACAGTTCTTCGACCAACAAACTCAACGGCAATACATTGTTAGGCGCCTGGCGCGGTATCAATCGTTTTTTCTACGATACTCAGCAGCCTGAATTGACTCCTTGGGAAATGCTTGGTTTTACTGTTCAACCAGACTGGTGGGAAATCACTTATGGTCCTGCACCGTACACATCTGACAACATGAACTTGTGGGACGACCTGGAACTGGGCCTTGTGAGAGATCCAGTAGGAGCTTACACCCTACCCGCTTATGCTAGACCCGGATTGACTTCTGTTCTACCAACTGGCACAGCCGGTGAGTTGTTAGCACCATTGGAGTCAGTGGTAGCTGGCTACAACACACAGTCATTCCAAAAGAGTTGGGCTCCTGGAGATGGCGGCCCTGTTGAAGCATCATGGTGGAACTCAAGTGATTATCCATTTGCAGCCATGCGACTGCTGGCGCTCACTCGTCCAGCAAAATTCTTTGCACTATTTGCTGATAGAGACTTATACAAATACAGCACAGAATTTGATCAATATCTCTACAATGAACGATACAGATTAGATGCCAATGGAGTGCAAGTATATGGCGATGGCACCAGCAAAGCCAGTTATATCAACTGGATTGTGGATTACAATCGCATCACGGGCACTAATAGCACAATAGCATTGGAAAAAGACCTTCAGAATCTTGATGTGCGCTTGTGCTACAGAATGGCGTCATTCTCTGACAAACAGTATTTGAAAATTTATACTGAAAAGTCGAGTCCTAATTCGACTAACACTTCTCTGCAAATTCCGCCAGAGAGCTATCAACTGTTGGTTTATAAAAATCAACCATTTGACAGATTAATCTACAGTTCAGTTGTGATTCAAGTAGTAGATGGCGGCTGGGCAGTTTTTGGCTACAGCACTGCAAGACCATTTTTTAACACATTGACCAGTATCCCAGTTGGGCAATTCCAAACATACAGTGTGGCCGGTAAAACTATCAAAGCACCTGCCAATTACACAACCAACATCACTCAAATTCCTTACGGATTTGTGTTTACAACTGAATCAGCTGTGGCCAATTTCTTGTTGAGTTATGGAAAGTTTTTAGAATCACAAGGATTTGAATTTACCAATCAAATCAATGGCTATTTGATGACTTGGTCACAAATGGTATACGAATATATGTATTGGAGTCAACAAGGTTGGGGCACCGGCAGTTTGATCAACTTGAATCCATTGGCTACAGGACTTTCAGTTTTTAAAGAACAAGCAGTGGTAGATACTATTACATCACAAACTGCAGAACATGTTATCTTGGATCAGAATCGTAAAGATTTTCCTGTGCGCGATCTTAACATTGTGCGAGTTGACAATAACTTTACCATTCAGCCATTGAACAATCAAAGCCTGAGTTTTATTGACATGCGTTACACCAGCTTTGAAAGCATGATTGTGCTGGATAACGCCAGTTTGTTTGGAGATTTAATTTTTGAACCCGTAACAGGTGCTAGACAAAGCAGACTGTATCTATCCGGCACCACTACTACAGAATGGGATGGTAGTGTAAACGCCCAAGGATTTATTCTAAATCAAAATAACATTCCTGCATGGACTGGATTAAAAACTTATGCCAAAGGTGAAATAGTAACATACAAGGGTGCATACTGGAGTGCAGCCACAATTGTTCAACCCAGCGCCAAGTTCAATTACAATGATTGGAATCAAAGTGATTACACATTTATTGAACAGGGATTGTTGGCCAACCTTGCAAACAAAGCTGACCAACTCAGCAACAGCTATGACATCAACTCGGCTAACTTAATTGCTGATAATGACTTATTGAGTTATGGATTGATTGGTTTTAGACCAAGACAATACATGGCAGCACTGAACCTTGATGACGTCAGTCAACTTAACATCTACAGAGAATTCCTTGGAACCAAAGGAACTAAAAATAGCACTGACTTGTTTGGTCAAGCCAAATTTAATAAAGAAGTTGCTGATTACAAAGTTTACGAAAACTGGGCAATACAACGCGGAGTGTACGGTGCCAATGCCAACCGCAGTTTCTTTGACTTACGTTTGAATCGGGCATTGTTATCCAGCAATCCTAGCTTGGTGCAAGTTGTGGTGCCAAACGAAGCAAGCACCGCTGATCAACAAATTTTTCTTAGCGATGTATGGAAAAACAGTTTTCCGTTGACCACTACTGCATTGTTGCCAACCACTACCACATTGCCAACAGATATAGCTTTGCCCAATGCTGGTTATGTCAACATCGATGACGCTGATATCACAGTGTTTGACTTAGATGATCCTACAAATCTCAATGCCAATATAGATTCTATCATAGTTGGCACAAGCATTTGGGTGGCTAAAGTAAACAGCTATGATTGGAACATTTATCGTGCTGAATCTGTGCCAGGCACTATTCAGCACGTTTGCGATAATTTGAACGGAACCAGCAGAGTTATATTCAGTGGACAACATGGATTGAGCACTGGCGATCGACTGATCATAAGATTTTTTGACACCGAAGTCAATGGTGTTTACACAGTGTTGAGTGTTCCAAATTTAACCACAGTAAACATTGCATTAGATCTTGCAGGTGATCGCACAGTGGTCAACGGCACAGGCATTGGATTTACACTAAAAACCATGCGTGTGGATCAGGCCAGTGATATATTAGATTTACCTTATGCTCAGCAAATTTTACCTGGGGCAAAAGTTTGGGTAGATGACAACGGGCAAGGTTTGTGGGAAGTATTAGAAAAACAAAACCCATTTACTGATCGAACAGTACTGGCTCCTGTATTATTAGATGCCACAGAACAATACGGAGCATCTGTAGCACAAGCCACAGCTCGAGCGGCATTGTTTGTTGGTAGTCCACGTTATGGATTTGGGACAGGTACTTCCAAAGGCGGCATCTATCTGTATGTTAAAAATTTCAGCGATCAATACGTGCCAATCAGTCCTATTAGCAATCAAGACACTGTGCTCACATTAAACACCACAGGGCTGCGTGGATATGGCAATGCAGTAGATGCTGGCAATCAAACCTGGGCCATAGGCGGCGCAAGTGCCAGTTTAGGCCCAGCACCAGCTGGATCACCAGCCAACAACGGCTATGCTGTGGTACTTTGGCGCGATCCTGCTGCTGGTATAGTTAACAGCAGTCCTTGGATACAATCACAATTGTTGACCTTACCAAGCACAACTACTACCACAACACCGGGTGCTGGAGAATTTGGCTACAGCGTGGCCATGAGTCTTGACGAACGGTGGTTATATGTAGGTGCTCCTGGGTTGAACACAGTGTATGCATATGGCCAAGTACAATGGCAAAATCAATTTTTGCAATACAAAGCCAATGGAACCAGCAATACTGCTGACATCAGCAATAACATACAAATTAACAATGCCAATCAAATTGTTGTAACCAAAAACAATGCAGTGTTGGTACTCTCAACAGATTACACAGTTGATGCTGGATTTACCACAGTAACATTTACATCAACTCCGGCAGCCGATGACATTATCAATATTTCGCGACTGTATTTCAAAGCATTTACCGCCAGTGGTGCCACATATTCGTTGTTGCCATACTTGTTTACAGTAACTAACATTTACTCATTCTCGGTCACAGTTGATGGGGTGTTACAACGTCCTAACATTGATTACACTTACTCTGCCGGTACACTGACATTCTATAATATTCCCAGTGGTGGCGCAGCAATTGGAGTAACATCTCAATACTATTATGAGCTTGCTGGAACACTTACACCAACTGTGGCAGTTGCTGCTGGTGCAAGATTTGGTGCCAGCGTTCAGTGCAGTACTGATGGTCGACAAGTTATAATTGGATGCTCTAGTGCCACAGTTGATGGCTTGCTTGAAGCAGGTTCAGTATATGTGTTTGATAGAAACGTACAAAAATTCATTCGCCAAGATGACAGCTCTAACACTTATACTGTGTTAGGAACTGTAAATGAGCCAGTAAGTGTGATAGTCAACAATGCATTCTTAACCAATCAAACAGATAGCATTGTTAGTGCCGATAACACGTTCTCAGTGTCAGGCAATAACATTACCATTAACAAAGATTTGTTTGTGGGAGATGTAATTGAAATTGAAATCAATCAGTTTGTTCAACAGCAATTGATCACAGAAAATGTTGTGGCTGAATACACAAACTATGGTCAAAGTTTAGACCTATGCCCATACAACTGTAGTTTGTATGTGGGTGCTCCACAAGATTCCAGCGTGGTCTGGAAAGGTGGCGTAGTTGAACGCAGTGTAAATCAATCACGAAGTTATGGCACAATTACTTCTACTATTGCCAACCCTAGTTTGACTGCTGGCCAAACTTTGCGAGTAAACAACATGGACATTGCTGTACCGGCCAGTCCAAACAACAATATAGCAGGTCTTGCTGCTGCCATCAATGGTGGCGAAGCAGGTACCAATACAGGTGCTCCTAATGCCACAGCAGTAGTTTCTACAGATGGCTATTTGACTATTTTTGTAACCAACACTGATGCTGCGCTTGAAGGTAACAAATTGCAAGTGGCACCTGGGTCTGTTGGTACAGTATTTTCTGCACTTGGGTTTAAAACTTTTGTCTATACACAAACTATTGAAAGCCCACGGCCAATAGAGTTTGGTCAATTTGGTTACTCAGTGGCCATAAACGATACTGCATTAAATCTAGTGGTTGGATCACCCAAAGGCAGTTTGTATTTGCCAATGGTGTTTGATTACAACACCACAACACAAGAAGCAGGCACCACATTTGACGGCAACTCTACCACATTCTTTAGCCCTGTTGTACAATCTGGTGTGGTCTACACATATGACTATTTGCCTAGCAACAGTCTCAGTGTAGCCAATCCAGGCAAGTTTATATTTGGTCAACAAGTCGAAACTAATTCAGTGACTTATTTGGACCAATTTGGTTATGCAGTAAGTTATAACTCCGGAGTGCTGGTTGCAACAGCGCCAGGTGAAGATTTTGAAGACAGCACATTCAGCGAATACGGTGCTGCCTACTTGTTTGAAAATCCCACAAGACGTCTTGCATGGGAACCAATTGCCATTCAGCAGCCAGTGGTTGATATCAAGTTATTGACCAGTGTGTACATGTATGACAGAATCTCTTCTGCCAAGAGTCAATTCTTTGACTTCTTCGACCCACTGCAAGGAAAAGTATTAGGTGCTGCTCAAGAAAATATTGATTTTATCAGTGCTGTTGATCCTGCATCTTATAATGTTGGTCCAGTTAACAACCGCGGCAACACCTGGAATGTCACAAATCTTGGTGAAGTTTGGTGGGATATCAGTACTGTGAGATTTATTAACCCTAACCAAGACAATCCAACTTACGCCAGTCGTCGATGGGGGCAAGTGTTCCCAGGTAGCAGTGTTGATGTGTATCAATGGATTTCTAGTACAGTACCACCTGCAAATTACACTGGAGTTGGTGTTCCATACAGCACTACCAGCTATGTGGTAAGCACTCGGTTGAATCAATCTGGAACATTTGTAACTGAATATTACTTTTGGGTACGTGGCATAACTGAAACTGCATCACAGTCGGGTAAAACTCTCAGTGTGGCCACAGTGGCATCTTACATTCAAGAGCCCAGAGCCAGTGGTATTAGTTATATTGCACCAATCAATTCTGGTACCATTGCAATATACAATGGCCTTGATTACATTGTGGCGTTTGACACTATTCTCAGTATTGAGTTTGATCAAACATTAACTGATGCAAATGTGCATACCGAGTATGAGTTGATTGCGCAAGGTGAAGAAGATGCATTCTTAACTGATAACTTGTATCGCAAACTACAAGACAGTTTTTGTGGAGTAGACACAGCTGGTAACAAAGTACCTGATCCAAATTTAAATTATGCTCAACGATATGGTGTGCAATTCCGTCCGCGTCAAAGTATGTTTGTGGATCGCTTCTTGGCACTAAAAAATTATATACAACGTGCAAACGATGTGTTTTCTTTGTATCCTATAACAGAAAGCAGAAGTTTTGTTTTGCTTAATAGTGCAGAGCCAGAACCTACCTTAGCCAGTGGCGAGTGGGATTTGCGTGTGGCCAATTTAGAAATTTTGGGATTTCAAAACATCTATGCTGTGCCATTAGGTTACAAATACCTTGTGGTCACTAACAGTTTGAATCGTGGCTTATGGACGATTAATGAAGTACGAGCCACTATTACTGATCCGTCAGTGAGAGAGTTGGTGTTGAGTCGAGTGCAAAATTATGACACACGTCAATACTGGAGTTATGTAAACTGGTATAAACCAGGATACAATTCTAGTTCAACTGTTGTGGCAGAAGTTCCAAACTATGCCACACTAGCTACTCTCGGCGTGTCTATTGGATCTAGCGTTAAAGTAACTGCTAATGCACAAGGTAAATTTGAAATTTATCTTCGCACCGACACAGGCTGGGATCGTGTGGGCCTTGAAGATGGCACTATTGAAATTTCTGCTGAAATTTATAACTATGCTTTGGGCAGATTTGGATTTGATGTTGAAGTGTTTGATGCACAGTACTACGATCAAGAACCAATAATTGAAACTCGTAAAATTATTCAAGCCATTAATGAAGAATTGTTTGTTGACGAGCTAAAAATTGAACGTAATAAATCTCTTACGTTGATGTTTAACTTTATTCTGAGTGAACTGCTGGCACCGGAATGGTTGATCAAAACCAGTTTGATTGATGTACAGCACAAAGTTAGAGATCTAGTACCATATCAAAATTACATTCGCGACAACCAAGACTTTGTGAGTGAGTACCTTCAAGAAGTCAAACCATATCATGTGCAAGTTCGAGCATTCAACTTGACTTATGATGGCGCTGATGACTATATGGGTAGTTTGACTGACTTTGATGTTCCGGCCTATTACAACACAGATTTAACCATACCACAATATGTAAGTCCAATTCTATTGCCTTACCAACATGCTACAGCTCAGGCGTTTAACACGCTTAGTGATACTGCACCTAACAGCACACTCTGGGCAGATTGGCCATACAGTCAATGGTTTGGCAATTATTTGCTACAAGTAGCATCAATTACTGTAACTGATCAAGGTACAGGATACACTATTGCACCAACCGTGGCAATTGTGCCTGCTGATGGAGACACTGGATCGGGTGCAAAGGCTATTGCAGTGCTTAATTCTCTAGGCAATGTAGTATCTATAACAGTAACTAATCCAGGTTCAGGATATCGATCAACTCCAACTGTGGTATTCAGTGGTGGCAATGGCACAAGCGCCACTGCTTATCCTGTGATGTCTGGCTTGGGAAATGCCACCAATCAGACAACCGGCAACTCAGAATTTTACAATTTAGTTCGTAATTTTAAAACAGTTATCAAATATGACCGGTATCAATATCAAACATCTATATTGACTTGGAGTTCTGACGGCACATATGAAAACGGCACATTGGTTAGATATGATAACCGAGTATGGCAAGCTGACAGCACTGATGGCAGTACCGCAGTGGTTGGCCCAGAATTCAATCTTGAAGATTGGATTCTAGTAGATGCAGCCACTCTCAGTGGTGTAAATCGTACCATGGGTTTTTATGTTCCAGGTGTAAACGAACTTGGATTAGATCTAAACTTGTTAGTTGATGGTACCAGCTATCCCGGAGTGCAAGTGTGGGGAGATTATTTCTTGGGCAGTGCGCCGGCAAGTCCTACTTTGGTATGTACCGCCACTGATGCAACAACTAACGAAATTACATGTGTTCAAACAGTGCGATTGTCACTCAATGATCCAATTAGATTTTACGGTACAGTGTTTGGAGGAATTGTAGCAGGCACAGTTTATTATGTTAACAGTATTGTTGATTCCACACATTTTACAGTTGCTCTGTCTCCAGATGGATTAACAGTTAGTTTGACCACTGCTACTGGTACCATGGTTGCAGATGTGCCAGAACCCTTAGACGCTACCTATGCCAGCAGCTTTACTGATCAATATCTTGGCCTGCGCCCAACAGATATCAATGTAGACGGTGGTGAATTTATTGGACCATACGAAGGGCATGCTCCAGAAGAATTGGTGAATGGATCAGAATATGACACACTAGACTTCCGTGTTTATACTCGTCCGGGTGCAGACTGGCTTGATCGTGGACATGGATTTTCAATTGGATCTTACAATTATGTCTATCAAGATTCTGCATTGAGATGGGATGACCTGGTTCAAAATCCCGTAAACATAGAAGTATCCAATGTTACTACAGATAGTGATCTCTCACCAGATGTAGACTATGTTGTGGACTGGGAAAATCAAACTATCACAGCTATCACAGGTGGTGGCATTGCTACCGGTGATGTGATCAATATTGCTGTTTACGAAATGGGCGGCGGCAATCAATTGTTCCGTGGCAACTATGGCGGCTCAGATGTTAATGATTCTGTTGTGATTCCTGTAAAGGCAGACGAAATTTACGAACTGGTATTGTTTGTAAATGGCGAAAATGTGTCAGGGGCTACCTGGACTCCATACGCTAATAGCACACCATGGACTTACGAAAATTCGTATGCAGCACAAACTGTTGTTGAAGACAATAACTTGTACTACCGAGCGTTACAAGTAGTTCCGCCAGGAATTTTGATAGATAATCCACTGTACTGGGTAGCATTTGTTCCAGCAACAAAATCTATAGTAACATTTCCATACCCAATAGCCAGTGTAAAATATGCAACAACAGAAGCTTTGCCTGCTCCGTATGGCTATGTGTACAACAATGGAGTAAACGGAGTTGGCGCAACCTTAACAAACGCCAACATTTACGATTATTATTCTGCATTGACCATTGACGGTGTT
>Ga0222712_10001827_pt1 | contig 25477 bp, 21 predicted proteins | sample C33_657DmetaG_FD_165043 | JGI IMG/M metagenome (GOLD analysis project Ga0222712, IMG submission 165043) | Estuarine water microbial communities from San Francisco Bay, California, United States - C33_657D | ecosystem: Environmental > Aquatic > Marine > Unclassified | place: USA: California... | reverse complement strand
GTCAAGATCGCCAACATCCTCCGCGGTCGCCACAAGCCCACCTACACCCCCCACGTCGACACCGGTGACTACGTCATCGTGATCAACGCCGACAAGGTCCGCCTCACCGGCGCCAAGGAGCAGGACAAGACCTACATGTTCTACACCGGCTGGGTGGGCACCGCCTACCGCCGCACGGCCGCCGCGATGCGCGCCAAGCGCCCCGAGTTCCTCGTGACCCATGCCGTCAAGGGCATGCTCCCGAAGAACCGCCTCGCCAACGACATGCTCACCAAGCTCCGCGTCTACGCCGGCGAGCAGCATGAGCACGCCGCCGCCAACCCGGTTCCTTTCAAGGGCTAATCCCCGACCTTACTGTCAATGAGCGCCAAGTCCCCCGCCATCACCGCCGTCGGCCGTCGCAAGACCGCCTCGGCCCGCGTCCGCCTTTCCCGCGGCACCGGCTCCATCTCCATCAACGGCAAGCCCGCCGAGGAGTACCTCTACACCGAGGCCCTCGTGAAGTCCGCCACCCTCCCGATCCGCACCGCGGGTCTCGAAGGCCAGGTCGACGTCACCGTGAACGTCATCGGCGGCGGCCCCAACGGCCAGGCCGGCGCGATCTCCCATGGTCTCGCCCGCGCCATCCAGAAGATGGACGCCACCCTCCGCGCCCCCCTGAAGAAGGAAGGCCTGCTGACCCGCGACGGTCGCATGCGCGAGCGCAAGAAGCCCGGCCGCCCCGGCGCCCGCAAGCGCTTCCAGTTCTCGAAGCGCTAAACCGCCCGAGCAAGGAACGACGAAGGCCCCGGCACCCCGGGGCCTTTTTGTTGCCCAGTTTCCCTCCTCCGCCCATCAATTCGTCACCTCCCACCGCCATCCTTCCGCCATGACCTCCCCCTTGACCAAAGTCGGCATCGTCGGCGCCTCCGGCTACACCGGGGAGGAGCTCGTCCGCGTGCTCGCCCGCCACCCGCGCGTCGCGCTCGCCGCGGTCTGCTCCCGGACCCTGGCCGGCAAGGCCGTGGCCGATGAGCTGCCGCGGCTCCGCGGGGTCGTCGACCCGGCGCTGACCTTCGTCGCCTCCTCGCCGGAGGAGTGCGCGAAGTCCGACGTCGACGTCTGGTTCCTCGCGCTGCCGCACGGGGTCGCCGCCGAGTACGCCGCGCCGCTCGTCGCGGCCGGCAAGCGCGTGCTCGACCTCTCCGCCGATTTCCGCCTCCGCGACCTCGCGCTGTACAAGAAGTATTACGGCCATGACCACCCGGCGCCGGCGCTCGCCGCGCAGGCCCGTTACGTCATCCCCGAGCTGCAGCCCGACGACGCCTGGCGGTCCGCGCGGCTCATCGCCTGCCCGGGCTGCTACCCGACCAGCATCCAGGTGCCGCTCGTCCCGCTCCTGCGCGCGGGGCTGCTGAAGCCCGCGCCGGGCCAGCTCGTCATCAATTCCTACAGCGGCGTCTCCGGCGCCGGCAAGAAGGCCGACGTCGCCTTCCTCTTCTCCGAGCGCGACGGCTCGATCAAGGCCTACGGCCTCCCGGGGCACCGGCACCTCGCCGAGATCGAGGAGCAGTTCGGCGCGGCGGCCGGCCAGCCCGTCGTCGTCCAGTTCAACCCGCACCTCGCCCCGATGCACCGCGGCATCGCCACGACCATCGTCGTCCCGGCGCCCGGCGTCACCGCCGCCCAGGTCGAGGCCGCCTGGCGGGCGGCCTACGCCGGCCGGCCCTTCGTGACCTTGCTCAAGTCGGGCGACTTCCCCGACACCGCCCACGTCGCCGGCACCAACCGGGTCGCCTGCTCCGTCGTCGCCGACGCGCGCACGGGCAATCTCGTCATCACCTCCGTCATCGACAACCTCCTCAAGGGCGCCGGCGGCCAGGCCGTCCAGTGCCTCAACCTGATGATGGGCTGGCCGGAGGCCGAAGGCCTGCGCTGAGACCTTTCCCATGTCCCTCGAGTTCACCAACGATTCCCCCGGGCTGACCGACGTCCCGGGCTTCCGCGTCGGCGCCGCCGGCTGCGATATCCGCAACAAGGGCCTCGACCGCCTCGACCTCACCTTGGTCGTCGCCGACCGTCCGTGCGCCGCCGCCGGCGTCTTCACCACGAACGACGTCAAGGCCGCCCCCGTGCGCTTCTCCCAGGCCGTCCTGGCGGCGTCCGCGGACCGGGTCCGGGGCATCGTCGGCAACAGCGGCAACGCCAACGCGTGCACGGCCGCCCAGGGCGACGCCGACGCCGCCGCGATGGCGAAGCTGGCCGCCGAGGCCGTGGGCGCCCCCGCCGACGCCTTCCTCGTCTGCTCCACCGGCCGCATCGGCGAGCTCCTGCCGATGGCCAAGGTCGCCGCCGGCGTCCGGGCCTCCGCCGCGCGCCTGTCGCGCGACGCCGCCGAGGGCGTGCGCTCCGCGAACGCCATCCTGACCTCCGACACCCGCCCGAAGAGCTGCACCGCCCGCTTCACCTGGGAAGGCAAGGTCGTCACCGTCGCCGGCATCGCCAAGGGCGCGGGCATGATCGAGCCGAACATGGCCACGATGCTCGCCTTCGTCTGCACGGACGCCGCCGCCGCCCCGGCGGAGCTCAAGGCCGCGCTGAAGTCCGCCGCGGACCAATCCTTCAACTGCGTGAGCGTCGACGGCGACATGTCGACGAACGACACGGTCCTGCTCCTCGCCTCCGGCGCCGCCGGCGTCGCCGTCGGGGCGTCCGCCCCCGCCGCCCTCCGCGCGCTCTTCCAGGAAGCCCTGGACAAGGTCTGCTTCGCCCTCGCCGAGAAGATCGTCGGCGACGGCGAGAAGATCACGAAGGTGGTCGCCGTCGAGATCGAGGGCGCCCGCACCCGCGCCGACGCCGAGAAGATCGCCCGCGCGATCGGCAACTCCCTCCTGGTGAAGTCCTCCTGGTTCGGCGAGGATCCGAACTGGGGCCGGCTCGCCGACGCCGCCGGCTACGCCCGCACCGGCCTGGACGAGTCGAAGCTGGACATCTTCTACGACGACGTGCCCGCCGTCCTCGGCGGCCGGCCCCTGCCCGAGAACAAGCCCGCGTGGAAGCAGGTAGTGAAGGCCGCCCGCTTCGCCGTCCGCCTGCGGCTCGGTCTCGGCGACGCGAAGTTCCGCCTGCTGGCGGCCGACCTGACCGACGGTTACGTGAACTACAACAAGAGCGAGTGAGCCCGGGTTTTCCCCCTTGTCTCGCCCGCCGACCCTGTCGACACTCCCGCCCCGACCGATGAGCACTCCCGCCGCGCAGAAAGCCGAGGTCCTCCTCGAGGCGCTTCCCTACATCCACAAGTTCCGCGGTTCCACCTTCGTGGTGAAGTACGGCGGCAGCTTCATGGACGACCCGAATCCCGAGGGCCGCGACCGCGTGGCCACGGACATCGCCTTCCTCGCCGCCGTCGGCATCCAGGTCGTCGTCGTCCATGGCGGCGGCAAGGCCATCACCCGCGCGATGGACAAGGCCGGCCTCAAGTCGGAGTTCCGCGGCGGGATGCGCGTCACCGACGCCGCCACCGTCAAGATCGTCGAGGAGACCCTCAACGGCGAGATCAACGCCCAGATCTGCGACTCCTTGCGCGCCCGCGGGGCGAACCCCCTCGGGATGCCGGGCAACCACGTCAACCTCTGCGAGAAGCTCTACGGCGCCGACGAGCAGGGTGCCCCCGTGGATCTCGGCTTCGTCGGCGACATCAAGTTCGTGAAGACGAAGCTGATCAAGAAGGCCCTGGCCGACGGGCACCTGCCCGTGGTCTCGCCCATCGCGCTCGACGCGGACGACCAGGCCTACAACACGAACGCCGACGTGGCCGCGGCCGCCGTGGCGCATTCCCTCCGGGCCCGTCGCCTGATCTTCATGAGCGACGTCCCGGGCCTGCTGGCCGACCCGAAGGACCCGGCCTCGCTCATCGCGACCCTCAAGGTCGGCGAGGTCGACGAGCTCAAGCGCAAGGGCGTCATCGCCGGCGGGATGATCCCGAAGGTCGACAGCGCCGTGAAGGCCCTGAAGGAAGGCGTCCGCCGCGTGCACTTCATCGACGGCCGCGTCCCGCACGCGCTCCTGCTCGAGGTCTTCACCGACAAGGGCATCGGCACCGAGATCGTCCACGGTTGATGAACGGCCCGTCCCCAGACCCCGCCGCCGCGAACTACGCGGCCAACGTCGCCCACAACTACGGCGCCCCGCCCATCACGCTCGTGAAGGGGCAGGGGACCCACGTCTGGGACGCCGCCGGCGAGCGCTACCTCGACTTCGCCTCCGGCATCGCGGTCAACGCCGTCGGCCACGCCCACCCGCATTGGGTCAAGCGCGTCACCGAGCAGGCCGGCAAGCTCGTCCACGTCAGCAACCTCTACCGCAACGAGCCGCAGGGCCAGCTCGCCCACGCCCTTTCGCTGCGCTGCGGCCCGGGACGCGTCATCTTCTGCAACAGCGGCGCCGAGGCCAACGAAGGCCTGCTCAAGCTCGCCCGTCTGCACGGCCAGCGCAAGTCCGGCGCCGAGGGCGCCTGCATCGGCGTCGTCGTGGCCGAGAAGGCCTTCCATGGCCGCACCTTCGGCGGCATGTCCGCCACGCCCCAGGAGAAGATCCAGAGGGGCTTCCGCCCGCTGCTGGCCGGCTTCACCGCCGTGCCGCTCAACGACCTCGCCGCCTGGGACCAGGCCATCGACGCGAAGACCACCGCCGCCGTGCTGATCGAATCGATCCAGGGCGAAGGCGGCGTCAACCCGGCGACCCCCGAGTTCCTCCGGGGCGTCGAGCAGCTCTGCCGCGCGCGCAACGTCCTGTTCATGATCGACGAGATCCAGTGCGGCATCGGCCGCACCGGCAAGTTCTTCGCCTATGAGCATGCCGGCGTGAAGCCGGACGCGATCGCCATGGCCAAGGGCCTCGGCGGCGGCTTCCCCATCGGCGCGATCTGGATGGCCCCGCCGCATGACGACCTGTTCCAGGCCGGCTCGCACGGCACCACCTTCGGCGGCGGCGCCCTCGCGGCGACCGCCGGCCTGGCCGTGCTCGAGATCCTCGAGGCCGAGCAGCTCGTCGCCAAGGTCGCCGAGCGCTCCGTCGCCTGGCATGCCGAACTCCGCCAGCTCGTCGCCCTCCGGCCCGACCTCGTGAAGGAAGTCCGCGGGGCCGGTTACATGGTCGGCGTCATCCTGACGATCGACCCGGTGCCGGTCGTGGCCGCCTTGCGCGAGGCCGGCCTGCTGACGGCCCCGGCCGGCGGCGTCGCCGTGCGCCTGCTCCCTCCGCTCAACGCCTCGCCGGCGGAACTGGCCGAGGCGGTGGCGATCCTGCGTCAGGTCCTGGGCGGCTGGAAGACGACCTGAGCGGGTTCCGGCCTTATTTTCCTCTGTCCAAACAGGGCAGGAGGGGTATGTTCCAACGCTTTCCGCGATGCGTCATTTCCTGAAGGAGACCGACCTGAGCCCGGCCGAGACGGCCCAGGTCTTCGCCGCCGCCGCGGCCCTCAAGGCCGGTCGCGGCCGCGCCGCCGGCGCCGCCCTCGCGCACCAGTCGTGGGGCCTGATGTTCTTCAAGAAGAGCACCCGCACCCGCGTCTCCTTCCAGGTCGGCGTCCATGAGCTCGGCGGCCTGCCGGTCATGCTCAACGCCGACGACCTCCAGCTCTCGCGCGGCGAGACCGTCGCGGACACCGCGCGGGTCCTTTCCCGCTACCTCCACGGCATGGTCATCCGTTGCCACGAGCACGCCCTGCTGGAGGAGTTCGCCCGCCGCGGCACGATGCCCGTCGTCAACGCGCTGTCCGACTTCCTGCACCCCTGCCAGTTCCTGACGGACATGTTCACGCTCGCCGAGCGCTTCGCGCCCGGCCGGCCGGAGCAGTACGCCGCCTCGCTGAAGGGCAAGAAGGTCGCCTTCCTGGGCGACACCGCCTGCAACATGGCCAACTCGTTCGTGCTCGGCGGCGCCGCCCTCGGGGTCGAGATCGCGCTCGCCGGACCGGCCGGTTATGAGCCCGGCGCCGAGATCCGCGCCCAGCTGAAGCAGGATGGCCTGCCCGAGACCTTCACGTTCTCGACCGACCCCGCCGCCGCCGTCAAGGGCGCGGACATGGTCTACACCGACGTCTGGGTGAGCATGGGGATGGAGGCCGAGAAGGCCGAACGCCTGAAGCTCATGCAGCCTTACCAGGTCGACGCGAAGCTGATGTCCCTGGCCAAGCCCGACGCCTACTTCATGCACTGCCTCCCGGCCCATCCCGGCGAGGAAGTCTCCGCCGAGGTGCTCGAGGGCAAGCAGAGCATCATCTTCGACCAGGCCGAGAACCGGCTGCACGTGCAGAAGGCCATCCTCGCGCACCTCGCCGCGCACCGCGGCTGATTTTCCCATACCACTAACATGAGCAAGCAGAAGAAAATCGTCCTGGCCTACTCCGGCGGCCTCGACACCTCCGTCCTCCTTTCCTGGATCAAGGACAAGCACCAGGCCGAGATGATCGCTTTCTGCGCCGACATCGGCCAGGAAGACGAGCTCAAGGGGCTGAAGCAGAAGGCGATGAAGACGGGGGCCTCCAAGCTCTACGTCGACGACCTCCAGGCCGAGTTCGCCCGCGACTTCATCTTCCCGATGATGCAGGCCGGCGCCATCTACGAAGGCCAGTATTACCTCGGCACCTCCATCGCGCGCCCGCTCATCGCCAAGCGCATGGTCGAGATCGCCCGCAAGGAAGGCGCCACCGCCATCGCCCACGGCGCCACCGGCAAGGGCAACGACCAGGTCCGCTTCGAGCTGACCTGCGCCGCCCTCGCGCCCGACCTCGAGATCATCGCCCCTTGGCGCAACGAGGCCTTCCGCAAGGACTTCCCCGGCCGCGCCGAGATGATCGCCTACTGCGCCGACAACAAGATCCCGGTCGAGGCCAGCGCCAAGAAACCCTATTCCTCCGACCGCAACCTCCTGCACATCTCCTATGAGGCCGGCATCCTCGAGGATCCCTGGATGGACGCCTTCGCCCCGGCCAACAAGGCCATGTTCAAGCTCTCCGTCTCCCCGGAGGATGCCCCGGACAAGCCGGAATACGTCGAGCTCGAGTTCCGCCAGGGCGACTGCGTGGCCGTCAACGGCAAGAAGCTCGATCCCCTCGGCGTCATGCGCACCCTCAACAAGCTCGGCGGCCGCCATGGCGTGGGCCGCGTCGACATGGTCGAGAACCGCTTCGTCGGCATGAAGAGCCGCGGCGTCTACGAGACCCCGGGCGGCACGATCCTGCACTTCGCCCACCGCCAGATCGAGTCCCTGACCATGGACCGCGAGGTCATGCACCTGCGCGACTCGCTCGTCCCGCGCTACGCGACTCTCGTCTACAACGGTTTCTGGTACGCGCCGGAGCGCCTCGCCCTCCAGGCCCTCATCACCGAGTCGCAGCGCAACGTCACCGGCACCGTCCGCGTGAAGCTCTACAAGGGCAACACGTACGTCGCCGGCCGCAAGAGCCCGCGTTCGCTGTACAACCCGCACATCGCCACGATGGAGGCGGACCCGACCAAGGCCTACAACCAGGACGACGCCACCGGCTTCATCCGCCTGAACGGCCTGCGCCTGCGCGTGAACTCGAAGGTCAACGGCGTCGCCAACCTCAGCAAGACCGTCCGCTGAGCCTTCCCGGCGGGTCGGGCAAGAAGAAGGGCGTCCCCGCACCGGGGACGCCCTTCCTGTTTTAAACTGGAGGCGCGGGTCGGAATTGAACCGACGCATGGGGCTTTTGCAGAGCCCGGCCTTACCACTTGGCTACCGCGCCTGAAGACTGACCAGAGGTCAAAATGCCCGCGGCGGACCGCCTTTCAAGGGTTTTATGCGCGGGCTTCCCTTTCGGGGCGGAAGTCCCTAGAAAAGCCCCATGTCCGCCACGCCGCCTTTCCGCATCGGTCTCGGTTATGACATCCACCCCTTGGTGGCCGGTCGCCCCTGCATCCTCGGTGGCGTGCGCATCCCCTCGGAAGTCGGGCCGGACGGGCATTCCGACGCCGACGTCCTTCTTCATGCCGCGGCCGACGCGGTGCTCGGGGCGGCAGGGTTGCGGGATATCGGCCACTACTTCCCGAATACCGACCCGGCGCTCAAGGGGATGGATTCGGCCGTGATCCTCGCCCGGGCCGTCCACGAGGCGGGTCAGGCGGGTTGGCAGGTCGGCAACCTCGACGTGGTCCTCATCGGGGAGCGCCCCAAGGTCATGGCCCACGTGGAAGCCATGCGCGCCTCGGTGGCCAAAATCGCCGGCATTTTGCCGAATCAGGTGGGTATCAAGGCCACGACCAACGAGGGGATGGATTCCATCGGGCAGGGTCGGGCGCTGGCCGTCCAGGCGGTTTGCCTCGTTTTTGCCCGGTAATTAGCCTGGTTCAGGCTTGGGCAGGGGTTTCGGGCTTGTCAAAGCCCCGTAAAAGCCCAAGTGTGGCTGACCGTCTTCTGTCTCGAAGGCACCTTATGGAAAAGACCCTCATCATCCTGAAGCCCGATTGCATGGAACGTCGGCTGTGCGGCACCGTGCTCGCCCGGTTCGAAGCCGCCGGTTTCGAGATCCAGGCCAGCAAGATGACCCGTCTGACCGCCGCCCAGCTTCGTGAGCACTATGCCCACGTCGCCGACAAGCCTTTCTACCCCGAGATCGAGGCCTTCATGTCTTCCCGCCCCGTGATCGTGGCGGTGCTCACCGGCGCGAACGTCATCGCCACGGTCCGCGAACTGCTCGGGCCGACCAATTCCAAAGTGGCACCCAAGGGCACCATCCGTGGCGATTTCGGCACGGAAATGATGCGCAATGTCTGCCATGCCTCGGACAGCCCCGCCGCCGCGGACGCCGAGGTGCGCCGTTTCTTCCGTCCCGACGAGGTCTTCGCCCCCGAGGCGAACCGAGTCTAAGGCGCGAAGCATAGCACCAAAGCAAGTCCCGCTGTTCGCGCAGCGGGGCTTGTCCTTGCACGAGGCGCCCGCCCCGCCGCCCGACCCCACCCGATAATTCCCCGTTGCCCTCGGGCGGGGGATTTGGGCAATGTCGGCCCATGCTGGACCCCAAGTTCCTCCGCGAAAACATCGAGCTCGTCCGCCAGGGCGTCGCCCGGAAGAAATTCCAGGTCGACCTCGACGCGGTCCTGGCCGCCGACGAGGCCCGCCGCCACGCGGTCGCCGAGTTCGAGGCCGCCCGCTCGGCCCAGAACGCCGCGAACAAGGAGATGGCCGCGATGCCGAAGGGCTCGCCGGAATTCCAGGCCAAGGTCGCCGAGATGAAGGCCGCCTCCGCCCAGGTGAAGGAGCTGGAGAAGAAGGTCGCCGAGGTCGAGGAACGCATGAAGGCGGTCGCGCTCTCGGTCCCGAACATCCCGCACCCCTCCGTGCCCGCGGGGCGGACCGAGGCCGACAACCAGGTCGTGCTCGAGTGGGGCGACCACGCCCGGCTGATCTCGCCCGCGGCCAAGCCCCACTGGGACATCGCCTGGTTCGGCAAAGCCATCGACTTCGAGCGCGGCGTGAAGGTCGCCGGCGCGGGCTTCCCCTTCTACGTCGGCGACATGGCCCGCCTGGTCCGCGCGCTCATCCAGTACTTCCTGGAGGAGGCCGGCGCGAACGGCTACACCGAGGTCCACGCCCCGCTGCTCGTCAACGCCGCGTCCGCCACCGCCACCGGCCAGCTGCCCGACAAGGAAGGGCAGATGTACCACGCCCAGACGGACGACTTCTACCTGATCCCGACGGCGGAGGTCCCGGTCACGAACTTCTTCCGCGACGAGATCCTCGACGAGGCCGCGCTGCCCGTGAAGCGCTGCGGTTACACCCCCTGTTTCCGCCGCGAGGCCGGCAGCTGGGGCGCCCACGTGCGCGGGCTCAACCGCCTCCACCAGTTCGACAAGGTCGAGCTCGTGAAATGGGTCCACCCCGACAAGTCCTTCGAGGAGCTGGAGCTGCTGCGCGGCGACGCCGAGCGCCTGTTGCAGAAGCTCGAGCTGCCCTACCGCGTGCTCCTGATCTGCGCCGGCGACATCGGTTTCTCCCATAGCAAGCAGTACGACCTCGAGGTCTGGGCCGGCGGCCAGAAGCGCTGGCTCGAGGTCTCGAGCTGCTCGAATTTCACCGATTTCCAGGCCCGCCGCGCGGGCATCCGGTTCCGCCCGAAGGACGGCAAGCCCGAGTTCGTGCACACGCTGAACGGCTCCGGACTGGGCCTCCCGCGCGTCCTCGCGGCCATCCTCGAGAACAATCTGCAGCCCGACGGCACCGTCCGCGTCCCCGCGGCCCTGCGTCGCTGGTACGGCAAGGAGACCTTGTCGTTCTGAGGGCGGCTTTGGATTGGCAGCATCGGTCCCCGGCCTAGGCTGGTGGCGTGCCCGACCGTCCGCCCAGCCCCGCCGACCTGCGCGCCGCCGCCGCGCGCCTGCCGCGGTTGCCGGCCCCGCCCGCCGACCTGGTCGGACCGCTCGCGGTCGGGCTTTCCGGCGGCGCGGATTCGGTCCTCGTCCTGTGCGCCCTGTGGGCCGACGAGGCGGTGCGTCCCCGGCTCCGCGCCTGGCACTTCGACCACCGGGTCCGCGGCGCCGCCTCGGCGGCGGACGCGGCCTTCTGCGCCGCGCTGTGCGCCGGGCTCGGCGTCCCTTTCACCGCCGGCACGCGCGTCGCGGAGGGACCGGCCTCCGAGGCGGCGTTGCGCGCGGAGCGCGACGCCTTCTTCCGCGAAGCGCGCGCGGCGCAGGCCGTCCAGGTCCTGGTGACGGCCCATCACGTCGACGATCAGGTGGAGACGATGCTGATGCGCCTGGCCCAGGGCGCGGGCCCCCTCGGCCTCGCCGCGCCCCGCGTCCGCCAAGCGTTCCGCGACGGCCACGCGCGCTGGCGCCCCTTGCTGGCCGCGGGTTGGCGCAAGGCCGACGTCCTGGCGGCGTTGCGTGCGGCGGGCTTGCCCTGGCGCGAGGACGCCACGAACGCGGAAGGCGTCGCGCGTCGCAACCGCGTCCGGGCCTGGTTGGCGGCCGGGGCCGCGCCGGCGTTGGGCGACGGTTATGCCCAAGGTTTCGCGCGCGCCGCCCGCATCCAGGACGAGCTGGCCGACGCTTTGCGGGCGTGGGGCGCGCAACTGGGGGCGCACGTCGATCCGGCGGGCCGTCTGGCGGTGGCCGGACTGCGAGGCGCCCCCGCGGCCCTCCTCCGCCTGCTCGTGGACGACTTCCTGCGCGGTCAGGGCGTCGAGGCGGCCTCCTCCGATTCCCTGGCACCCTTGCTGGCGGCCATCGCCGCGGGCGGCGACGCGCGGGCGAGCGTCGCCGGGGAGATCGTCCGCTTGCGCGAGGGTTGGCTCCTCGTCGAGCCCGCCGCGGTCGCCTTGGGCGCGGAGCTCCGGTCGTTGCGACCAGGCGACGTCGCCGGCGGCCTGGCGGTCGAGGCCGTCGACGTCGATGCGGCGCTCTGGGCGCGGCTGGCCCGGGGCGAGGTTTCCCCCGGAGCGGAGGCGTACCTCCGCGCCCCGGTCGCCGACTTGCGGTGGCGGGGCCGCGTCGCCGGCGATCGCTACCGGCCGTTGGGCGCGCCCGGCGCGGCTAAGGTCTCGGACTTGCTCATCAACCGCAAAGTCCCTGCGGGCCTGAGGGATGCGTTGCCGGTCGTCCTCGCCGGCGAGGAGATCCTCTGGGTGCCCGGCCTGCCGCCGGCCGATTCGCATCGCCTGACGGGCCCGCGGAAGGGGGCTCTCCGGTTGACTTGGCGGGCCCCCCGGGTAGGTTCAACTCTCCCCTCATGAGTCAAAACGACAACGATGACGACCGCGGTGGCAAGCGCATGAATTCGAAGCCCGTGATCGTCTGGCTGCTCCTGATGCTGGCCATCTTCCTGCTCGTCAACTACTCGGCCGGCCCGGCCAAGGCGCCGGACGTCCTGACCGTGCCCAAGATCCTGGCGATGGCCCAGGAGAAGAAGGTCAAGTCGGTCACGGTCAAGGCCGACCCGACCGGCGGCTCCGACAGCTGGTACCAGCTCAGCGGGGAACTCGTGGTCCAGGGCGGCGACGCCCAGCAGAAGGACCGGTTCGTCGCCACGGGCAAGCTGACCGACAAGGACTACGAGGCCCTCCGCGCCAACGTCGGCAAGTTCGAGGAAGCGCCCGCCCAGACGGGCCTGACCATGTTCCTCTACAACGTGCTGCCCACGCTGCTCATCTCGGGCCTGCTGCTGTACATGATGTACCGCTTCCTGAAGAACGCCAACAAGGGCGCCATGCAGTTCGCCAAGAGCCGCGCCCGCCTCAACTCCACCGACAAGGAGACCACCACCTTCAAGGACGTCGCGGGTTGCGACGAGGCGAAGGAGGAGGTCAAGGAGATCGTCGACTTCCTCAAGGAGCCCAAGCGGTTCACGAAGATCGGCGCCTCGATCCCGAAGGGCGTCCTGATGGTCGGTCCGCCCGGCACCGGCAAGACCTTGCTGGCCCGCGCCGTCGCCGGCGAGGCCGGCGTGCCGTTCCTCAGCATCAGCGGCTCGGACTTCGTCGAGATGTTCGTCGGCGTGGGCGCCGCCCGCGTGCGCGACACCTTCGAGCAGGCCCGCAAGCTCGCGCCCTGCATCATCTTCATCGACGAGATCGACGCGGTCGGTCGCCAGCGCGGCGCCGGCCTCGGCGGCGGCAACGACGAGCGCGAGCAGACGCTGAACTCGCTGCTCGTCGAGATGGACGGCTTCGACGGCCAGTCCGGCGTGATCGTGATCGCCGCCACCAACCGCGCCGACGTCCTCGACGCGGCCTTGCTGCGCCCGGGCCGCTTCGACCGCCAGGTCTTCGTCGACCTCCCCGACCTCCGCGGTCGCGAGGCCGTCCTGGCCGTGCACGCCAAGCGCTTCCAGCTCGCCGCTTCCGTCGACCTCGCGCGCATCGCCCGCATGACCACCGGCATGTCCGGCGCCGACCTCGCCAACCTGCTCAACGAGGCCGCGCTGCACGCCGGCCGCCGCCAGCGGGACAAGGTCGAGATGGTCGACGTCGAGGAGGCCCGCGACAAGATCGCCTACGGCCGCGAGCGCAAGAAGGGCATGGACGAGGAGGATCGCCGCAGCACCGCCTACCACGAGGCCGGCCACGCGGTCGTCCAGGCCCTCATCGACGACGGCGCGCTGCCGTTGCACAAGGTCACCATCATCCCCCGCGGCCGCGCGCTCGGCATGGCGATGCTCATGCCGACCAAGGATCTCCTCGGCTACTCGAAGCAGCGCCTGCTGAACTACATCTGCATGGCGATGGCCGGCCGCATCGGCGAGCGCGTCACCACCGGCGACATCTCCAACGGCGCCTCCTCCGACATCAAGCAGGCCACCCGCATGGCGCGCCAGATGGTCTGCGACTGGGGCATGAGCGACCTCGGGCCGATCGCCTTCGGCGAGAACTCCGACACCGTCTTCCTCGGCCGCGAGATCTCGCGCACGCAGTCCCACGGCGACGAGACCGCCCGCCGCATCGACGACGCCGTGGCCCGCATCGTCCACGAGCAGTTCGCCCGCGCCGAGCAGCTCATCGCCGGGCACGCCGACGCCCACCGCAAGATCGCCGAGGCCCTCCTCGAGCACGAGACGTTGGACGGCGTCCATGTCATGGAGATCCTGAAGACCGGCGCGATCCAGACCCCGGTCGTCGGCCAGCCGGTCGTGACGCCGGTCCGCGAGGCCGCGCCGCCCTTGCCGACCCCCGAGGCCGGCACGCAGTCGGCCCCGAGCCCCGCTTGAGGTTTGCCCCCGGTGCCCCCGGGGGTATTTTTTGACCATGGTCATCGGACTCACCGGCGGGATCGGCTGCGGCAAGAGCGCCGCCGCCGCCTGCTTTGCCCGGCGAGGCTTCCAGGTGGTCGATGCCGATGCCCTGGCCCGGGAAGTCCTGGGCTCGCCGGCGTGCGTCGACCAGATGGTCGGGCGCTGGGGGCGTGCCTGTCTGGGCGGGGACGGGGTGCCCGATCGGGCATGGATCGCGGCCAAGGTGTTCGCCGACCCGGTCGAGCGCGCGTTCCTTGAAGCCATCACCCATCCCGAGGTCGCCCGCCGCCGGACCTTGGCGGTCGCCGACCGCTCCCGGCATCACGTGGTCGAGCTTCCCCTGCTTTTCGAGAAAAACCTCCAAGCCGGCTTCGATGTGGTGGTCTGCGTGAGCAGTTCGGAGACGGTGAGGCTGCGGCGTTTGGAGCAACGAGGGTTAAGCCGGGCCCAAGCCCAAGCCCGGATGGATTCACAAGCACCTCTGGATGAGAAGGTTAAGAAATCCGACCACGTGCTTTTCAACGATGGCGACCTCGATTTCCTCGATGCGCAGGTAGGTGGCTTGGTCGATCGCCTGCTTTCCTCGATTTAACCCCTTTTCCGCCGACTTTGCGGTTGCGGCAGGGGTGGTCGGATTTAGGTTCTCGTTTCCCGTCATTCCGCGCCCTCGGCTTGACCTCCATCACCCCATCTTCCGACCGGATTTTCCCACTGTGACGACCGCCGACGATTTCGTCATCCAATTCATCCAGGACAAAGGTCTCGTGACCCCGGCCAGCGTGGCCGAGGCCCGGGCCGAACTGGGGCAGCTTCCCGACGGGCAGAATCCCGACACCGCCGCCTTGGCGAAGCTGGTGGAGGGCGGCAAGGTCACCTGGGCCGCCATCACGCAGGCGCTGGGCCAGGAGTTCGACATGGAGGTCGTCGACGTCGCCCAGGTCGCGCCGGCGGAAGAACTGCTCAAACTCGTGAGCCGGGAGCAGGCGGAGCGCCAGAACCTGCTGCCGTTGCAGATGGACGGCGTCGAGCTGCTGGTCGCGATCGCCGACCCGCTCGACACGGACACCCTCGATTCCCTTTCCCGCGTCCTGAAGCTGCCGATCAACCCGAAGCTCGCGACGCCCGACGCCCTGAAGGCGGCGATCGCCCGTTGCTACGGCGGCGGCCAGCTCAACGTCTCCTATTCCGACGTCTTCGGCAAGGCGGAGGGCGACGGCCTCTCCGTGGAGCTCCCGCAGGGCGGGGAGGTCAAGGAGGACGACGCCCCGATCATCCGGTACGTCAACTCGCTGATCGTCGACGCCATCCGCCGCAAGGCCTCCGACATCCACCTCGAGCCGCTCGAGAAGCGTTTCCGCGTGCGTTTCCGCATCGACGGCGTGCTGCAGGAGATGAAGGGACCGCCCAAGCGCCTGCAGGCCTCGATCATCTCCCGCCTCAAGCTCATGGCCGAGGTCTCGCTCGCCGAGAAGCGCATCCCGCAGGACGGCCGCATCCAGGCCCGCACCGGCGGCCGCGACATCGACCTGCGCGTCTCCGTCCTTCCGACCGTCTACGGCGAGTCGATCGTCATGCGCATCCTGGACAAGGAGGGCCTCAAGCTCGGCCTGCCCGAGCTCGGCTTCTTCGCGGACGACCAGGCCAAGTTCCAGGGCCTCATCTCCGGTTCCGACGGCGTCTTCCTGGTCACCGGCCCGACCGGTTCCGGCAAGTCCACCACGCTCTATTCGGCGCTGAACTACATCAACAAGCCCGACCGCAAGATCATCACCGTCGAGGACCCGGTCGAGTACCAGATGGCCGGCATCAACCAGGTGCAGGTGAAGCGCGACGTCGGCATGACCTTCGCCGCCGCGCTCCGCGCGATGCTCCGCCAGGCGCCGAACATCGTGATGATCGGGGAAATCCGCGACCTGGAGACCGCCGAGATCGCGATCAACGCGGCCCTCACCGGCCACATGGTGTTCTCCACCCTCCACACCAACGACTCCGTCAGCGCCGTCACCCGTCTCGTCGACATCGGCGTGAAGCCCTTCCTCGTCTCCGCCGCCCTGCGCGGGGCCCTCGCCCAGCGCCTGGTCCGCCGCGTCTGCCAGTCCTGCGCCAAGCCGTACAAACCGACCGCGAAGGAGCTCTACACCATCGGGATGACCGAGCAGGACATCGCCGGCGCGACCCCGATGAAGGGCGCCGGTTGCGCCAAGTGCGGCGAGCGCGGCTACAAGGGCCGGCGCGGCGTCTTCGAGCTCTTCGTCATCACCGAGGAGATCCAGGAGATGATCTACTCCGGCGCCAACCTCGTCGACCTCCGCCGCAAGGCCCGCGAGGCCGGCATGCGCACGATGCGCGAGGACGGCCAGCGCAAGGTCGCCTCCGGCATGACCACCATCGAGGAGGTCATGGGCGCCACCGTCGCCGACGACGTGCTCTGACATGGCGTACGACATCCATCAGCTGCTCGAGGCGATGATCGAGAACGGCGCCTCCGACCTGCACCTGCACGTCGGCCGCGCGCCGAGCCTCCGTGTCTCCGGCAGCGTCGTCTCGATCGAGGGCGCGGCCCTCGCCCCCGAGGACACCGAGGCCCTCGTCCAGTCCATCACCCCCCCCGACCAGCTCGAGCGCCTCAAGCGCGACGGCGGGTGCGACTACGGCTTCTCCTTCCACAAGAAGGCCCGTTTCCGCGTGAACGTCTACCGCGGCAAGGGCGTGCTGGGCATGGTCCTCCGCCTGATCCCCGCCAAGATGTACACGCTGGAGCAGCTGCGGCTGCCCCCGATGATCAAGGACCTGCTCCGCCGCCCGCGCGGCCTGATCCTCGTCACCGGCCCGACCGGCTCCGGCAAGTCGACGACGCTCGCCTCGATGATCGACTGGATCAACCAGAACGAGGACGGCCACATCGTCACGATCGAGGACCCGATCGAGTACTACCACGCCCACAAGAACTGCGTGGTCACCCAGCGCGAGGTCCACAACGACGTGCCCAGCTTCGCCGACGGCATCCGTTCGGCCCTCCGCCAGGACCCCGACGTCATCCTGATCGGCGAGATGCGCGACCTCGAGACCATCGAGGCGGCCGTCTCCGCCGCCGAGACCGGCCACCTGGTCTTCGGCACCCTCCACACGACCGGCGCCGCCCGCACCGTCGACCGCATCCTCGACGCGTTCCCCGCCGGCGCCCGCGACCAGATCCGCGTCCAGCTGGCCTCCTCGGTCGTCGCCGTCATCTCCCAGTGCCTGCTGCGCACGACGGACGAGAAGCGCGTCGCCGCCTACGAGATCATGATCCGGACCGACGGCATCGCCGCGAAGATCCGCGAGAACAAGACCTTCCAGATCACCTCCGACATCGAGACGGGCGCCGCCCGCGGGATGCGCACCCTCGACGCCGACCTGCTGGCCCTGTTCAACCAGGGCCTCATCGCCGAGGAGGAGGTCTTCAACTACGCCCAGGACGCCGAGATGATGCGCCAGCGCATCAAGGGCGGCGCCCGCTGATCCCCACTTTCCCATGTTTGACGACCATAGCGACCTTCTCCGCGAAATCGCCCTCGAGGCGGGCCTCGTGGACCAGACCCAGTCCGAGGAGATCTGGGAGTCCCACGCGACGACCGGCAAGTCCTTCGCGGACAGCCTGATCGACGCCGGCCTCGCCGACCGGCCCGCCCTCCTGCAGGCCGTGGCGGACCACCTGCACGTGCAGTACTATTCGGTGGTGCCCGCCGAGCCCGACGCCGAGGTCATCCGCCTCCTCAAGCCCGCCCAGGCGCACAAGTACATGGTGATCCCGGTGGCCGACGAGGCGGGCAAGCTGACCCTGCTCGCCAAGGACCCCTTCAACTACGCCGCGGTCAACGAGCTGACCTTCATCCTCAAGCGCGACATCGAGCTGGCGGTCGCCGACCCCGACCAGGTCGAGTCCGGCGTGGTCCGCAGCTACGGCGAGGCGGCCGCCACCTCCATGGACGACCTCCTCGGCGAGTTCGAGCAGGTCGAGGGCGGCGCGGCCACCGACGAGGACGTCGCCAACCAGGCCAGCCAGGCCCCGATCATCCGCTTCGTCGACCTCGTCCTCCAGGAGGCGGTCAAGGCCAAGGCGTCCGACATCCACTTCGAGCCGTTCGAGGACCAGTTCCGGATCCGTTACCGCATCGACGGCTCGCTCTACGAGATGGCCCCGCCGCCCAAGAACCTGGCGTCGGCCGTCATCGCCCGCGTCAAGGTCCTCTCCGCCCTCAACATCGCCGAGCGCCGCGTCCCCCAGGACGGCCGCATCAAGACCACCATCGGCGGCCGCGCGATCGACCTCCGCGTCTCGACGCTCCCGACGCAGTTCGGCGAGTCCGTGGTGCTCCGCATCCTGGACAAGACCGTCGTCAACCTGAGCCTCGACGCCCTGTCGATGCAGGATGACATCAAGGAAGGCATCCGCGCGATGGTCGGCCGGCCGAACGGCATCTTCATCGTCACGGGCCCGACGGGTTCCGGCAAGACGACGACCCTCTATTCCGCGCTCCGCGAGGTGAACACCGAGGACGTCAAGATCCTCACCGCCGAGGACCCCGTCGAGTACGAGGTCGAGGGCATCATGCAGGTGCCGATCAACCACCAGGTCGGCCTGACGTTCGCCGCGGCGCTGCGTTCCTTCCTCCGCCAGGACCCCGACACCATCATGGTCGGCGAGATCCGCGACCTCGAGACCGCCCAGATCGCCGTGCAGGCGTCGCTGACCGGCCACGTCGTGCTCTCCACCCTCCACACCAACGACGCCCCGGGCGCCGTGACCCGCCTCATCGACATGGGGCTGGAGCCGTTCCTCATCTCCGCCTCCCTCGAGGGCGTGCTCGCCCAGCGCCTCCTGCGCCGCATCTGCAAGGGCTGCCGCACGGCCTACGAGCCGGACAAGGAGGTCATCGGCATGCTCGACGTCGACCCGCTCGAGATCGCCAACCGCAAGTTCTACTTCGGCAAGGGCTGCCCCGAGTGCAACCGCTCGGGCTACCGCGGCCGCCAGGGTCTCTTCGAGCTGATGACGATCAGCGACCCCATCCGCACGCTCATCACCCAGAAGGCCCCGACCCTCGTCCTCAAGCAGAAGGCGATCGAGGTCGGCATGCGCCCGCTCCGCGAGGACGGCCTGCGCTGCATCTTCGACGGCCACACCACCATCGAGGAAGTCCTGAAGTACACCTGACCCTTTCCCACACCCCCATCCCATGCCCGACTACAAGTACAACGCGATCGACCGGAACGGCGCCCAGACCTCCGGCAAGATCGAAGCGGCCAGCGAGGAGCAGGCCCGCCAGAAGCTCATGGCCCGCGGCCTCATGGTCACCACGCTGGCCGGGGACGGCGGCGCGGCGAAGCCCCTCGTCGGCGGCGCGCCCGCCAAGAAGCCCGCCTTCAGCTTCGGCGCCAAGGTCACCCAGGACGACGTGACCATCATGACCCGCCAGCTGGCCACGCTCATCGTCGCCGGCCTGCCGCTGCTCCGCGCCCTCGAGCTCATCCACAAGCAGGAGCGCAACCCCGTCTTCAAGGGCATCCTCGCGAACATCGCCGAGAGCGTCTCGCAGGGCAACAACCTCTCCGAGGCCCTGCAGGCACACCCGAAGGTCTTCGACCGCCTGTTCGTCAACATGATCCGCGCGGGCGAGGCCGGCGGCGTGCTCGACAAGGTCCTCGACCGCCTCGCCAAGTTCCGCGAGAAGGCCTCCCGCATCCAGAAGAAGGTGAAGTCCGCGATGGTCTATCCGGCCGTCGTCGTGACCGTCGCCGTCGTCATCGTCTTCATCCTGATGGTGAAGGTCGTGCCCTCCTTCCAGAACCTGCTCAGCGGCCAGAAGACCCAGATGCCGGCGCTCACCGCGTTCGTCGTCGGCATCTCCAACGCGCTGGTCACCTACTGGTACGTCACCCCGATCGCGATCGTCGGCCTGGTCGTCGGCTTCAAGGCCTGGCTGTCCTCGGCCAAGGGCAAGGAGCTCTTCGACCGGATCATCTTCAAGCTCCCGAAGGTCGGCGGCTTCGTGCAGATCGTCTCGGTCTCGCGCTTCGCCCGCACCTTCGGCACCCTGATGGCCTCCGGCGTGCCGATCCTCCAGGCGATCAACATCACCCGCGACACCCTGGACAACGTCGTCATCGCCAACTCCCTCGAGCGCGTGCACGACCGGGTGCGCGACGGCGAGCCGCTCTCCGTGCCGCTCGAGCAGACCGGCGTCTTCCCGCAGATGGTCACCTCGATGATCCAGGTCGGCGAGGAGACGGGCCAGCTCCCGGAGATGCTCAACCGCGTGGCCGACATCTACGACGAGGAGGTCGACAACGCGGTCGGCGCGCTGACTTCCATCATCGAGCCCGTGCTCATCGTCGGCCTGGCGGTGGTCGTCGGCACGATCGTCCTCGCGATGTTCCTCCCGCTCATCGCGCTGATCACCAAGATGTCCGGCGGCTGAGCCGGACATCTTGGACAGGTCGAAGCCCGGACCGTGAGGTGCCGGGCTTTCTTTTGGCGGGGTGGGGGAGCGACCCCCTAAAAAGGAGGCGGCTTGCATACCCCTATGCAAGCCGCCTGTTTTTTACTGCTTTATCTTACTTACCCCATTGTCCCGTAGGACAAAGTTAACACGGGATATCGTTCAAATATGAGCCGGGCTGACAAGACGAAAGTGATGGGTAATTTCACCTACACCTAAGAGCCTGATTAAGAACGATTTGAAATTGGGTGCAGGGGTAGGATTTGAACCTACGACCTTCAGGTTATGAGCCTGACGAGCTAACCGGGCTGCTCCACCCTGCAATCAGTGGAAGGTGGAATAGACAGCCGTCCGGCCGAGGGTGCAAGCCCATTTTTGACAACAGAGGGGGATGGTCTAGGCAATGGGTGGAGAAAGGGGTTGAAGGGTAAACGGGGCCCTTAACAATCGCCTGACCCCACGTCGTCCGATGAGCGAAGAAAATCCCCCTCCTCCCCCTGCGGACGACCTTAGCCCGTCGGAACTTCCGGCCGCCCCGGCCGAGGGCTTGCCGGAGCCCGAGCTGAAGACCGCGCGCGGTCGCCGCTCCTTCTGGCAGAAGCTCGGGGGCGAGGGCCTGACCATCTCGCTCTTCATCCACGGCATCCTCATCCTCATCGCGGCGATCTGGGTGATCTCGACCGTCACGGACTCCGTCAAGAAGGACCCGGACAGCTTCTCCACCGGCGCCGGCGGCGGCAATTCCGGTGACCGCGCCAAGGTCCAGCCCCACAAGATCCAGCCCAAGAACGCCAAGACCCTGGCCAAGAACGCGGCGCGCATCACCTCCAAGAGCACGACCGCGACCATCTCCCTTCCGGACCTCCCCGTCTCCTCCAGCGCCTCCATGATGTCCGGCATGACCGCGGGCGGCGGCTCCAAGGGGTTCGGCGGCGGTTCGGGCGGCGGCATCGGCTCCGGCATGGGCGTCGGCGTCGGCAACGGCCGCAACTTCGTCGGCAAGTCCGTGATGGGCGCCAAGATCTTCGCCGCCAAGATCGCCGTCTTCATGGACGCCTCCGGCTCGATGTCGGGTTACCTCGACCGCGTCGAGGCCGAGATCCGCAAGCAGTTCCCCGACGCCGACGTCTTCTGCTACAACGGCCTCTTCATCACCGTGCAGGACGGCTTCGTCATCGGCGGCGAGCATTTCCGCGGCCAGCCGGTGCGTTCCTCGGGCCTCGGGGTGCGCGAGACGGACCAGAAGAAGCTCACCGGCACGGGCAAGAACCTCTACAAGAAGTTCGACGACAATTTCAAGATGGGCTCGGCCGGCGCGTGGATCGACATCATGCGCCAGCAGCGTTCCTACGACGCGCTGGTGCTCTTCTCCGACTTCCAGGACGGCGTGACGCAGTTCCGCATCAAGGGCGAGAAGGCCGACACCAACGTGCAGGGCGGCGGCTACCCCATCGTCTATTACGACGGCATCCGCGCCGACGTCGCCCGCGGCAACGACACCCGCAAGCCCGTGGAGAAGCGCTGGGAGGAGGAGTGGCTCAAGTCCTTCAGCGACGCCAAGGACGGCAAGGGTCCCCGTCTCTATTGCTTCTCGACGCAGGTCGAGCCCCAGCAGCTGCTTTCCAAGTGCGTCGTCGCCTCCGGCGGCCAGATCAAGATGGTCGAGTGGCTCCGGACCGGTGGCCAGCCGCCCGCCGAGCCCGCGGCCACCGCCGCCAGCGGCGCGGCCCCCGCGCCCGGCGCGCCCGCCCCGGCCCCCGGCGTCCCGCTGCCCGCGGCCAAGGGATACAAGCCGCCGCGCTGAGGTCTTCCGCCCTGGTGATGGACTCCACGGCCCGACGCTTGTCGGGCCGTTCGTTTGGCTAACCTGTCGGCATGCCCGCCGAAGCTCCCGTGATCTCCACCCGCCGCGCCCCGCGGTCGCTGCGCGCGCTGCTGGTCTCCTTGGGCGTGCATGTCGGCCTGGTGGCCCTCGCCGCCTGGTACGTCGTGTCGCGGGTGGCGCCGCTTTCGCCTCGGCCCGATCCCACCACGCATGCCATCGCCGGAGGCGGCGAGTCGGGGCGCGCCGCGCCCGCGCGGCCGGTGCGCCCGCCGGCCCACCCGATCGTGCCCATGCGGCGGATCGCCGTCGCGGGGCCGGCCGAGGTGAGCCTGCCTGACCTGCCCATGGCCAAGTCGCCGGGAAGCCTGGGCGGGTCCTCCGCCGGCGCCGGCCTGCAGGGCTTGGGCGCCGGCCGGGGGTTCGGCGGTGGTGCCGGCCAGGGGGCGGGCGCCGGTCTCGGCGTCGCCGGCGGCTTCGTCGGCAAGCCCGTGCTCGGCGCGACCATCCTCGCGCAGAAGGTCGCGGTCTACCTCGATTGTTCCGGCTCGATGAAGCCCTACCTCGAGCGCGTGGACGCCGAGATCCGCAAGCAGTTCCCCGACGCCGATGTCTTCCGCTTCGACGGCGCCCGCGTCGTGGCGCTGGGCGACGACATCGTCCACGGTCGCCGTTTCCGGGGCGAGGCCCCGCGGTTGCGCGAGGGTCCGACGGAGACCGTGGTGGCTTCCCTGACGGACGCGGGCCAGCGGTTGCAGGCGAAGATCCGGGAGGCCTGCGAGAAGGGCTCCCTGGGGGCGTGGCTGGACCGCCTCCTGGCGGAGCCATACGACGCCCTCGTGGTCTTCTCCGATTTCCAGGACGGCGTCCGGATCTACGAGGAGGGGCCGAAGGGGACGCCGCGCCTCATCTACTCCGACAGCGCGTACCATCGGGTGGATGAGCGCAAGGTCGCGAGCTACCGGTGGGAGCAGGCCTGGCTGGAGGCTTTCGCCCGCGCCCGCCGACGCCAGGGTCCGCGGCTCTACCTCTTCAGCATCCAGACCCCGCCGCAGGCCTTCCTGCGGCGCTGCGTGGAGGCCTCGGGCGGGGCGACCGCCGATGTCGGCTGGTTGCGGTCCGCTCGGCGGGGACATTGACGCCTTGGCGGTTGCACCGGCAGGCCGGTCGGCTTGGATGAAGGCATGGCTTCCTTCACCGCCGAGCACCGCGCCCAGTTCGCCGACACGGACGCCGCCGGGATCGTCCATTTCACGACGATCCTGTTCTGGGTGGAGGCGACGGAGGAGGCGCTTTTCCGGGAACTCGGACTGCCGTTCCTCAAGGCCGACGGCGCGAAGCTCAGCGGCTTCCCGCGCGTGCGGGTGGAGTGCGATTACCTCTCGCCGGTCCACCGCGGCGAGGTCGTGGCGCTGACGCTCACGCCGGTCGAGATCGGCGACAAGAAACTGGTCTGGGGTTTCGCCGCGCAGGTCGGCGACCGCCCGGTCGCCAAGGGCGCGCTGACCACGGTCTACGCCTGGCGGGAAGGGCAGGGACCCATGGCCGCGGCCCTCATCCCCTTGGACGTGAAGACCGCCCTGCAGCGCCGTTTCGGCGCCGGCTGAGCCATGGCGCGTCTCGGCCAAATCCTGCTGTTCGGCTCGGGGATCCTCTTCCTGCTGGCTTTCCATGTCACCCCCGATGGCCGAGATGACCCGAGGCATCCTTCGGTGCTCCATGCCGACGAGGCGGTCCAGTGGTCGCTCGCCAAGGACGCGGCCGGCGGCGCGCCGTACAGCGTGAACGAGGACAAATTCCACGGTCCCGCGCTGGCCGTGGCCACGCGAGCGGTCTTCGCTCTGCGGGGTCTGGGTTTCGACGAGGCCTCGGCGCAGGACCTGCGCGACGTCCCCGCCGGCTTTTTCCTCCTGGTCTGCGCGGTGCCGCTCTTCGTGCCGGGCGTCGCGTGGCCGATGCGGCTCCTGGCCTCCCTGCTGCTCGCGCAGTTGACCGCCGGCAGTTATTTTGGCGAGTACTTCATCCAGGAAGCCTTGCTCGTGGCCGCCTTCATCTGGGGCGTGCTCCTGTGGCTCCGGTCCGCCGAAGAAGGTCGGCCCGCCGGGTGGGCCGTTGGCGCCGGCGCGGCCTTCGGGCTCGCCCTGGCTTGCAAGGTCACGACGGTGGCCTACCTGGGGCTCTTCGGCTTGGCCCTGTTCCTCTGCGCCCGCGCCACGCTGACCGGGCGGCGCGCGGGTTGGGCGGCCCTGGGCGCGCTGGTCGTCGGGAGCGCCGTGCAGACCTCCGGGTTCACCGACCTGCCGGGCCTGGCTTCCTGGGGGCACCAGTTCCTCCGTGCCTTCTCCGTCGCCGCGGGCGGCGCGGATACGCTGCCGCTCACCAATCCCGGCTACTGGGTGGTCGTCGGATCTTGGTTGGCCCTCCTGGTCGCCGGGCGCCTCCTCCGGGGCGGACCGCGGGCGGCCACGGATGTCCCCTTGGCGCTGGCCCTGGGCTGCTTCCTTTTCCACCTCGCCTTGCCCTACAAGACTCCCTGGCTGCTGTTCCTGCCGGTGTGCCTCAGCCTGACGATGGTCTGGGCGCCGCTGGCCGAAGGCGCCCTCTGGTCCCGTGTCGTCGGCTTCGCGAGCGCCACCGGGTTTTCGCTCGCGTCCCTCTGGGCGCTCGAGGCGCACACCCCGACCGAAGCGCACATCGGCAACTTGCCGAGAGATCTCGCCGCTTATCGCGCCGACTGGCAGACGGCGCATCCGGGCCGGCCTTTCTATGTCGCCATCGACGGGGGGCATTACTGGCCGCTGCCTTATTACCTCCGCGCCTTCCAGGTCGGTTACGGGGATTTTCCCGGGGCGGAACGGGCGCCGGTGCGTTTCCTGGCCCGGACCGATGCCAGCCAGCCCCAGGTGCCGGGCTATCGCGCCTACCTCCTCGTGCTCCGGGAAGGCGAAAGCTACTGGGTGTTGCTGGATGGCTCGGTCAAGCTCAAGAATGCCGTCTGCAGTCCCCTCCAATAGCCCTTTTCCCATGAGCAGCCAGCCGACCATCCACAACTTCTCGCACGACGCCATGCGGACCCGCTTCTGGTTGCGCATCGCCGACGAGGATGCGGGCTACGCGAAGAGCGCCTCCGAGGGGCTCTTCCACTTCCTCGACGACCTGGATTTCCAGGTCGAGGCCGGCCATGACAGCGGCCCGGTCACCTCGATCAACGGCATGCCCGAGGGCGCCTTGGTCACCGCTTCCGACCATGTCCGAGCGCTCTGGGATTTCGCCCAGAACCTCCGGGAGGAGACGGGCAAGGCCTTCGATGTCTCCGGCGGCAAGCTCTTCAAGTACTGGGAGGCCCGCGGCGACGCTGTGCCCAATCCCGACGACGCCGAGTGGACCCGTCTGTGGGCGGACTACCAGGCCGGCTCGTTCGTCCTCGATGGCGCCCCGTTCACCT